>Ga0181612_147672_pt1 | contig 30806 bp, 16 predicted proteins | sample HoacroProtozoa21_FD_119630 | JGI IMG/M metagenome (GOLD analysis project Ga0181612, IMG submission 119630) | Hoatzin crop microbial communities from Cojedes, Venezuel. Combined Assembly of Gp0051906, Gp0051904, Gp0051908 | reverse complement strand
TTGAACGAAGATTATGTATGATATGTTTCTATAAAGATGTTTTCTAGTTAATTGGACTTACCTAAAACATGTAGAGACTTCATTCCTTGAAATGCATCCTTGTGGATTTTCTTAACCTTATTAGCATGAATTCTGAGCTCTGCTAAAGTTTTTGGTAGGTTTGTTGGAATCTCAGTTAGCTGGTTATGGGACAAATACAGTCGTCGTAGCTTCTTTGTTGGTTGAAAAGCTTTTGGATGGATCTTGGATATTTTATTGTTGTTCAAAGCCAGTGCCTATGAGATATGGGAAGAGCAATGCAAAAAAAATATCCCTTTATAGGAACGTTACGATTATGAATTTTAGGTAATGAATTTGATATATCATTTAACAATTAAGTATTAAAAATATTTTGATTCTCCATCATACCAAACTTCAGCACTTTGTGTATACTCTGGGCATTTTACTTGATTGGGAAAAACAAAAAAGACCCTGGAAGCTGGACCATCAACTAGAAGGCAGGGAAAAACTAGGCAGAGCTAGCAAGGTGCCAACAATAATGAGAAGAATTGGGAAAACAAGTCTGTTTGTTTTCATATATTTTGTGGGATTGTATGGGAGTTATATTCTTTTTTTATTGTTGTTAATGCAAACAAATTCTCAAAACTCAGAATTTCATCTTTTATTTCAGTGTAATGCTGCAAAATAAAAGTCGGGTTTCTAATCTGAATTTCTTAAGGTAATATCTGTATACAACTAGTATACACACATGAATTTATCTTATTTCCCATAATTTTTCAACTCATGAGAATTCAAGTCTCTTGACTGTACAGTACACTGGTGCTTTTTTGGGACAGTTTTTTATTCTTGGTTACTATGTGTTATCAGAGAACTTGTAATGAGTTACTACAAAATATGAATTCTTTGAAATTATTTTGCGTGTCAAATCGCCTCTCTGCATTTCCATGTCTAGAGCATTCATTATTGTTCGTTTTTTACTTCTTTGAGCTGTTGGTAAGTCATCTGCTTTCTGGAATTTGGGGGGGGGAGTAGAGCAGAGCACTACAGGCTTAATCTTTGTTTCCCAGAAAAAAATGGGGATATCTTAAGGAAATAAACAGGAAATGCTCCTTCCTAATCCAAGTTGCCATCTGTGCCTTTGCTAAACAGATGAGGACTCAGACAAATTGTACAAAGTAAACTTTGCTTTCAGTAAAAACCTTGCCACAAATTAACTGATGAGAAAAATCAAAACAGCTCAAAAGTTGTCAGCTATCACATAATTAAGTGGTTACTCAATATATATGTGATGATTGCTGATGTATTCCAGTGACTTTCTCAGTCACTGGAAATTAATTTCTGTATTATCTTTTGGGCTGAATATAAACCACAGTTAGTGTGTTTTACTTGCTGGGAAGACCATTCTTTACCCAGCCGCAAGACACTTAAGAGGAATTGGAAACACCTTGTTGCAAACAATTAATTTATATGGTTCCTAATTTTTCTATCCTAGCTTAACCCATGCTAGTTAACAAGATCATTAATAAACATCTAGATCCAGTAAATTTTCACTTTTTGTTGAGAAACCAAATATGACTGAAAAGAATTTGGTTTACATTGTTTAATGTGTGTTTCATGTTTTTTTGATGTGGAATAGAATGTCCTTAATTTGCTATAACTTGTGGAACAGATTTGTCATTTTTACAATGAAAATTTTTAAATTGTCAATATTTGTTGATAATGCATCTAGAGTGATATCTTATGGAAATAAGTATTCCAAAACAGATGTAATCTACCTTTCCAGGCTTCTGAGACTTTCCTGTTTTCTTTCATTATTTAAATCCTGTCTGTATGTGCGTACCTTCAGTAATTCAGTGTTGGTCTGTTTTCTGTTCAGGTCGATTGGATTTGTGACATTAGTTTCAGTGGTGTATTTGTTAGTTGTATGCTGTGTGCTTTTGAGAATACCCTCGGAAAATATTGTTATAGTTCTCCTGTGAGATTAAGTTCTTTCTGCTATTTTGCAGATAAGCAGATAAAAAAGGAGCACTTGTCTTGCAGATTTTAAATTCTAGGGAGTGTTTCTGTGCATGCTAAGGACTGAATAAATCATAAGGATCTTTTTGGTAAGATACAAATGGTACATTTCCTGGATTTTGTAGGAAGTAGCATAGTTCTTACAGCCCAAAGACATTTGCTTCTTACTATGTGTGATCTGTCAAATATGCTGGTGTTAGACTGTATTTTTATGGATATTATTGGAGAAGAAAAATACCATTTGTATTTTTAAAGTGTCAAAATATTTCAAATTGCTAAATAAAATTTCAAATTTGGAAAACAACAAGCTTACATAAAGTGAAGTGAGTCCTTGGAGATCGTTTTCCTTGACCTCTTTAATTTTGTTGTTTTGAAGGTCAATCATACGAGTATCTGGTGGAATGTTGCGAGGTATTGATGTCAAACCTATTTAAGTATGTGACATGAACAGAAACATTACATGCCTGTATACAAGTCCAAAGAAAAATCTGCTAAACAGCAAAACACAGTACGATTGTTGATGATTATGATGGGAAAGACAGTATGAACAGCCATAAAGCAAAGGATAAAAAGGAATATTTGATAATGAGAAGAACTAATTATGTAACAATATATGACAAAAATGTGTGGATAGTTTCAGGAGCAACTGTTTCTACCCTGACCATGAAAAGCTTGAATGGGGTGCTCATTGCAGCTTCTTTGTATCTGTGAAAGAGCAGCCTTGGAACACAGGTGGTTCTCTAGGGAAGCTGCTGAAGTCCCTGGTGAAAGCAGCCCTCAGAGGATTTGGGGCTGTGGTTCTGTGTTGGAGGAACAGGGCAGTTGCAGTGGCTTTGAGGGATTTCTCTCAGTGCTTGAATGCTCCTTTCTCTCCTCTGTGCTGCTGTGTTGGCACGTTTGCTTCTATAGACATACAGTTAACATCAGGGCTGAGAAATGTATTCTTGGTAAAAGTGAGCGAAGGATGGTCTTCCAGCTGCCAGCACCTAATTACCAGTTGTATAAATCCCCCAACCCAGTTCACTGTTCAGTTACCAACCCCCTTCAGTTCATGCCATCTGAGATCCTGAATAGCAGAAGACATTAGGAAGGGATAGTAACTTTCTTTTCAGTGGAAATGCTGATGCATCAGATGCTAAATGCTGGTCCAGTTTATTCACAATTATTCCATAATTAATAGGTTACACTTATTTAAAGATCAAGTCTATTTTTTCTATGTGTGGACTTAAGTCATATGGTTTGCAATCTGTAGACCAGATGCAATAACCACAGTTTATTGCTGTCAGCAAATTTTAATTTGATTCCTTAATAATGACATATTAAAAAACCAAACGAAAACAGCAATTTATGTATTGACTCAATGTTTCTAAGACATGAGAAGTCTAGGCATAAGTTTAGGATGGTGGCAGAGCTGTGATGAGAACGAATATTATTGTCGCTGTGCTACTGGCAGGAGCATAGTCTTCCGATTACCTTGAATCACGGGAAAACGTCAATGAACACTAATTCAAACTGGTGTGATTAATAATGATTTCGTATTTAGGGACTGGTGTGTATCTGCAACAGTGACAGTAGCATATTTGCCTTTGGTTAAAAAAGTGATGTGCACTTCAGTGGAAGTTAAGCTGAGCAAATAGGTTATATCCCGTTTATGCATTCGCATTAAACTTCCTTGTGATTTATTTATGGCCCCTTTTTCCGTTGTTATGCTTTCTTGTCATTTGACCTGTTGCTTTGTAGTTGTGTATGAAGTACTTCAGCCATAGTCTTTTTTGAGAGAGAGGACTAATAGCTTGTCTAATGCGAACAGGAGATACAGCAAACTTTTGTGCTGCTCTGTTTGGCTATAACTTCATGCAAGTAAAAGAAACAGGAGAAACTGTAATCTAAAATGTAAATATACGCATTTTCACATTCTGTGATTGTTCTTTTGGTGGTTAAAAAGCTGTGCGAATTATTACATACTTACAAACCCTGATCAGTATTCAGTTAAATAGTTTTACAGTTATTTGTTACATCTTCTAAGTGCCTTTCTGTTCTGTCTTGTTATCGTTAGAAGTCATTGCTAATGGAAGGGGGCTATAGCAGCTTATTACTTTTCTGAACTGTTGCATTAGAACTGGGAAAACATTTGTGTTGTAAAAAATGGTGGACACAGATTAGTTGCTGAACACGAATTAGATATGATTTGCAAACCTAACTGAAAAAATGTAAGCTCATTTTGAAAATGTCTAGTACAGGAATATGCAAATGTATGCGATTTATGGAGCCATAGAATTCATCTCTTAAAATGCAAATCCTCCAAAGGAGAGTCCAGTGGAGGACAAATTCGTTCTTACCTAGGTCAGAGCAATGGACGACTCTCACGTAGCACTGGCATCCAAATGGGCATATTGGGAATAGATCAAAAGGAATTAGTGGCATAATTGGTTCAGTGGTTGGAAATAAAGAATTGTCATCATCATAGTCATCATCGTCTTCTTCCATATCTTGGAGCATCATATTCTTTAGTGTAAAATACGAAGGACCAATGAGAGGTTTGGCAGAGCACAAAGCCAAGAAGAGAAGGAGCGTGTATTGTTTCATATCTTCTTAATCAGGATAGCCGATCTTGAAGAGGACATTAAACAAACAAACCCAAACACAAGAACTGGTGAATGTCAAACAGCAAATAACGGTATTGAACTGTTTACTTCATTCACTGCTACAGTCTCTGGTCCTGAAAAATGGTCTGCTATGAATATTAAGTTTTAATTAGTATATGAAAGATGAAGAATATTAAAAATAGTCTCTAAAATACGAACTATTATCATAAAACCATAGATTATAATAATATTATTAAAATATTGTTTAAGTGAAATTCAGTAGGCATGCATGTTATAGCAAAGTTTTTTGATTGAGTTTAAAAAATAGTATCATCATTTGCTTCAAGCTTTGAAGTGTAATTTTTGTAGTAAATTTTGCCAGAACTTGGAATTGTATTTATTTTATTCATTCTTGACAGAAAAAATATTTTTAATAGGATACATGGGCATATGTGCATTACTTGTGTCTAGAAAATTGGGAAATACTTGATTACTGATACATGAAGTTCAGTCATCAGGATACTCCCTAAAGACTTGTTATTCTACTACCTGTACACTTCTAATTAAACTCTTCTTATTCTAATCTGTAAAAAATAGCTAATTTTCAGTTCTGACAACAGCTTTTCCCATATTCCGGTCAGGTGTTTACTACTGCTATTGATACAAGTTCACTTCTGCAGGCAAACACATTTGTATTGACTATTTGATGAGGACTCTTTTCTTTGACAAGGGCTTGCAGGTTATGAATCTGTGTCATTTGAAATCAGTAACTTAAATTACATCTAGAAAAAAGCTGGAAGCCAGTAGTTTTGTCTGCATATTTTTTCAATAAACATGGGATTTTTTCAACCTAGCTTTGTCATCATAGGGACTGTACATGATAGCTAGGCAGCCAGCTGATAGGAGATGAAAATGTGCCGTGCTGGAATTTAATGCTGTAAAACCCATCAGCTTTCTAGATTACCCATAACTTGAAAGTATCTTTCTTGTGTAATCAAGTGTCCTTTGTCCTGGAAGACAGAAACACGTTGGCTCAATTAGGGCACCTTCAAAGCAGAAAATCCCATGTCAGATAGCTACAATTATTTTTTTCCTGATGACATTGAGAAGAATACACAAGTTATGAAGGATTTAAAAAGTAAATTTGTCTTTAAAGAATGCGTCAGACTGTCTCATTACAGCTGTTCATTCACTTCGAGTCTGCCTCTTAAGTTCTAGTTTTACCAGATTTTTTAGCCACACCTGACTGGGAAAAACCAGGAGTCCAGCCTTTAACTACACTGCAGTGCATTATCTGAGTAATGGTGATCAATAGTTCAAAACCCTTAGATATTTTCTACATACCCTGGATTTATTCTAAAGGTGATTTTATTGACCAAATACTCCTACAAAACTAGCCACAAGGGAAAATAGAGATAGTAAGAATTGCCACAGGATGTTTTGCAACTCTGTGAGAGAAGACTGTGAATTTGGCCCTCAGCTCTACATGTTGCCCTCTGGAGCCCAATTCCGGAAGTCGTTCGGAACCTACAGCACGCTGTGCAAACCAAGAGGGGCGGCTATACATTTAATTATACGTATCCTGTTTCTAAAAATGTTACTATTTAGACTATCATAGACCTCTTTAGGCAAATACTAAACGGATGTCAATTCTTCTTTGATCACCTAATTAAATGCTTGCTGATCTGTTTATAACAGAAAAATGTCTTTATGTAGGCAATTATGTCATTGGTTCTCAATCACAGGAAGAGGAGTGTACTGGTTTGTACAAGCATGTTGACTGGCTCATTCAAAATGCTGAGGTTTTGTTTGTATTGCTTTTTTCTGTACGAGGTCATTTTGATGTTTCTTGTATACGGTTCTTAACAGCATTAAAATGCTGTGTATGGCATATATTGCTTCTACTATTACTGTATATGTTTCACGGTGTATGAAAAGAAAAAAAGCTAACAGTATTTAGATTACATAAAACTCACCCTTTCGAAAAGCATGCAGTGACTCCTTCCCCTCAAATCTGTCTGCAAACAGAAGCACAATGTACTTTGTATCTTGCAGACATGCAGCATATAACTGTAAGTTTAATATTTATTGTAATCTTCCAGTCATACTGATTTGGGGAGTAGTGTGTACCTTTTACTGATTTAACAATCTCTTAAAAGAATCTTCACGTATGTTTTTTCCCCATATATTTTCCTTTGTGTTCAAAGTAATGTTCTCTTTCGATGCTTCTAGAAAGAATTTTATAGTTGTACTTGCAGTCCTATACAATGTGTTTTCTTGAAAGAGTCTTTGAATATGAACAGTGCTGGGAACAAGATGTGGAACCTACATTTGTTTGTTTGGAGAGAAGTGTGGTCATGCCTGGCTGTACACCTTTGGAATATTTTGCCCTTTCAATCTTGTATTTCAGCTGCAGCAAAACAGTCAAAATGTTCAATGCTTCAGTCATACTGTTAGATAAGAGATGAGGAGTTTTAAGCCTTTCAGACTTCTGAGTTCTCCTTATTCTTGAACAAGTGTTTCAATGACTGGGTTTTCACAGATGGGCACTCAGGCTGTTCTTATTTCCCTGGCTGCTTAGGTATTAAATGACAAAACACTATGTGGTTTATCCAATGTTGTTGTAGAGTTTCTGCATGTAGAATATCAAGTGTCATGGCATGTCTCATGTCTTGGGACATCTAGTTTCTGTGTCCCTGCTGACTTCTATTTGTGTTGGGCGCTGGATGTATAGTTTTAGTGTATCTATAAGATAAGCTTCCACTGACATTCCTGAATACTCTTCTGGATCTGGTGCTAGCAAGTTGTTTTATGAAACAATCTAAAAATCTGTTTCCACACTTGCACCTGTAGCAAATGGGTTGCGTATTTCCTTTCAGATAATCAGAAAACTAATATTATGATTTCACACTATGGAAAGGTTTAGGCTGTGATGGGAGTAGTGGGCAATTTGAACTCTTGAAAAACATGTGTTGTTCACAAACAGTTCTAGAAAAGTTGTGCTGAAATATGTGTCGTCATGTGTCGTTCCCCCTCACCACTCCCTGAAAGAGAAAAAGCCCTTGCTTCATCTTCCCACTTTGCCATTAGGAAATCCTTATTGCTAATTGGCTTTGTAGTTACGGATGGTAATCAAGTTTGACTCCAGGTTTGCATTTGCCAAAGAAATGCCAAAGAGTGGGTTCCAAAGAATTGGAGTTTATGGAGGTTATAAGTTTATTTCCTGGCTGAGGTTTGGAGTTTCCCAGTAAACAGATGTTGATATGTCTCTGTAGAAATGCTCTGAATCTGCAGCACATCTCAAAGACCTTACACAAACTTTCTGTGTGCTTAAACATCAAGAGTAAGAGAATTAAAAGAAAATGAAAGCCTAAAATCCAAGTTCCTAGTGATCTTTCTGGAAATACTTTAATTATTTTGTCACAAGAATTTTCTAAAGTCATTATTTCAGAAAGTGCAGTTCATGAATACAGCTGTACTAATGGTCCACTGCTGCCACTTAAGGCTGGTTCTGCTCCCCAGCCCACACTTTCAGTTGTTTCATACCAGCTCTTCCACCCAGGCTGTTCACTGAGTTGATTGAACTCACTAAACCAGCACAAAAATGTGAGCAAGAAAAAAAAAAATCCAACACATTCTTTCCGAGTGAACAATCTGAATCAGAGTATCAGAGCCAGTGCAAAGACATGGGTGGAACAGCCTGGTTCAGGGGGACGGGACATTAAATGGGAAGAGAGGGAATGCGAAGAGGTGGGACAGCCACTCTTGACACGTGCAGGCTGTTAGGCAGGCTCGGGTGTTCTGCTGGACAGTACCCTGAGCCGATGGACAAAGTCTGGCTTTGTCCATTCTCATGTTTACAGACCGGAACATTGAAGCTGAATTGGAGAAAGAGTGTAGCAAATTCAAGGAGGGCTCACATACTTCTTTGTTACACCTGCTTTATAGCAATCCTGCCTTTCCTTCCATACAAAAGGCTTCTGAGTAGCACGTTTTCACTGGAACGCTGGCCACCCCAAAGTGAGGTGACTGAGTGTGGAGAGTATGCTTTGCATGCAGAGATGCTGTAAGGCTGAGTTTCTTTCCTGAAGTATGTAACAACCCTAAAATCGCTGTACTGATTCTTTGGGACATACTTATCCTCACTTATGTAGTGATCTTTACCAAAACTCACCTTGCCAAACAGCATGTGGAAGATAGGAACTTCTTATGCTGTTAGTTTAGGATAATACTTGTCATTTATAACAAAGTAGATGCAGGTGCTGTCACAGTAAGTTCATATGATTAAAACCTTTTAGAGACTGTGTGGAAAATTCCCATGTAAGTGTGCAATAGTTCTGTGATGTGAAAGTTCTAAAGATGAATTATGGGAAGATAAACACTTTTCTGTGAGGATAGAAGTTATGTTGTGAATATGGGATGTGTGCATGAAAAAAGAAAGTCTGGATTCCCTGGCAGTTGCATGCCAGTCCTGCAGCATGTGGTTACTGTTGCCTTACCAGTTATGACACTGAAGGAGTTAATAGGTAAAGTTTTAAAACTTAAAAGGATTCTAAATTATATTTAGAAATTGCTTCTGTTACTGGTGTACGGAGGCAAATTTCCTATGGCATTATTTCTGAAAAGGAAATGTTTAAATGACACAGTGGTGAGCTTTACAGAGGAAAAGAAAAATCCCCGTGTTCATTAATAACACGAATCATTGCTCTGTGCACAGATTTTGTCCAAAGAAAGGCAAGACCATAGCTGTTTTGAAAGCTATATTTAAAAATAGTTCTGGTTCTATTAGTCATTGTCCCATTCCAGAAATAAAAGGAGTTTATGTTTAACTCTTTGTCTACTCTAATGATTTACTTAAATTGCTTAAGAAAACGGGATATTTTATGGTCAGTACGACTACTGAAGAAATTATTCTGTCTTGAGATATAGTCCAATATTGAAGTTATGTAGTATAATAATGAATAGCATGTTTACAAAATAAGTTCTGTTTAGAGAGTATTTACTTCTTATGGAAAGCACTGCTTGACTCGTGTGTTACTGAACATGATCTGTGAGCATTTTTAGATTGTAGCTTTTCTACAGTTCACTCTTTCATGTGTCATTGTTAATTACTTTGCTGATATCTACTTCAAAAAAACCACAACTGGAATACCAAATTACGGAAAGTTAACACTGAGTTGTAACTATAAGAACTGCTATAACTGTAGGATAGTTTTTCATAGATGGTAATAACTGAGGAAAATATTTGTCTTTCTGACAAGTTATTCTTTAATAGTTAAATAATTCACTGTAGCTTTTTTTGCTTTGCAGCTCAGATTTAGTAAATACAGGATTATTTCAGCTGCAAAGTAGATTTTCAAATGTTCCATACAAAAAGTGGTACTTCACTCTAAATTACCTGAGATTATTAATCTGCACATAGTGACTGGCAACCTGTTGCTTAATTCTTTATTGCTCTTTATATAGAATAGGTATTCAAACAGGACATACCTTGCGAGTTTGATAGTTCTTCCAGAAGCACCGTGATAATCCACCTGAGATCTTTATGTCCAGTTCGTATTTAAAAACAAAAAAGAAAAACAAAAGAGAAAAGGGAAGTTAGGCTGAGTACTGTAAAATGGAAAGTAAATATAAAGAAAAATTCCACTTCCAAACTTCTTGATCCTCCTGGCACCGTGGGTGATACCAGAGTAAACTACTGCTTCAGATTAGCCCATCTTAGTATTGAAGAATGATATTAAGACGACTTGTTACCACTCATGTGTTTTTCATCACTGCTTGTATTACAGCCAAAGCTTCTGGCTTAACTCTAGACGTCTAGTGGAAGACTTTGTAAAACCTGTAGCTTAATAATAGTTGACATCAGGCCATTGGAAGTACAGTGAGGTCCATTTCAGGTCATTCCTGCTATGGAATCACACTTCTTATTTAGGATTTCATTAGCTGTTATTCTTTAAAAAGTGTGACTTAAATAGAAGTATAAAACCTTAGCCAGTGGCAGAGTAAATCAATAGCTTATAGTGATCAGCACGTTGCCAAACCTTTCCAAGGTTATAAAATCAGGATTTTGTTGTGTAGTTATGTATAAATACTACACCTTGCTTTCAGTAGACAACTATCTGGCTGGGGAAGGTGGTTCAAGAATGTAAAATGTAGATCAGAATTAATAGTATAGTTAATTTATTTATCTTGTGTATGAGAAATTAAGCATATCTTTTGTTTAAAATAGAGAATATTTGCAATATTCTGTGATAAGGATTGAAGTTGTGAGCTTAAAACAAAGACTTTGAGAATTTGCACTCGGTTATGTTATTTGTACTGACATGCACATCACAGTATTTAGAAACTGGGTTATTCTTTGTTTACATTGAGTGGGCTGCTTGTTTATGTATACTTCAGAAATGTATGACAAATTGAGTTTGCCAAAAGCAAAAGTTTCAGTGTAATAGTTTGTGTCTTTAAATTTACAACAATTTTTGTCTCTCCAGTTCCGTGCATGTCTGACTTCATCTGTTTCTTTACTGTGCTCCTTTCTCCATTAAGTCTGGTCTTGCTGCAAAAAAATAGCTTGGAAATTTTATTTATTTTTTATAATATACATGTAATTTGACGCTGTTTGCAAAATCATGGTTTAAGTCACATATTGTTTTGTCTACTGTTACTTGCTTAAGGAAGAAAAAGATACTATGCCAAAAATTAAAACTTTGGTGCTATCATATCTAACAAGATAAGGCTTGTGTTACCTGCTGCAGTGTTTTTGCGTGTGTTCCAGTAGCATAGATGAATGATGTAAAAGATTCTCCCTATCACTTTTCCCAAGGAATAAAATTACAGTTTCAAAAGCAATCACATTCCCACATAAAAATCTGAAGTATGATCTTAAACTTTTTTGAAATATCAAATTGCATGTATCTGCATTCTCTTGCCTGCCTTTAGAAACCGAAGCTTCCTAAGCAAACACTCTCCTGTGTTTTTAATAGCTTGGTTTGGATGTGTTTACTTGAGCAAATTTGTATTAAATTGCTGTTTAAAAAAACCTCAACAATTTCTTGGCTCCTTAATAGAAGAGAGCAGGGCCTGAGGGTGGTGATATAAATGTACTGGTTTCTTCTTTTTCACTTCTCTTTCCAATAGCAGAATGTTGAATCAGCAATTTCAGCTGATCTAGTTTTGCAGCAATGCTCCCTATTCCTAATGTTTAGCCAACATCTCAATTTTGGGTAAATACTTTTTTTGAATTGTTGTTTTCTCTTTTTAGTTGGTTCTGGTGGAAGGAACACATGCCTCCGTATGTAAAGTTTGTCATAGACATACTACGTAATGAAGCTGACACGTAGAGTGGTAGGATCTGGAAAAGATGTATTTTGTACCATGTATAGTATCAATATGGTAGAAATAAATATTGCTTACGTTGACATGCTTTTCTTGTAATGAAACTATTTAATATCTCAAGACCCAGATTTAGTATTGTGATTGTGAATATAATTGCATTCTAGTATCAAATACCCGAAATTCACCTGTTCAGGTCTCTTGAGTACCAGAGTCTGAACTTTAGATGTTAGCTGTTGATAGTAACACTGAAAACTAAAATAGGCCAGTGGTTGTCAATCTAGTTTATGAGCTTGTTCTTTTAAACACTTGCAGCTTATTTCCAATTTACTGAAAACTAACTGCTGTTGCAGAATTCCTCTCCAGAATCACTATTTCCAGTATACTTAAATTTTTGGACCCAAAGTCATTGCATGAGCCAGCACAGTAGGGCAGCTGTGGAGTTCTGAATGAAAACTGGAGTGTGCAAACAAATGAATTCATGCTAGGTACTTGGGGCAATGTTCCCCTTGCTTTTTGGGGTAAGAATACAGTGTGCTTACGTAGAATGTGTAGCAGCCATTCAGAGGCTGTAGCTGCAGCGTTCTGAGGTAGGCCCAAGTGCTGCTTTGTTGGCTACGTTCCAAAGCAATTGATTTGAGGTGGTGTGGTTGAAGGTGCTAGTAAAAGAAAAAATGATGATATCTTATTGTGTCTGCTGTTTCATGAATAGCGAGATTTTGTTTTTGAATAGCTTGATAGAAGAATGTGTCTGTCACAATTGTTTAATCCATGATGCCGGGATCTTAATGAAGAGAGATACTCTTAAATAGAAAGTAGTCTGAGGGTGTTTTCCTTGCAAGAAAATATATGTATTTTTTCCTGTGAGATATTACATGGTTAAATAACTAAAAGATTATACAAGGTCAGACTGTTTGCTCAGACCTTTTCAGTGACTGCTATTTTCACCAGTGAAAGAACTGGTTGAAAATTAGAATTCTCTTTTGCCTTAAAATACGTACGTAGCTTTTATGAGTAGTGGAGGTTAATTTCTGAGGCGAAGGATAGGAGTATACCCAGTATGTTGTGGTTCAGAATACTGTCTTTTACTATGGCAAAATATGGAAATGAAAAAAATTTGGATGATGTTTTATATTTAACATTATCACATCAGTGAAATAAAATGCTGTCTTGATTTCTTTTTTGAAAATTACTGTATTTGTATTACTTTATGTTTCCGAGCAAGCAAGCATATGCTGCCATATGTGGCTAATGCTTACATTGCAGTGTCTTTTTTTGTAAGCTGATCTTGTATACATTTGTTATTGTAAGACAAACTAAGTACTTTTTCATTTTCTAGCACTGTTTATAAATGTGGCTTACGTAAAGCGATGAATCTAACATCAACAGCACAAATCTGTCTTGGAGACAACTCATCACATTTTAATAACATGACATATTCCTTGCATGCTCACAACCAGTCCATGTGGAGTGCAGTCACATATTTTGGTTTTAGCTAAGTTTTGGCTCTTCTCAAGTCGAACTACACCATTAAGGTAGCTGAGTATAGAAAAACTTGCTTCAGCTCCTGGAGTTCATCTTGATTCTTCAGTATTTATACGTAAATGTTTAAAGCAATCACTCTTTATTATCGTGCATTAATTAACTTTCACTTGTTAATAGGTGCATACTTTTTTTGCATCTTTTTGGCAACTGACTTACAAACTGTAACAAAATATACTGTTTCGTTTTGCAGAGTCTTCAGTCCCTGGCGTTTATTAGCAACATATCAATATTGCAGGGCAGTTCATAGCTGGCAGTGTTAAGAGATCATGTACAAAAAGAGCTATAGAGTCATGTGTGCAAGTACTTGCGTCCATGTGGTTGTCAGGCTTATCGTGTGTTTTGTGCATGCAGGAATGGGATGATCTGGAATGGCTGGAGAGGCAAAATAGTGACCTGAAGAGGTTAGTTTGCAGATAGCTTGTGTTGCCTTAGGAGAGTAAGTTAACTTTGTTCTACCTTAGGCTACATATTAATACAAATTTCTCTGTGTGGGAATGCCAATTGAAGAAGTCCCCAGCTAGCTTATTCGCACCTTGATGCTCATCATCTTGGTCCTCTGGAAAGGTTTCTAATTTGCTTAACTGGATCATGAAACTGCTCAGCCTGAAAAATAACCTGCTTGATGAATGAAGGTCTTGAAATAGTTTTGGTTTTTGTACATGTCAATTGTTAGTCTAGGTTTTGATGCTACTTACAAGTTTGGATAATGTTACATGGCATTTTTATGGAATATGGATTTTTATCTGCCTTACAGACATTGGAAACACCAGACATTCTTTCATGGAAAATCAAACAGTAGTTAAAACAAAAAGCTCTGCAACCAGTGCCAAACTACTGAATCACTCTGATAATAAGGTCTAAAGGAAAATTTTCTGTGTCCGAATACAAGCTGGACTGAGAACAACATTTCCTCATAGAGTATCAAGGATTTATTCTGCCAAAGTTTAAGGATTAAAAAAATCAAAAAAAACACCCTGATCACCTGCAAAGTAAGAACATGCTGATTTTTTTTTTTCTCCTTTGTTTTAACAACCAGTATTAATAATATGGAAGTGTAAATGACTAAGTCTTCTTATAGACAACCTTTTGCTACATGTATATTGTTCAGAACATAAAGGCAACATTTAAAGTGGTAGCTGTCATCAATTTCCATTGAGTTGGTAGTTTTAAGAAAAATGAAACATGGCCATCCAGTCCTTTGTATTCCAGAAAAAATGAAATAAAGTATTCAAAGTATGTTAGGCTGTGAAGATAATTTCATTTAATTTGGTATTATGCTTTTTTCTAACTCAATAAAAGAAATTTAGTTTGCATTAGAATTTCAAAGATACAAAAGTACATGACTTTTGGAGTCACTGAGTCACAGTTTGTGATAGACTGTGAGAATAGAAGCAGTATAAAGATCACATTTATAGCATAGTAATTGACTACAGTTTGCACTTTTCTGTCTAATGCAGAGCATGGGTCTGTAAATGTTTGTATGTACTTTGAGCTTGTACTGTTTTGTAGATGGAAAAAGTAACAATATTTCTAGGAAGGTCTCCAAACTAAGTTTGTTTGCAAGTTTTGAAGCACACAATTTGTTACTTTGGAACAGTCAAAATTGAAGCTTTCAGAAACATTACTAATAAATAGAAGGACATAATCTCAATATAGAAGTGATTTCCCTACCACATTACTTAACCTAGCCTATGTTCTCAGGTGCATGCTTTTTTCCTGGGAATTTTTAATGGGAGTTTCATTTGTGCCTCATCGACACAACAGCAGTAACTGTGTCATGCAAGGTTGGGTCTAACAATAAATACCATTGGGAGACTTCTGAAAGAGGCTGCTTTAATTGTAGTTAACCACTGCTGTTATGGTGTTAATATTATTTTCTTACATAATTATGCTATAATTAAATCATAAGTATTATGTAAGCTATATATTTTTGTCCAAGTTGGCAACTTAAAAAAAGAATTAAATTTGCTTTAAATACTCATCTATCTGAAAGTGGTTTTGCTGATTTTTAACATTCATTCTTTTCCCATTTCACCTGTAGGGGAGAAACACAAGTAAGTTTGACAAGAAAAGGAACACATGTAGAACAGATATAGAACAAATATAGAAATTAAATGCTAATTAGGGAAAATTTGCAATATTTGATATAACATAACAGATCTAACAACTATATTGTTTAGTCTATTTTTTCACAAGTGAAAATATGTTGAAGTTCTGCAGCTGTTCATGCTAGTTTTGTACGTATTAAAAAATAAAACTTGTGTGTATTGAGTAACAAACACATTTTTGGCATTATTCCCTCTGTGGATATGTGGTATTCAAAAAGTTGAATCTGCTACAGCCTTGAACAGTCTTTGATTTAGGCAGCGAAGGCCTAGGGCTGGTTGAATCTAGGGGGGAGCTCAGCCTCGCGTGCCGTTGCGTGTGCAGCTGTGTGGAGTGGTGGGTGTTCTAGCAGAGTTGGCAAAAAAAACAAGGAAATTGGAAGGCAGAATCTTCTAAAGGACCGCGTAGAAACTAGCAGAGAAGTTAGAATTGTCTGATGGTTATCCTAATGTACTATTTTCAAAGCTATTTATTTGGAAATACAGGAAGGTATTAGTTAGGTGTTTGGTTCCCTGGATGGATTTGCACTGCTTTTTGTCATAGCTAGAAGTTCACTGGATGATAGAAGTTACTTGTACCACACAGTGGAAATGCTTATGTAAATTGAAAGAAAACACATGTTAGAACAGCATATTAACTTGTGGTGTAGAAAATGAGATCTTTTTTGTAGAACAATTTGTAAAGCAGAGGCTATTATTTTTTTCTTGAACGCTTATATTCCACAAAGGGTAATTTCCATTTGGCTTGCCCGCAGCAGTACGAAGTGGCTTTGACTTCAGAAAGTAAGCTTACTTACCAATGTATAACTTTTATTTTGTTAAATATGCAAACTATGTCTGTGGTAGTTTGTCAGCGTATGATTCATACTGCGGCTATATTTTTGTTTCATTGTTGTTATAATTTCTAGATGTATTACAATTAATGTAAAAGATGCATGTCTCCACATAAAACCATTGGCTGTTCTTTGCTCAGAAGATTGGAAAGAAACTCAATTCAACTAAAATGGGAGATTAATCAATGTTTCTTTCATTTAAGGTTTTACCAGAGTCTATCAAAATTGCCTTCAAAATAAATACAGAATACAGGTAATGCAGATCTGTTTGAACCCATATGTCATCAGGAAAGAAAGAATAATTATTTTGCCTTTTCCAATGCAAAAACTAGGTTAACACAAAAGAAATGAGTGGGTGACAGGTTCAAACCGAAAGAAATACATCATGAAACATTTATATGGAAATGCACAAGAAAACACAGTAGATTTTAATGTTTTATGTAGACCCAAAAAGTAATTGGTCTAATTGAAAGAGGAAAAGCCTTATTTCCCAAGTTCTTTGTTATGAGAGCCAAGCTGTGCTGGGAAAAAATGGAAAAGGAGTTCTCCCTGGAAGACTAGTAGTGAATAAGTTTTGCTGAAGAAGTTCAGAACCATCTTTCATTAGAAGAAAGCAAGCCGTATATATTTATAAAGAACAGTCATTTAAAAGGGGGTATAAACCATGACATATTCATGAGGGCAGCTGTTCCCTAACTGTGGAGGTTTTTAAGGAACAGAATGTGTGAAGCCAGAGAATAAAATGTAATGGCATAGCCAACTTCAGGATTTTGGAGAAACTGGTGTGAAAAAAATGAAATAAATTTTAATCCTTTTTCCTAATTTTGATCCTTGTTTCCTAATTTTAATCCTTTAAAAATACCATTACATAATTCACTTAGAAGATTCTTGTCTTGGTTGATAGTGTTGTTGAGTGTTTAATATTTCCACAGCTGTGTTGAGCATTAGTCCTTTGAGAAAAATATGTGTTGTGGAAAAAATAAGTCAGCTTTTATATTTTTTCCCCAGGAATCACTGTCATACAAAAAGTTCCCACAAAGAAACATAGCTTTGTTTTGCTAATACTGCATGCAAAACCTGCAGTTTTATATATATATATAATACTGCTATATAATTCTTTTCTCTGAATTAACACAACTGCTTCAAAGTACTTTGTAGAAAGCAGTACATTATTAGCTGATCTTAATAACTGATTTTGTCAAAGCTATGTTAATATAAATAACAGCCTAAATCAGAAACTATGAATTATGTAAGTGTTTGCATTCAATAACTGTGTGGAGATCTGTATCTTGTACAAAGAATTAAACACAAAAAAAATGGAAATTCTGCCAAACTACAGTAATTGTTCACTCAGTGGCTGTAGGAATTTCCTTATATAACAGACTATATATTATATTATTATTATTATTATCATTATTGTATTTCTTCTGAAGAAGAAATTATAAAGTTAATGTTTTTTAAGATGGAAATTTTAAATAATGCAACTGTTAATGCTTTAATTTACTTTCATTCTTAAGTCCTTGGAAAAAAATCCATTTCATGAATGGAGTCACGATGGCTCAAGCAGACTGGAAGAGCATTGTTTTGGGGAGTTCACTCAGCTCTTGAGTATTTGTTCATTTGTAGAGACTACAGACAATGTTTGTGTCCGTAATGGCTAGCAGATTTATAGGACTGGATTAGAAGCACTAGGCAAGAACATCACTGGCTTTTATGGGGAAAGTGAATAGCTAAACCTTTGTAACCCCAAAACATCAGGTAATTTTTTGAGCCCAACAGTTGTTGGACCTTATGATAAACAAGCAGTATTCAGGCATTTCCCCCAACTGCCTTGCTCTAAAACCCTGCATAGTTTTGCATGTTTTCATCCTCCCATAGAAAATAAATTAGTGTTTATAAAGCAAGCTGCAGTCTTTGGAAGAGAGGAGATCTTTCCTTTTTCTTGAGATGAATATGGTCTTCTAATTAGTTGTAGTACACAATATTTCTCCAAGCTGAAAAAATTACAATTTCTGAATAGAGAGCTTTGAAGTCAAAACCCCACGTAAACCTTGTTATCCATAGAACTAGAACTTGCAGGTGAAAATGTGAAAATAAGTAAAAATGGCTATTTCTAGTCACTAGAACAGGGATTCCTGGGTATAAGCATCAATGAAAGACAGACTTGTATGAAATACAGATCAAACTTTGCTTCTAGTGTTAGTGAGTGACTGAAATAGAACACAAGCTGTGTGGACTCATATAATAGTACTCAGCTGCTGGGCAATGACAAGATGTTGTCATCAGCTCTCTAGCCCACCTTGTTGTTCAAATGAGATTCTCTTCGTTTGTGTCTTGTAGTATGCTGGGAAACTGGATTGATTGGTGGGAATTCGTAATAGACGTGACTGCAGAGAAGAGGCAGTTGTGTATTGCTCCAAGAAACTTCATAGCAGTGGCCAGATTGTGTATTGGGAAACTCGATTAACTGTGTTCACAGGCTGATAAAGTCAGTAAATGCTTAATGGAAATGTGCAAAATTACCTTCAGCAGCAATTAGGCAGGGCTACGCATAAAGTACATAAGAGCATAGGAAAAGCTGTACCGGATCAGATCAGAGCCCATCTAGTCCAGTCCCCTGCCTTTGACAGCAACCAGAAATAGCTCCCAGGGAAGGGTACTGCAGGTTATGGTGTTCCTTTGCTCTTAGTTTGCTTGAAGCAAAATAAAGCTGTATTTTTAAGACAGCTGTTTCATTTAGTTTGGAGACTGACCCTGAGGTTGTTTGGCACATTTTATGCCATTACTTTTAAGACTGATCAAGCATTATCCAGTACAAATAAGGACATTTATTGCATGGAAGAAGTTGACACCGTAATGCTAGAAAATCTGTTGGTTGGTTTAGCTTTACTCACTGGAGCATTTCAGTATCATAAAATGGATGATAATGTATCAGTAATTGTTTTATGGTGTGATCAAAAACGGTTTATGCAGTAGTCCCCTACGTGAGTTCTTTCAGGGATGCACAATGGTATATGAATGTTTCCCAAAGGTAATGTAATGACGTAGTAACTGTTGCAATTTGTTCATCTTGCATCATATATAATGGAAGATGTTTATGAAAATTTCTGCTTGATATTCTCTATTTACTTCTTAAACTGAAAAGGCAAAAACAGTGCAAACTCTTTATGGGTCTGTGCTGATTGAATTTTAATAAAGAACAGGCTGTTTATTAGCAAGAACTTTACATGTGTAATGAGACTTTGTAACTTGGATATTGGGAACATTAAAGCAATGTATCTCCATTTAATTTCATGATAGCAGTTGTAACAAAATTGTTAAAATTTTGCTTGCTAGCATTTGAGTGTAGCTGCTTGATGCCTGAATTGGTATAAAACTTTTAAGTAGTACGTTCATTTGTTCAGAAAATAAAAAGCTAAATTTATTTTGATTGTATGATCATTTCTTAATGTGGAAAAGGAGATCTGTTTAATACATTTTAGGTTTTTGTAAGTGATGTCTTCATTGCTTTTAGATGGAAAAAGTGTTCCAACATTTTTCCGTAATATTTTGGGCCTAGCAACTGTACAGAAATTGTTGACATCATTAAATGAGAGCTCTTATTTCACATCCGCTGTTTTTTCCCCATCTAAAATGGTTTTCAGTGTGCCAAGAGAAGTAAAATTAAAGCCTTTCTCCTTGAAATAGAGAGTTTGGGATTTAATGGTAACTAGCTATAATAGAAGGGTAATGTTGCTAAATAAGCAATAGCAGCAGGGATTTCTTTTGTTCACTAGAAAACAGGAAAGTATGTCTACTGGATGTCAGACACATTATTATGAACTAGTCTTTTTGGATGGAAGTTTATACCTTTTTCACTTTTCAAGAAGACAGTAAGACTGTTATGCAGGGTTTCCTCCAAATGAGTGTGGGTTACATGGTTGACTGCTGTTTCTGGTCCACTAAATCTTTTAATGCTTCCTGCATGCAAAACCAGCTTTGAAAAGAAGTCTCTTCACAAACATGCACTCTTTCCAAAGTAGGCGTCACCTCTGTGGTTGGGACATTCTACAAGATGGTCATAGCATGATTCTGACCCCTTTTAAGCAGTGATTTGGACCTGATTTTTGGTCTTCCAAAACTGGAGAGCTAACGTCAGCAAGGAGTGGTTGTATAACAGTTGTAACACATGTTGATACTTCGTGTTCATTGTTGCTTTCTGCATTTAAACAGAAGGGGTGACCCCTTGTTGGTTGTTCCAGGTTGTAAGTCCAAAGAGGACATAGGCAGGTCCCTGTCGTTACGTGTTGAAGTGCCTACCCTTCCAGATGAGTAGAGATTTTGAAGCTACTTTAGGAAGCTTCAAACTTCCAGAGCACCAGATACTATATTGGTCTACAAGCTTACAATCTGCAGACTTGTTTTCTGAGATCAGCTTCATATACAAAGTCATCAGGATTATTGTGTAAAATGATTTCGGTAGTATTTTCTCATATTTCTAATATGTTACTGTCTGTAGTCTTATGTTCTCTGAAAATTGTGTGCATTAGAATATAAATATAGTACTTAAATTAGAAAATGGTTTTCTCATGAGAGCTTCAGCTGGTTAACATTTGTATTACTGTACAACAGAAATTATAAATTGTTTATTTTGTTGCCATGATATAACTGTTTATCAAGTTATGACTTGAGCAAGTTAAATGTTGAATGATTTCTCTTAGTAAAAGAGTAACTAAATTGTTTGTAGAGAGATGATAAAATCATGCTTCAGAGTTCTGGTATTTTTTCTTATTGAATGCTAAGGGGATTTTGCAGTAAGTGCAAGCATGGTGCATGTTGCAGAATCGAAATTCAGAAATGGTATCAACCACTTTCTACAGTGTTGTGTAAAAGAGAATTCATTAGGGGAAAAACACTTTGTTATCTTGGGACATTTGAAAGCTAGTAGTCATGCCTCAAACTCCTTTTTGGGACAAAGTTGAGTGATTTGTAGCTTTGGCATGAGGGGATCTCTTTATTCTTTATTAAATTGAATTGGAAAATGGTAAAGGGTGTGTACTGTGAGCTCTACATTTCTGGGGTCTCAGAGGTTCTAACAGCCTCAACACATGGGAATTAATAATAACAATCTCATTTTGGGAAGGCATTTGATGCCTTTATTTTTCTGAAGGTTTTTGTAATAAAAGATCTTTTACCTTATCTTAGAGGACACATTGTCTCTAATCATTGCTTCAAATTCAGAAAGCTGCCCAAGCTTCCATGGTAACAACTTTATTTTGTTGGACACTTTTGCAGTTTTTATTTTGCCATAAGTGTATGTCCCTGTGCACAAAACAACAGTTTAGGCAGATCCTCAAAAGTTCTGTCATCATTTAACCAGTGGAAAGATCCTACTCAATAAAAACATCAGCATCAATACCTTTTCTGTTAATATCGTGATAACCACAGGACGCCTTCTTTCATATTTGAATTTGTAATGGGACCTACCTGAAGGATTTAGCAGGTGTTGTCCAAATTCTTATGTATGATGCATGAGCCAACAATGCAAATCAGAACTTGGAAATATAACAGACAGAGTGTAAAGCCCCAAAATTCCTCTTATGCCAGAAAGCATTGTTGTTCTGGAATTGCTATGGCTATTGAATCCTAACCTTTGCTATTCTGAGTTTCTTAATGACTTTAAAATATCTTACCCTCACATAGTTTCAGCGTTTATATTATGTCCTTATACTCAGATGTATTTACCTTATATTTGTCTCTGGTTGGGTTGCTAAAAAAATGTTATTCAGGTTTTTGCCATACTCTAAGTATTTCCCTCTTTGAAATGGTTAAAAAAGCCCTAATGGGACATCTCTGCAGTCTTAGGAACTTGTAGCTTGTTCTCTCTTGAATTTATCTGTGAATACAAATTGCAGCTACATCTGCATCTGGAGAACAGGAGAAATGAGAGCACTTCTGTGCATCTACCCAAATCTGATTGTTTGGCAAAATTGTTACTTGATTCGCTTAACGGCTTTCTTCCTGGAACCACAGTGACCTTCTGTGGGCAGTCATTATTCCACCTATCTAGGAATAATGTGAAGGCTCTCCCAGTATACCTCTGCTGAGCTTACTGTCAGGCTAAAAGATCAAGCGGTATCTACTTCTGTAAGACTTACGAGATATTCAAAGGACTGGTATGACTAAGGTTCAAGCAACATCAATTCCACAAGAATATGTAGTGGCTCTTACAGGGTTTGGTCCATGCTATTTTGTAAGACTTCTGAGTCTGATAGTACTTTGGCAGAACTATATTCCATTCCTAACCTAATTGCCATCTTGAAGTATATTAATTTCCAATGTAAGTCTGCAAAAATTATTTGTTCAAATATATTTTAGAGAATGAACAATAACTGTGGTGGTTTTGTTTTGAGCTGTTGTTGCATATTTTGATCCTACTGGTGGCCAAAATATTCTGAATTTGTTCCCACATTTTTCTTGATGAAGAACGGTCAGGTCAGTTCTCTAAGTCTTACTATCACAAGCTGTAAAAGCGTGATATTTTACTTTGTTTATAAAATCCTTGGAGGCTCACTGTTTAATTTTGAAGAGTGAACATACATAAACTACTTACATTTGATGTATGGAAATGTTATCCAAGCTTAATTGCCCATGTATTTCTACAGTGAGTAAGTGTCTATTTGCCGCATACTCTTTATCCCTTGGTTTCTTTCTTCTTCTTGGTCTTCTGCCTCTGCTACTGTTGTGTTCCAATTCCAAAATGTTTTTCCTTCAGTTTCTGTGTTTCACTACTGTGGCATTATGTTTGCATCGTAATTTTAGGTCGTGTTATGTTATGTATCAAGTGCTTCTTGTAGGAACAACGTATCACAGCATAATTTCAGACAAGCTTGATAGTCATTGTATTAAATCACCAAAGGAAAAATCTTAGACAAATGACTTGCATTAAATTAACTTTTATGACACCTTAAAAATGAAAAAGCATATGTTGGAGAAAAAGTATGTTAATGGTCACAATAAATCTTTAGTCGTCTGTATTTTAGCGGTGTTATCCAATGTGAATCCAGTGGAGGTTTTCTAGTGAGTCTTATAAAATAAATCTGAATGTTTTGACAGGAAAAGTATTCTATTTGAGTGAAAAGAATTACAACAATATGTGGTGTTTTGCTTATATTTATTATAAGTATGCATAAAAAGGTGTAATACAGCAGCTTGTTTAGCTGGATTTCCCTCCTTGGGTCAGTCTCTGTACTCAAAATGCTTAGTAAAGCTTCTGAAAGCACTGCTCAGCAGTGTTGCGAAGTCAGAAGTTATTTAGCAATAGACTAAAGTATTCATTTTAATAATTTAGGTTTTTTAGTTTCTCAGAGCAGTAGTTTGGGAACTTAATAGTGTTTGACAAAGACAAAGAAACATTATCCAAAGTCAAAAGGAAGGAAGGAATCAAATGTTGAAAGTGCACAAGCAATGAAATCAAATCACCCAAAACAGAACATTGTGCATAAAAACTCAGACTATTGATTTCAGCATTCTTTACCAAACTTAGCAAATCACTACGGTATGATTTCTGACCATACTTTAACAACCAAAATATCCAAAGCAATCTTTTTACAGAAATCCACAAATCTTAGGATTGTTTCTTACCAGAAATACGTTATATTTTGACTCACTGCAGATGAAGTACCATTGTGCCTTGCAGGTAATAGTTTGTTTGAGTTAGAGACAACTTTGAGATAGAACAATGTGGCTTTGTTTTTACTGTGGCTGTATAGCTTCAGAGAAAAAAACCTCTGGTGTTCATATATGCTGTCTGTAATTTGCAAAAAAAAATATTTGGAGATCCTTCACTGTTAAATGTTGTGTGAACAGTAGGCGTATGCTGATTATATGACGTGTCCGTTGGCAGTGGGTTGGGGCGTGTGGGCGATGCATAGTGAAACAGTCGCGTCCAGAGCGAGGGCCATGAAGTTACAGTTCAGTAGTTAATGTGTGTCCTTAGAAGGTTTTGTGATGTGCAGTTGCTTACAGCTTTTATATGCCTTTAAACAAGTCAGTCCCTGCATTAAGTTGTTTCATCCTTTGTTCTGATCCATTCTGAAGAAGAAATGATCAGGCAGCGTACCTATAGTATGGAAGAAAACAGAGTACTTTTTTTTTTTTTTTTTTAATGCCTCATAGCATAGCCCAGGAGAAAGTGGAAAGTAATTGTATGAAGAATAATGACTTGCCAGTGATCTGTGAACATTTCCTACCACCAGCCTACTGTCACAAGAAAGCACTGTAGAATTCAAGAAATATGAAATATGTTGGAATAACTTTCAATTTTTATTGAAATCATTCTTTAAAATAAAAGTATCAACTACTTGTTATCAATTTTTTGGCCACTTTAGAGAAAGAATATAATAATAAAATCTGGAGCAGAAGATTAAAAGTGTTTCTTTTACTTGAACTCAAACATTAAAAAAAAAATTTTCAAGACACTGAACTCCTGTCTAGGGAAGCAGGTCTATTTATAAACTTACTGTTGTATACCTAAGCAGACATTCATATCAAATGAATTACTGAAACTGCTTTATCAACATTGTCTCTGAAGTGGCGATTTATGACTGGCTAGAAGCTTCCAAAGAACTGAATATTGTATAGTTTCAAGAAAGTCTAAGTAGTCCCCTAAATGGGCAATATGATCCTTACCTTATACAGTATAAAAAGCTAGCAAACTAAGTATTGTACAAATGCATGGAACCTACTGCTCTCTGAGGGGTTTTTATTTATATATAAAAAATTTCAGGTACACTTTGTTAAAAAAAAAAAAGGCATCCATATAGAAACTAATTGCTCATTCCTCTAGCTCCCTATATTCAAACATAGAATCTGATGAGTTTTCAGGGTCATGTCTCTAAACCAAACAATTTAATACTTTTTCCATGAAATTTCAGTTGGAAGAGATTTTATTCACTGCAAAGTGTTTGGTAGAAAATCCAGCACACTGTTTATTTTCAGAAATTTGATCCTTGCGCTGCTAAAATGTTCATAGCTCAAGGACTTTTGTTTGTATCATTTTAAAAGCTGATGGTACCTTTAAAATGATTTAAATTCAGTTAATCAGATAAGACAGGACCTAGTTGAGGGTTTAGTTATATTCTTGTTTTCTGAGGTCTGATCTTGCAGAGGTGTATCTGGGGGCACAGTCTGATCTACTGTGTTTAAGTCGAGTTTCTGTCAATAGAAATAAAAGTTTATGACATAATCTTGAGCTATATTTACATTTAATGTGTTTATAATGAAACAATATTAAGGAATACACTGCTACCTTCCTTCAGTATATAATATACTGTATCTTATTTATAGTAGTAAGAAGGGTTTAAATTGGAAATAAGCAGACCTGTTAGTAGCAGAGAATAAATAAATCTGTGTTTCTAGAGACAGGGGTTACAATGCAGAAGTTGGGTGTTTATTCGGTCTTCTGTGGCTTAAGAACAACACTGCAGTAGGATCTTATGCATGAAAAGGCATGCGGTGATAGCTGTCTTGTATTGATATAGTTGTTTTCAAGATGAACGTGTTCCAAACGTGACTCTTCATTCGCCTCCTCTTCGCTGTTGTCATGAACATCATCATCACTGTTACGAGTCCTGCAGATGCGTTCTGGAGCGACTGTCCTGTGACATTGTGGGAGGAATTACATTTTAATTATTCAAGAATAACTCATAAGATCATAGCTTATTTTAGAGATGCTGTTTATTTAGAGATTTGAAAAGATTAACTTAATCAGTCGGTTAAATTTTCTCAGTAATGTATTTATTGAGGACTTTTACAAGTCATTCTTTTTAAAATTCTCTCCTTGCATTTTTTTCCTCATTTGTATCATATACTTAGTTTTCCCGAGGAAAGTATTGCCAAGTGTTGCTGAATGAAAACTTTCTGGACAACACACATCAGCTCCTCTGTCAATCATTCCTTTGCTTTGTAAGCAGTACCAAGGAACTAGAGAGCACGCCTAACTTCATAACTGGGGCTGCTGAAGCCTGGTGAGAGGCCACTGTCTGTGATCAGCAGCAGCTGGTGACACCTTCCAGTGCTTTTGTAACCAGCGTGGGCTCTGGTCCAAGAACAGAAGAAGCTGGGACAGTGCTGTGCCTGTCAAACTGTAGCTGCCCTGGCAGACGTGTGGCCCAAGCAGGATTACTGGTGAATTTCCTGCAGCAAACTCGTACGCAGCATCTTTGTGAGCCTTTTCAAGAACTGTGAGGAAGGGTGAGATCTCACTTTTCTCCTATTATATGCAGAAATACTGCAGCAGAAAATGCAGGATAGAGCTCCTCCTTCAGAACTTTTCAAAAAAAGAATTGCTTAAGAGTAAAAAGTTCTTAAAACAAAGCATGTCTTAGGACATTTATTGTAATGCCATTAATGTAACAAAGAGCTTGGAAATTACCTTATTTTATTATTGTTCAGTCTTAGAAAACGTAGTTTTCTCATTTCGTCAATTCCAAATGGTACAGACTTTAATTCGTTGTGATCCAAAAACAACTCTCTCAGAGAGTGATACGCTCCAAAAAATGATACTGGATCTATTCCATCATCAGTAAGCTTGTTAAAGGACAGGTAAAGATACTCCAGCCCTGGCTCTATGTGACCAAAGACATATCCTGGGATTCTTTCAATCTGATTTCCTATAAGTATCAGATGTAGTAAAGATTTTGGCAGGTAGGAGGGAACATGATATAACTTGTTATAAGAGAGATCGATTGATTCCAAATTCCTGCATTAAAGGAGGGAAAAAAAAGGGGATTAAAGCATTATAGCATGCTGCATTGTTAATGCTACGTTGTGTACAAAATAATGCTAAACATGATTACAAGGAAACTAAATTTCAAGGCGAAATTTGTTTCTGTTAATGGAACAGAATGCATTTTATGGAACATGGTCATGCATAATTACTCTAGGAATAGGAAGAATTGAAGTCATTAAATATCAATCAAGCACAATAAATCTGTTGATGGGAAGAAATTGACGGTAATGAGTACAGAGAGAAGGTTGAATAGAGGAAACCCGAGGGACTAATTTGTGATTGATAAGCATTGCTGAACTGCAATAACGAGTTACACTGGAAAACACATAATAATCTTGGGACTTTAGTGATTACCTCATTGACGTGGATTTTTAAATTTTATTCTAAAACCCATTTGAAATGGAATTGTTTTGTGAATGGCTCCTTTAGAAGAATTCGAACGTGCTTCACTCGCAGAGATGACAGAAGCTGTTAGTAGTAGCGTGCTCAGTTTCAGATTAAGCAGTTTACAAATCCAGATATCAAGTGACAGGGCTGCAGCTGATGGTTATGGCAAGGTACCCCATGTAGCTTAGCAAATCATTTACCAGAAGAATCAAAAGGAGTAATGTCGTTCGCTTCTCTCATTCTCATTGCCTTTTCTGCTTATATTCTACTCTTATACAATATGTCTGTGCAGTCTTCCCTTCATCTTATTTACTTCTGTAATTTTTAATCTAAGGGGAAATAAGGCTAAGCCAATATTCAATTATTTTTAAATTACCTGTGAGATAATGATATACTAATCCCAATTTATTGTATAATTGTATGTAGAATTATTGATAAGATGGGCAGAAAACTATTTAGATTTTTATGTTAATACAGTACAGATTTAAGGAATAAGATATTTTTGTTTTAAAGCCGACAGTACTTCCTAGATTATACAATTTAAGCAAAGAAAATTAAGACAAATTAGCTAAGGAAAACAAGCGAATCAAAAGTCAAGCACAATTTCAAGTTAAAAGTAATGAATTGCAAATATTTATTTCATTATCTGACTCACTAATGACAGAGGAAAATACAATAATTATATTTTAAATGATTCGTACTTACTCTTGGTTGATCCAAGCCAAAGGTGCTATTCTGTGCTCTTCTAATTTGTTATGCTTTAGCACAATGACATTTATGTTTCTTGTATGATTAAAGCAAATTTCTGACACTTCTTCAATTTGATTATTTTCAAGGTATAACTCCTGTAAGTGCGTTTGGAAGGAAAATTTATGAAAGCAAAATATGTTGTTCTTGCCCACTGCAAAATAAAAATGTAGCTATTACCTGTCCTCCATATTACCTGATATACCCATTAATTTCTGGATAAAGAAATAAGAATCTGATCAGAGTCAGTTTGTAGCTGTAGCGTGACTTTCAGAAATGCAGTTTTTCAAAGCATTTGTTTTGTTTTCTCATTTGTGAGAATACAGATTGCTTTGAAAGTTCAAATAGAAAAACAGTTGTATCTTTTGTCTTGCCTGAAGTTGTACAGTGTAAGAGCATATAATGTGACAGTGATGAGATTGACAAGATGTTAATTTTTTTTGTCTGGGAAAGCTATTAGTGAGAAAAATATTAAGAGTTTTGCTTTCTTAATATTTTTCTGTGCTCTTCTGAGCTTTGAATCTTTCAAACTTGTAGGAATATAAAATGTTAATGTTTTACAAAACTCAGTGCTGTGAGTCTGCAACACATCAAAACTGCGTGTTTTACACAGATTAAGTTCATGATAATGGCTTGTAATGTAGGATAAATATGATGTGAAATAAAATTGGAGCAATGACTGAAATATATGTAGGACCTAAAACAGAATTTAGGGCCTGTAGAGGAGGGCTTTGGGAAAAGTTAAAGGCAGCTTCATAGCCTGATAATCATTGTTTGTGAATTTATTTAAGGTGTTGGTTTAAAATTAACGGTTCCCAAAGCAGATGTAGAAAACCTTGCCAGGTGTTCATGTTTCATGAAGGAGGGATGTGAAGTGAAAAAAAGAACAATCTAAGGTATGAGTGAATGGGTAGTAGAAGAACATTACGGTGAAGAAAAGCTGCAGGCAGTCGCTGCAGAAGAAGCTAATGTTACAGAAAAGATACTGTTAGTTTTGCTAGATTTATTTTTTCTTCCCCCGCCGCCCCCAGTCGCATTTCAGATTATGCAAGATCCCAAGGATAAAAGGAGATAAATACAAGGACACTGAAATGAGAAAGAGCAAAAGGAAAGATAGACTCACAAGAGATGGTTGAAATTAATAGATAGCAAGAATTATCTTTGAAGTAAAGACTGAGGTAAGCAGAGAATGAAACTAGACAGATTGAAAAGGAGGAAGAAAATATCCAGATAGCATCCCTAAAAAACCCCAAACCAAACCGCCGCAACAAATCACATTCAATTTCTGAGGAATGGCAGAGGAATGGGATGGGAGACTACCAAAAGAAGAAATTTCTTGATTAAAAAATCAGGGAATGAGAAAACTGCTCAGGGAAAATGTTTAGACACCCCCAATGAGACACTCAAACAAGGTGAAATTCAGCAAAGGTTTGGAAAACCAGGGAAACGGAGATTTCGACCGGCCAAAACAGCAAGAGGATGGTTAGATATAGGCATCTCTACAGAGTAGACAGTCTTGGTTCCTTTAGTCTTTCATTATGAAGGTTTTCTGTATCTCTTATTATTCTTGTTGCTGTCTCGTGAACTTTATTCTGCATGGTAACCCAAAGTTCACAATGTTTTTGCACCAAGACAGTATCTGTATTAGGAGTGTTATGTGAATGGTGTGTAAATGAACAGACAGAAGTTGCAGGCTATACTATTTTGTGAGACAGTACTAGATAAATTCAGACTTAAAAGATACCTTTTGGGATAGAGATGATGTGTAAGTAAATTTCTTGGAGTCATGATTTAGGAATAAAAATTAATCTATCTAGAACCAAATTTATAAAGTTTAATTTTGTCTCTACTTGATGATAGTAAGGCAGTAAGTAGAAAAGCAAGATGATGAAAATGTCTGGAAAAATTAAGCTTGCTTGGTTTCTTTGGTTTTTTTGATTGGGTTGGTTGTTTTAGTTTTTTACCTCAAGAGTGGCAGGAAGACCTTGTGGGGTAATTCTGAATTTATTTCTTCCCAGTCGCAAATAAGAGAGACTTTTCAAAGGATAAAAGGCCAAGGGACTGACATTTGCTTCACTGAGTTTATTTCCTTCTAATTCCAAGGTGACCAAGTTCTTTAAATCTGGGGGAAAATGTTGGAATTCCTGTTAGTTATTGCCATCTTGTATCTTATTAAAATGCATGTTTAAAATTTAACTGTCTTAAACATTACTTGGGTCAGTTCACAGCATCGAAGAAGTGTAGTGAAAGGCTTTTCACTTATTATCTCATAATCATAGATTACATTTTTTATTAGTTTGTAGAACTTTAGAGATTGATTAGAGCTTTATTTGTAGCTTTCTCTCCCACTTAGAAATTAAAAGAAGGGAGCTGTGAGACTTGCAGGTAGTGCTAACATTTGGGCCTTATCACTCCATGGCTGTGTGCGGATGATGTTTGGAATGCTTCGTGGGTGCTGACCTTTGTGCAGTTGCCCAGTGACCTCCAT
>Ga0181612_125487_pt1 | contig 30814 bp, 14 predicted proteins | sample HoacroProtozoa21_FD_119630 | JGI IMG/M metagenome (GOLD analysis project Ga0181612, IMG submission 119630) | Hoatzin crop microbial communities from Cojedes, Venezuel. Combined Assembly of Gp0051906, Gp0051904, Gp0051908 | reverse complement strand
ATAGCCCAGGTTGGAAGGGATCTTGAAACGTCATCTGGTTCAACCTTTCGTGGTTTTCTTTAATGTTGAAACTTTTATTTAATGTCATCTTTATCTTGATGCCTACATACTTTTTCACTGGCTCAGGATACGCGTGTGTTGAAATGTCCTCTTATCATGATACAGGTTAACTCCTGATTTCTTTTGCTCACTTATTAGTGTCTGTCGATGTTGTTCTTTTTCTTAAATTTAATTTTAAAATGTCTTCACTAGGAGCTGTCTGTGTGTGTGTATATAGCATCATGAAAGTTAAAATACTCATTCGCATAAGGCAATTCTGAGTGTGATGGTAATAAAAAGAATAATAGAAGATTTTAAAAATTTATTAAAGAATAGAAAGAACTTTTATTTTCTGCTCACAGTGAGGAGTGGCAAGTTCCTTATACCTTCTGTATAAGGCTGTATATGTCTGTTAAAGAGGAACCTGCTAAATACAGTGTTTATGTGCTTATTCATCTGCACAAATATGTCCTCTAAAGTAAGTATTGGCAAGTTTTCACAAAAAGACTAGAAGCAGAATAATTAATGTTGGTCTTATTTCATTGTGTTGAACTGTGTACTTTTATGTTGAATTAAGACTGTTCTTTTTAGATACAAATCTGTTCCAAGTTAAATATTTTAGTCTAATTAGAGAGAACATAGCATATTTTGTACAAAACTATTTAAATCATGAATTATCACCCTTTTCTATTTCAGTAACTAAATCTTAGGTTTCCTTCCAGAGACTTTTTCTTAGTTTATTCTTGGAGCCTTTTAGGATGAAGAATTGATAACATTGCAGAAACACCTTAAGTTGTCTCTCTGAGCTTTCATTATGTGCTGGTGAGAAATTCCAACGAAAACAAGTATGGAGAATACTTGCAGTTGCTTTCTCAGAAGCTGAGGTCTTCTGATCGATACCACATTCATTAGTATCTCTCTCTTAGCTGCTTCAGTGTAGTGAACAATAGAAGCCACGTAGCTATTCTAACTGACAGGTATAATGGAATAATGTGCAGACTAGGTATGTTTGCCATGTGTTGAAAGGAGAACTTGGAATGTTCTGATTTCGGTCCTAAAACATTCAAGTACTTGGATTGGGAGAAGGTGCTTATACTTTTCTTTTCAAAGCTAATAGTCTGTTGATTTTTAGCTAATTTTGATTTGTTTTTTTTTTAGAACTGTGCATTTCTCTGTGATTTATTTCTGTTAACTTGTTTTTTTTTAATCTTCTTTGTTTTATTGTGTGCCTGTTTGCCTATAAAGGGATATTACTCTATGAGCCCTTGTGATGACGGATATGTAAGTGTCTATATCTTTATATCCTTTCACATTGCCTGCTGCAGTCTATCACAGTCTATATTTCTCTTCATTTCACAATGTGTAACAATTTTCCATGCATTTTAACTTGTCATGACATTAACTGTATGGTTTATGAAGAGCGGAAAAATGTGCAAGGCTTGGAATTTCTACATGGAGAACAGAACAGAAGTTCTGAGTAGCTTTATGGCTTCATAATGCACATAACACAGCATGTCAACAAAAGAGCAGCTTTGTCCACAACTTCTACATGAAATGCAGCTGCTTATAGCGTGCAGAAAGCAATTGTTTCTTCCACCTGAACATCAGTGTATAGCATATGATGTCTCTGAAGTGTACCAACACCAGCTGATCCCACATCACCTTCGAGAAAGCAAATAAATATTGTTGCTTAAGATAATACAGCAAATTGAGTTGTGCTCTTCAGAAGTGCATCTTATTTTACATATTTGTATTTTCAATTTGAAAATGAAACTTTCTTTCTGTAGTAAAGATTATAAAATTGTTTCATACCATTAAAATGGATCTTCTTTCACTGAAAACTGAAAAAGCAAAACAGTGTTCTGTGTACTGCCTGTGACTTCTGGAACCCAGATGGAAGTTTGTATTCTGGCAATATTACAAGTGCACCAGAAGTATCTAATTTTACCCATAGTCAGTGCATTCTTTGCAAAGAGAGGAAATGAGTCTACTTCTAAGTAACTCAGTATGTAATCAATTCATAAAAGTGATTGACGCCAATTCTGAAAAATGTCAGTCATTATTCTACTTTAAAATAAGCCATATTTATATTTTCCTGCTTTCTTTGGGTGATACAAGATTTCACCTTTCAAGAAAAACTGTACTTTTTTTCAGATTTATTCCTCACCTGGAAATATAGTAACCCCTATGGGCACTCAACTTCCCACTTAAAACAACATTTTGTTTTGAGAAATAGTCATAGAATTATTGAACGTTGTGGACTATTCCTGACATGCTTCTTTTTACCTTGATATAGAGGATACTACCCACATTCACCTGTGTTAAAAGATCACCTGTAGCAAGCAACCTGCTCCTGCTGGTGATGGTGTGAATGGTCGTAACGGCCACCTTTTGCTTGACATTTAACATTCTGTTCCCTCTCATAATGGTATGGTATGAGATTGAGAAAAGTTGATTACAGCTGAGAAATTATGAATACTGAAGAGAAGTTTTGCCCTTATGCACATAGCTTTAGTTATATGTAACTTTATACAATGTAGAATACAATAATTTACAATGCGGAGTTGTTTATAATTTTTTTTTTAAAGCTATCTGACTCTAATTTGGAGATATTTCTTGAATACACATATAGATTTCAGCGTCCCCTTACTGTTTAGATGTAGTTTTTTATTCTTTTTCTGACACTTTTTCTTGTTGTTACATTATCACATAGTATTAGAATGTGACTTTTTAAAATGCACTTCAGATGTCTTAACCAGTTTTATATGCCAAGTGGGAAGTTTTCATAACGGTGTATCTCTAATATAAGTAAGAAAAAAAATTAATTAAAAACATTTTGAGATCTTATGAAATAAATTTGCATAGCCCCTGTAGACCTGCCAGGTTACACAAGCTCAGAGTCTAACCCTTTGTAGGCTGCATGTAGCAGTCTTGTCATTAGCATATAACAAATGAGCTCAACATGAATTTGTGAGTTCTAATGGTATGTACCAATTTGCTCAAACTTTGGTTTTACTCTTCACATATTCTTCACATAACTTTGATTATTAATTCTGAATCTGCATTGAATTTACACTGAATTCTTGTAGCACATATCAAAGTGGTGACTGAGGACAGAATCTGGCTTTCAGCCTTAGCCTTCAGCATATTATGAATATATACATCAAATAGCAAAGTGGAGTTGGTTTGAATATAGGGCTACAGTATTTGATAAAATCAATTGTGGTGTTGGCTTGCACATGAAATGCATCTGTTTTCTTTTATAAATACTGATTATTTTTGCCCCCTCTTTGAACTTTATTTTATTCCACGCTGTTTGTATTCATGTCTCACTTCATTCAGAAATGAAGGGCTGCCATCTGTGGCTAATCTGCATCGTGACAGAATTACTTGACTTAATATGGCACCTGGTTTGGCTTTGGCAAGAACCGACACAAACATAAATTGTACCCCGTGATCCTACCAGAATGAGCTATGCTTGAGCTGTTGTTTGCTTGTGTTTGTTTCCTTTCCTACACCTAGTTTCTGCATGTGTTTCAATTACGAGAAATGGTTCTGTCTCAAGATAGGTTTTGCATGAAAATTATTTTGTTTAAGATCGGAATGCAGGAATATTGGGAGTCTTGTACTGCAAATGAGTCATGTATGCCCCAAGTTCTTCACACTCTTTCCTTGACTGACAATTCAAGGGATTCTGTTACTCAAAACTTGAATTAGTATTTAACCTGTTCCAGGAAAGGTAAGACTGGGGAAACAGCTTGGGAGAAAATGCTGAGGAAAGAAGTTTTTTAATCTAAGAAAGCTAGTAGTAAAGAGGAGCTATGTAAACTTGGCCGATGGAGGCATCATCTGGGGGTTGACATGTTGGATGTGTAATGAGGAGGTTGTCTGTCAGTGTTGCCTTTGACTCTGTTTGCCTTTCAGTCTGTGGCCTTGGATTCATCACCTGGAGATGAAGATCGTAATGGTTCTACGAACTTATTAAGAATATTAAGAGTTTACTTTGTGTAGAGTGCTTTGAGGTCTATGAATGCACAGTGTTGATGGTTTTACATTCTCTTGTCCAATTATTTAAAAGCAGCTGTTATAAATAAGTTCTAACTTTCCAGCATCCAAATACTCTGTCTCTCAAAAACACAATACAGTTGGAGTTTTTGCACTATTGCCACAGAAATGGCAACGTATCAGAGTACAGCATTGAGATTTGAGAATCAACACCAGGAAAGAGAACAACAGATCTGTGAGGAACAAAAAAACCACAAAAGGCCGAATTGGGCTCTGTTCTGCCCACTTCCAGACTTCAATATTAACATTTTCCTCAGTTAAATGTATCCCTTTGTTTCTAAAAATAATTTTAAAAGGCTTCATGTTTTTACATGTATCTGCAACATGGAAGTCCATTTTTAAAAGCATAGGACTGAAGTTTTGCAAAGAACTTAAAAGAGTTTTGTTATTAATTTGGTTGATGGTAGGGCAGGTTTTTGTTCCCGAGAATCTCTTGCTTTTGCTTTCCGTGGTAGCAGTGTGTCGAGAGGGGTGAAGGCTGGTGCAGCTGGCACTCCTGTCAGAAATCATGCATGTGGAAGCTTGGCTTTGGATCTGCTGTGTACAGAGATAATGGTGAAGATGATAACCTTTTTCCACTGGGTAGATTATATATCTTAAATGAAGTAAATGTGCTGATGTCAGTAAGCCCAAGAACTGGTTTGTAGGACTCAGCTGTATTTGAGGTATGATTTTCCTTTTGTTAAAACTGATGTGCAAGTCAATAACTAGAGTTTAACATAGCTTTTTGGGCTTAGGTTATGTAAAGATGTTTAACTGGGTAAATATCCTGAGACTGGGACATCTCGGATCGGTACTAAAGAGGAGAAATGGAAACAAACAAATAAATACTCCCTAGTGAAATGTGAAAGGAGGTGCTGAGGCCGAAGTGTATTTGCTTTGGTGAGCTGCCTGCTAGGGAATTTGCAATGCGCATTTACTGTTCCCCACTTGTGTGGGGCAAGGCACTGTGTGAGGCGGAGAAGAGCACTTTGCTTAAACAATAGGAGTATTAAACCAAGTTAGAATGAAATGTTAGAACAGGTCTGTATTTCACTCTTTTAGTTAGAAATGTTACTGTGAAGCAGTATGGGTCAGCCGAGTATGGGTCATATTCTTCAGACTTAATTTCCCCCTGAGTCCATAACCCAGTGCTTCCTATTGCTGAGATTGCTGCTTCCAACCAGACAAATCTGGCATTAAAAATGAGGCATGGGGCTTGGTTCAAACTGTTATGGCCTGTCGGGGCTATCGGCTCGAGCTCTGCTGGGACAGGCACTCCTTGATGCTGGTGCTGCTGTGGGAGGTGGCGAAAGCGGCCAAGGAAAGGGCGCAGAGGTGGTGCCAGCCAGAACGGCAGTGGTACGAGGGCAAGAGCTGCAGGCACCACAATATGAGCAAGAGAATGGCTGGCAGGGCTCGGAGGGTCTGGGGTGCCGAGGGGACTCTCAGCAGCAGGGAGTGAGGAAGGGAAGAAGGTAGTGCTGGCATGTCTTTCCTCTTTAAAAATGAAGGTTAAAAGATGAAAAATTGAGAGTCTATGGTGAGAGGTAGCCTGGATGTTAAACTGAATGATCAGCACTCAGCGGTACTGTATTTGGATCACTTGTTTGAAAATTAAACTGATTGAAAATATCTTCAGACCCCTGTAGCAATAGATGGAGAATGTGTGATGCTATCCCTCATGCTTCACGTGGTGCCTCAGGTGTCTGGCCCAAAGTAGTGTGGACCCTGAAACCAGAGCCCTGCGAGCCACAGGAGAGCTGCTGGATTGCATAACTGCCAAAAAATGCCCAATGAAGAAGTATAATTCTCTAGTAATATTTTACTGCAATTCTTGTTCTCGTAAAAACACTTAAAATAGAGGCCTAAATAAATTCGAAAACAAGAAAATACTTGTACCACAGTTGTTACTGTAATGTATCAACTGTTAACTTATTTTTCAGAATTAGTCTGTGTCATAATCAAACTCTAAATCTGTTTTCTCTTTGTGGTGGTTATGCCATGAGCATTCAATTGTTTAGTTGCAAAATAATACTTTGTCGCTCTTGCACGCTGCTGTTCCTTGGTAGGTCTCAAAACCCAGCTTAGTCAGGAGATAGATGCCTGTATCCCTGCTCTCCAGATGAGAAAATTGGGACCCAGTGATGTGACATGACATGTTTAAATTCTGCCTGCAGTCGGTAGCTGAATCAGGACTAGAAGTGTGTCTCCTGAGACCCAAGCCTGTATCTTATTCAGTATGCCATACTGGAAGGGTACAGATTAGTTTACGTATGACTAATTGCAATCAAGTAGATTAAGATGAAGAAAGGAAATCTCTGCCTGTGACACGGTTGCATTCTTTCTGCATATCAGTGGTGGTGAGCGTAGTCAGTCAGATTCAGAAATGAAGGTGCGGTGAAGGACAAACTAGCGCTGAAAAACTTTTCCTTGTTTCCTCATTGAACCTGGCATAATAGGAACTGTATCCGTATTGCTTTCCCAGAAATGCCAAAAGCCTGAGAGCGCTTGCTTCCTCCTGTGCAGGTTCTAGACTGATAGACTTGGGTCTGATCAGAGCAGTGGGTGCTGGAAGAGAAGGCTCTCCGTCTCGGTGGTCCTGCCCTCGGAGCTCCAGTACAGGGGCTGCCTCACTGTGCCGTGCATGTTTGGTGTAGGCAGGCTACAGAGCCAAACTGTGCTAAATGCTTTGCTGTGCTCTAGCTGCCAGCTTCAAAAGTGGTGTGGGAGTTTTTGGATTTTGTCCTGCTTGATCTGATTGATTTTTAAAAATCCAAATGTCTTTCCCATTGAGGCTTCTGTAGTTTTAAATTTATAAAAGCTTGCAAAATTTTACACTTGTCAAAAAGTTTTATTTATGTGGAAGGTTGATGCATGTATCTTTACCAGTTACATATCCTTTACTTAGGTTTTGGTTGGAGCACATGGGTTTTTTTGTAAGGCAGGAAAGAAGTGGTGGGTAAAAAGGACTTAGCTGAGAAGCAGAGAGCTTTTACATGCAGCTGTTTGCTCTTAGCGACCTGCTGTATTTCTTTCCTCACGACTGTTCTTTGTCTCACCTTTTCAGCTTCAAGGACGCTGTCATTTCTGTTGCTTTAACATACTCCACTTTCTTCTCTGTTTCCTTTAATGGAGACGGGTGCTGAGGAAGTCAACAAAAATGATTTGTGATTTCATTGTGCACTCGGGTACAAGGTGATAGGTTTTTACAGGGAAAACAGTTTTGTTCAAACAAAAGTTATCTCCTGATATTTTTCATAAAATTCTAAGGAAAATGAATGCAAATAAATGAGGAGAAAACAGTTTGGGTAGATACGATTCTTTGAAAGACTTTTCTATTGAGTAAAATAAACTATGAGAACTGCTGTCAAGGCAGGTTAGTTTTGAAGTGTATGACCTGTTAATTTTCTGTTGTGTACAGGTCATTCATTGACTTAATATAAAACGCTTTCCAATGTGCGTATAAGCTTATTTCACATCTAAGAGAGCAGTTTCTTGTATTACGAAGGATACCCATGAGGTAGTGCGTTCAAGAATATGTCAGCTGGTGTAATTCAGTATTCTCTGTGGTATTTCATGCTTTTTATCTCCTAAATCCCTCAGTTTTAAATCTGACAATAGACATCAATTGTATAGCTCCCATTGAAAGAGGCTAGGTTAGAAGAGAAGACCGGTTTTAAAGGCATGGGTGGTAATGAGAGGTTTTTTAGAAAGTGAGTAGGGAGATCGACACAAAGAGACGACACTGAATATTCTGTGAATATGGCATGTAGTTGACATCAGAATGCATGATATGAAGCACTCTTACGCCAGAATTGCTGCTTCTTGGCTCACCTACAATCAGCTCTAGCAAGAAGTATTTACTGAAGCAGACAACTTTTTATATAAAGCTTTTATATGGTGTTGATATTTTTGACTTGTTCAGCAGTGGTGCCTGCATATGCTCTGTGTCATGCTGCATCAGAGAGGAGATATCCAGGCTTAAATTGAACTTATCCTAGGCAGAACCACAGAGAAGTGGCCTGCTGTTCCATGTTGGTTTTATCCATACTAGAATACATAGTCTTTTCTTTACAGATTGATAGTTATATACAGGATTATATATTGGTAGCAACAGGCACTCTGATAAACATTAGTGTCGAAACAAAGAATTACAGCAAATTTGGGTGCAGTAATACATGACAGGTCTCTAGTGAAATATTGTTGCGACTTTAAGGCATGAAAATTCTTGAAGTCAATAAATGTGTTTAGCAAGTTCTTCATCTTCCTCAGTGGCTTCAGATGATAGTTTCTACTCATTTTTTTCCCCCCTTTTTTTTTTTTGCAAATGTTTGAAGCGTAGGTAATAATTTTCAGAGTATGACAGTGAAGAGAACATAGCCAGATCATAACAAAAGAGGTTTTTACCTGTGAAACACTTTAAGGGAAAAGAAGGATAAACACTGAAGTCCTCTCTCTCATTAGCTGTGTTTCTATTTTGCAACATAGGTCCTAAAGGAAAAAAACTGCAGAACCTCAGTGAAAGAATTCACTGTGGACCTCATTTGTAACACTGTTGGTACGAAATTTGGACTAATCTGTTATGATTTCTTTTTTTCTTTTTCTGATCCAGGCTTCCACAATGTTAAGAGCGTCCTTAGCCCCTGTGTAAGTATTTATTGCTGAGCTTCATGTATTTCGGTGGAGGGGCGGAGGAGGGCTTAGTGAACTGAAGTGCATTGCCAGTTGTCTGCAAATGGGAATCACTCACCCTCTGTGTGCTTCCTCTGAGCTCAGTAAACACTGTGTGCAAATGTTGTGCGGTTGGTGTTCTTCTGTTGGGCAGGTTCAGCGACATCCTAATTTCAGCAGGATGTTCCTAATCCAGTAAATCTGCCACTCCACACCTGTGAGTTGGTAGCTGTATTTTCTTTACTGGTTCCGCACAGTACAGTACTGTTGTTGCAATTGGTTTGCTTCTCACAAATCCAAGAAAAAGGGGAATTGGTAGCAAGGATTTTTGGGTACTTCAAGTTGAATTTTTCTGTGACTGAATAAGTTTTGGCTTACAAGATTGAATAGAGATGGTATATCTTAGGTGAAGGTTTTATTAAATTTTTGAGACAGTATTTTGATCCTTCTGTTGTTTACAAGATAATTGAAAGGATAATTATACATATAGCATAATATTTCTTTTGAAAAGTGGTAGGATAGGAAGATAGGAGTAAAAATTGTTTAGTGGAATGTAATTAAATATTAAAATTAAAGCGTTGCCTGGAAGCAATTTTGTTAAGTGAAACTTCTATTGCAGTATTAAAACTCAAAATAGCATGGTAGTACTGGTGCATGGAAAGTGGTCCTGCGTTAAGTCTAATGTTAAACCAGCATAATCCAGCCTGTAAAAATCCATTCAGCCTGCCACCTTTGCCTTGGAGAAGACAATTCTGTGTGCCTGAGGGCTTAGAGCTGAAACGGGAGCTGCAGCTGTTTGCAGCGTCTGGTTATAACCGTACGCTAAGACCACAGGCTGCTGCCCTCGTGGTCCACACAGGGCAGAGAAGGGGGTCGCTGTACTGGTCTGTGCCGCTGAAAAACTCAGATCATCAGCGGACTAGTTGTCAGAGTTTGGTGTCTGCAAGTTGTTGTGGTAACTGAGCTGCATGCATGGTGAAAAAAAGAAGTCCAAGTTTAACAAGTCTGTTGTTCTAACATGATGATGGTAATAAAAGTAACAAAGGTGTAAACATGTGGAAGCTCTTTTCCTGAAGCAGACTTCCTGTTTTGGCTCTTCTCACCTCAGTAACATCAGCTGCATTGAGTAAGAAGAGAGAGTTTTGATTAATGTCTTCCCCATTTGCGTTGTAGGAAGATGCAGGATGTGCCGTTGTTGCCCTCTTTGGATTATGAGAAGCTGAAGAAGGATTTGATTGCAGGGAATGATCGTCTCAAGGCCTTCTTACTGCAGGCTCTGCGCTGGGTAAGGGAGATGGCCTCTGCTGAAATAAGGAAATAGATCCCTTCTGGAGGGGTCCAGAACTAAAATCCATCTTGTGAGCAGGATGATTGTTCTGGTGATCAGTTCAGCATTGTAGGCAACTTCTCTCATTGTCAGTGAAGCTTGCTGAGGCTCTTCAGTTGATGAAAAAAGCCCAGGCAGTAGGTGTGTATTTGTAGCAGTACTCTCCCTATCTGAGGAAAGCCAGATAGGAATTCCTGGGATCTTCTGTGAAAGTAATTTCTGATGTGTGTTCAAGGAAATTGGTGCTGGTTTAGGCAGTTCCTTTTTCCATGTATGGCCCAGTTTTAGATTTGTATAAATATTGCTTTGTCAAAGAAATATCTGACTCTAATCACCAGTTACAGTTCAAGAGTCTGCGTTTTGGTTGACTTGGATCATGTAATGATATTTCAGAAGAATTAAAGGTGACAACAGGAAGGTACATTTTCCTGCTGGAAAGGAAGCTGATGGGTTCAAAGTGACAGACGTGAAAGATGATAATAGTGGAATTCTGATCGAGCTTCAATGTCCATTTTCACATAAAAAAAACATCCGTTGGGTCTGAACAGTGGTTCTTCTAGCCCAGTACGCTGTCTCAGATGCTTTAGAAAACGGCCACATCTGTAGCTGTTAGAGGGGCTTTTTAACTTTATGGGAAGTAATGCTGTATCCTTCCTGTATGGACAGTGATGACAGCTCCCAAGTAACAGTTTTGTAGTGGAACACTGAGCTGAGGTCAGGTCAGTTCATTCCATCTCTTTCCTTTAGATCACTGAGGCTGAACTCCTTCTCTCCATGAGAAGAGGTTTCTTAACTGTGGGGTATCAGCACCTTTAAAATCTTCAGTGTCACATTGCCATTTATTTATTTGACTGGTTTATTTATGTTGTTATGTATTTTAGCGCTTGACAACATCATATCCTGGAGAACAGAGAGACACTGTCCTGCAAGCCTACATCAGTAATGACCTCCTAGACTGCCACGGCAATTGTCAGGTCAGCTGGAATGGGTTTTCCTCCAACTTTTGTGTGATATTGCTCGTTTGTTTCTGTAAAGTGCTGATCAGAAAAATTTATCACTCTCTGGAAGGGGAAGAAAAAAGTAGTAGTGCCAAAATCATGTGATACATTTAACTTCTGCATCCTGGTCTTTAAATGTGATAGGCAAAGCTTTGCATTACAGGAGCTCCCCATGTAGCTACAGTTCTTGCAAACAAGTGGAAGTTTGTCAGCTCTTCTGGTGCTTGATGTCTGCGAGTTAAGCAGGAGCCTACTGAGCCCCTTACTTAGAAGTTAGCTCTTGCTTATCAGATGCTACGTCTTTTTAATTGATAATACTTTCAATCCATTTCACTGATCTAAGATGAGAACTAAATTAGGAATTCAGTCTCAATACCTCTATGGAATATCCGATTATGTGCTGTTCAATAGTGTTTCTGTGAATTTGGAATGGATTGTTACCTTTCTTTGGAAAGGTGAATTGCTGGTATGTTGATTTTGAAAGGCTGCTTCAATCACTGATAATCCAATCCTATTGCTAACAGTGCAACGTTTTCATTTGTCATGTGAGTTTTGTGGGTAGTGGAGTTTCCCGGTGGTTGGAAGCAGTGGGCGTTCTTGTTACATCGTGGCTCTCATTGTCTTGCAAGAGTAGCTTCACTAGAAAAGTTAAAGGATTATTAAATCAATGATCTCTTTTTCTCCCTGTAAATTTCTGTAAGAAGAAAGTTGTATATGAGTAATGCCTGAAGTAAAACATTTAAAATAGTTTGCAATGTGTTGTTCTTGGTAAGTTGCTGCTTTCCCACACTGAGTTGTCAAACAAAAGCATTCCTATTCAGGTAACATTGCTGCATTTAACATCATCAACAAACTAACAGATTTTTTTTTGTCACTGACTAAATATTAATTTTAGATATTAGCTTTAACTGATAACTGTGTTGGTTCATTGTAATTCTCACCCTGTACCATGGAGCTTAATGGTGTTTTAAGACTGAGCCAAGGAGCTCTAATTCACTTATTTGTTCATTTTCCATCTCTCCCTCAGCCCCCTGCCAATAAAAAATAAAAAAAAGGGAAATTTTAAATTATATTGACATTATTTAAGATATCAATATGCATTCAAAGTTTGAAAATTTAATGAAGCTTTTAAAACATTATAGAAGACTAACTTTGTTTTTCCCTGATTTGGCAAGTTTTTATTAATATTTGCTTTCTTTTTCAGAGGAGTGTCCTCAAATTATTGCATTCTAAGAGTGAGGTAGTCAGACAATACATGGCAAGGCTCATCAATGCTCTGGCTTCACTGGCAGAAGGTAAGAGATTTGCTGGGGAAAAAAAATGCATTTTCATATCAGGCTGGCTTAGAAGTACTTCACAAGTGCATGTCACTATGTGTGGAAATTTAGTCTTATTTGCACCTTTTTTCTAGGGATTCAATGTCTTCTGTTACATGCATTCAATACAGTTTTTCAGTATCTGGAAAGTTTTCATTTTGACACTGTATATTCAGCATTTCTGACTTCTTTTGATGGTTTGTGGTCTGTGTGGGAACTTCCCCAGGTGCTGCCTTTAAAATAGTCTTCAGTCTCTTCATGAGGGGTGGGGGGGGATGGGGGGGAAGAAAAAATCCCTGTTAATTAAAGGTCCTGTAGGCAGACCTGCTACTAGGCTGTGCAACAGTAGTTAGTGCAGCTGCTCGTACATGTTCCTGGTCCTCATCTGAGTAAATCTTTGTGCATCACCGCTGTTTGGTTGCATATATATGCAGCTTTATGTCTCCGTCTGTCCCAAATTAGCCCTTGGTTTGGTGCTACTTAAGGAGCCAGCTATTGCTAGAAACTGAAATCCCATTTAAAGTCAACAGCATTAGGGTGCCTAACTTTCCTGAGCTCTTTGGACCTCTCTGTTCTTTTCCAAGAGTATACAAAACTGTGATAGATCAGAAAGCATGTACTGAAAGAGGAATAGTGGATTCTGTGTGGTACGAACTTGGCAAGTGGGGACCTCTAATGCCTCAAGTGGCTGGATTGAATACAACTGGTCTGCTAGACAACTTATTTGTGTAGGTTTGTTTGGTCTTGGCACAAGACTGTGACTTGTCCAGAAGAAACTGAGGTCAATCCTGCTTACTTTTCCAAGGAGAGGGAGCTTTTCTGTCATAAGCTGGTATCTGAGCATCTGTTCTTTCATCGCTTTTTGCACCAGGTCGTGTCTACCTTTCTCAGAACCCAACATTGCTGCAGATGCTGGAGGAGAGACTGAAAGCTGAAGACAAGGATTCCCTTACATGGGAGAATGTTCTGGGGGCTCTGCAGAAATTCAGCCTCAGGTGATGAAAGCACAGCACACAGTGGTGACAGCAGGAGAGGAAATGCAGGCTAGTTAAGCTCTGTTCAGGGAGGAAAGAAGAGCACTTGATTTTCCCATAACAATCATCAGAACCTCTGATGACTGATGAAAGCAGTGCCATTTATTATGGAGGAGAACTCAGTTTTGCTGACCCAATTAACCTGACTTCCTACCAGTTGTCAAGACTCAAGTAAACGTACATCTGCCATAGCCTTGTGTGCTCTATGTGTATCCCTTATTTGAACAAAGTGAAAATCTTAATGTAAAAAGTTCTGAAGATCCTACATAAAAAAAAAAGGGTTGCATTACATTCCAAAGCATAAGGTTTTCATTATCCTTTCTGCAAACATTTTTCAGGGATTTCATCCTCATCCTGTTGATCCTCTTTCCTGGAGCTCTCTATGCCTGGGCTGTCTTGTTTCTTACTTTTGCGTTAGCAGTCTGACTCAAATGACCACCACAAAAGAAATATGCAAAAGCAGTAAAGGACATCTTGTTGCTCGCATTTATCAAGTAAATATGATGTAGGAACTCTGTTTTCACAGTACTTGGGAGGAATACTCAGCCCTGAGTAGTTAACTGAATATAAGAAGGTAGATGGATGTGTTTAGCTCTTGTTATTTTTGTTCATGTTTCTTCTAATTTAAGTCTGTAAGTGTTGGGGGGGGTGGTGGTGTTTGTTTGGGCTTGTTGAAGAATGAGGGCTGCTTTTGGGTTTGCCTTATTTAGAACTTGTCTGGATGAAGCACATGTAAATGTGCTTTGAGTAAAATTCTCCACTGCTTCCTGACGTGATACCTTATACACATTTGAGGTGAAAGAGAATAAATCTTCATACCCTACTGTTTGAAATCCTAAACCAGTCTTAGAGAAAATTATTTTTCTGTTAAAGCTGTTGTTGATAGTACAAGTACTGAAAATTTGAAAGTTTTTTTACTTTCTAAAAAACAACAGTTAATCTTATAGAAGGTTAATTCTAGATACTTGACATGAGGGACTTTTTTTTAATGTGTGGTCAGATGCTTCCTTGTTTTCTCAGTCCATGCCATAGATCTACTGCAGGATCCAGGACTGAGCAAGTGTATGAGCTTTCAGCAGTAATCCAAATCACAAGTACTAAGACCAGGAAAATAACTGCTTTGATCTATGTAATTTAGACTCGCTGCCCATTGGAAATAGTGTGATTAAAAATTGTGTTCTGCAGTAAGACTTTTCTACCAGTATATGCTTTTTTTTTTGTATTGTAAAACGAGGAATTTCTGTTGCAGGAGATCCCAGTTGACCACCTGGGACTTTAACCAGTATGCTTTTCCAGGGCAACCACAGGTTGAGTTAAAAGAATACATATTTTAAGAATCTCTAGAGAAAAGATAAAATTGATTTAAGAAAAAAAAAAAAATCTCATTTTTCAAATCAACAGTACAGAAGTGCTACAGTGCTATGACTACCTGTGGCAGAAGTAGTAATTAATTTGTTTTATGGGTCTGTTGTGTGTAGCTGGCTGGCTTTTTTTACCAATTTGAAGACAATTGAAAATGCAGTTTTGGTGAATTTAGAAGCCTTAGAAAACAATGAAGAAACTTACCTTTGCAGGTTTAAAAAAACCAAAACACAAAAAACCCCAACTCGCCCAACAATGTTTTAGTCCTCTAACCCCATGGAAATCTGCATCTTCGCTTTCTTTGGGCTTTGTTAATTCCTGAGTTTAACTGATTCTGCCAAAATGGGTAGTTTTGGGTTTTTTTTGTTGGCAGGCTGGTGTATAGCAGGTATGTGAAGTAGGGTTTTAATGTGCTTATATTAGCTATAAACGTATTTGAAAGCTATTTATGTTGTGATCTGGTTTTTGTAGGTTTTTTTTGTTTTTAACCCTAGGCGTGCACTGCAGTCGGCAATGATCAAAGATGGGCTCATTTTCTGGCTGGTCGATGTTCTAACGGATACAGATTGCCTGTCTGACTATACGCTGGAGTATTCTGTTGCCTTGCTCATGAATCTCTGTCTGCGGAGTGCAGGTGTCTTACATTTTGAATTACAACCTTATTCCAAGAACTAGATAGAGAAGATGGTGAATCCTTTTTTCTGATATACCTGGATTCTTTCAAGTGACTGTAATTAGCAGCAGGGACTCACGTGACCAGAAATATTTGAGTATTATGACCAATGCTTCTGAGCAGATCTCTTTCCCAAGAATCCTAAGCTATGGAGGTTAGCTTCACCAAAATCCAAAGAATCAAGAAAGCAGTTAATCAATGGAACCCTCGAAGATTTGATTCTTTTTTTGTATCCCTCTGTGAGGATTGCCATTCCTACGTTCCAGGCCCACTTTTCAAAGGATACGTTATACTTGTGTAAGAGATTTGTTTGTATAAAAGAAAGTCAGAACTGAGTTGATGAGTAATGGCAAGGATCTTCACCTTTACCTCGTGGAGTGAAATACTTGCATGTTTCACTTCTACAATGCAGAGATTCCCCACCACCCCCACCAAAAAAATAAGGTCCTGTCTATGTCCAAGAGACTTAAGCAAAGGTCAAAGTAAGTTTCCATTTAAAAAGGAAAATAAAGTAAGGGTGAAAAAGCGAGTGCTTGCCATAAGCAAAATAATGCCTTTGTTAAACTTTTTAAAATCCCTTTGTGTTGCATCCTGACCAAGATTACAACTGTGTAAATCCAGAGTAACTCCACTGATTTCAGCTCAGTTATGCTGAGCAGTGTTTGGTGGGAACAAGGAACAGTGTTGCTCCATGTAAGTTATATTTAGTACCCATTTTAAGAAGTAAGAAAGAAGCTTGCTCTGGTTTATTTTTTCCAGCATATTTTTATTTTCTCCCTTTGTAGGGAAGAAAGTGTGTGCAAGGATTGCAAACCCTGTGCTCAGAGTTCTCTCTGATCTGCTTGGCCATGAGAATCATGAGGTATTTTTACAGCAAACTTTGGGTTAAGGAAAAAGGGGAAAGAAAAATTGAACATAAAAAAAGCAAGAAAGCAAGAAATGGGAAAAAAGTAAATTGGTTTTGTTTCCCTTTTTAGACCCTTGTGTAATTAAGTTGCGTGAAATTTTCCTAAAATTCACAATTATGTAAATTTTATTTCATTGTGCACTGATATTTCTAGTCATAATTATGTCTTCCTTTAACAAATGTTGGCAGCTAAGAATGAAAGTCTTCTGGATGCATGGTTATCATGCAATCCACGTGCCTTCTTGATTACAGTTTCTGATGCTGTTTAAATGTCATCTCACACCAAATCATCTCAGGCTTAACTAGTTCATCAGATGAACAATGTGTGGTGCAAGCAAAACATCAGGTGCAAAGAAGCAAATTTGGTAGTGGTTGTAAGGAATATTATAAGAAAGTAGTACACCTGTGACATCGAGCCCTAATATCTTTTTATCCACCACTTCATTTAACTTGCTGCTTAACCCTTTTGTAGTTCATTTCTGTTTCCAGACACACTTGCATCTTAGATGCTAAATTAAACTACCTCAGAGGAAAATACTAAAAATCATTACTTACTTCTACCTAATACTTTTCAGCATAATCGCTCTGATATCTGCTGTCTGATATATAAAGCATTGCTTCAGCTGTCTCTGCAGATGGGCTCTTCTTCAACCATCGAGTAAAATTTAAGACAGGAGAAAACGCAGGCAAATATTGTATGAAATTGAAATCATAGGGAGGCAGAATTTTTACCAGGGTATTCTAGAATGATTCCTGGATGATTGTACAAGGTGTTCAGGGACTTCTGAAATACAAACTCTGATGTCTTTTGTTTATATACAGTGATTGTATCATGAGGTTTTTTTGTTTAGAACTTAGACTGAAAATAGAAAATAAATTTCGATGAAGTGTTTAGGCTGTGTTTTATTAATTCATTAGAAGATGTAGATCAGTTCTTTCCTAGCACTGCCTTGATTAAGATGAACCTTGGCGTACCTTTATTGTGCTGTTTTACTAGCTTTGTTTTTATGAATGATGAGAGTTAATACAATACATACTAATACAAAATAACATCCCAGTCCCTAGGCTGAAGTATTTAGAAATGCTAGCATACTGTTGAAGTCTGTGCCTTAGAATGACCTTGAAATTTCTCTCAGAGGGTGCATTCTTACAACCCAGTTTTCACCAGCACAGCTGATAGAAGTTTTGTTATCAAAGTCAAAGGTAGAAGGCAATGCTCTTGGGTGCCAGGAGAGCTTTCTGAGAAGCTGTGGAATCCTTGTGTAAATCCCAGCCCCTTATCTTTCCTTGCTTCTGCTGCTCCCAACCTAGCTCACTGTTCATTTTTCCAAGGATGTAGACAGAGAATGACTGGAAATCCTAATGCTCCAAAAGTAACTGGCCAATACAAAGGGTCACATAAGTACTGATAAAACTAGGTTGACAGATCTGGTTGCTAGCCATAACACGGAGCTTTCATGCTAGCTGGTTTTTTGCCTCTGCTGAGGGACAGTAGCAGGCAGCAGAGTGAGATGATGTTTGAAGCTGCTACGGCTTTTATCATCCTGCCTGTGGCTACAGTGCTTGAAGCCTCTCTTGAGTTCATGCTGACAGTCTTGTCCCTGTTCTTTGTCCTATTTTTTTGTACTGCCACTAGTGTTTGTCAGGAACTAACCTTCTTTTTCTGCTTTTCGCTTTTTTTTGGGGGGGGTCTAGGTCAATTTGCAGGAATACACTTTCACCAGGGGTGGGGGGGAAATCGGCATGCAGCAGTACTGGTTTAGATCAACTGTGTCATGGTATTTTTTCATCCTAAAAGTTCATACCTTCCCAAGTGGGAATTTTTGCAAGTGCAAGCTAGCCTGATTAAACCCTCTGAATATAATTGTTCTGTACCTTCACTCTTCAATTTTGATTATTGTCAGCTGGGATGAATGTAAGTTTTTCTTAGTCAAATGATTATTTCTTCCTCTTAGATACAGCCATATGTGAATGGAGCACTGTACAGCATTCTTGCCATCCCTTCTGTCCGCGAAGAAGCCAGAGCCATGGTAAGAAGCACTGCTTTGCACAGCACAAAGATCAGCGCATATGCCAAAGGTGGCGTGCACACATGTACCTGCAGTGCTGCAGTGTGTAGCAGGGTTGTGACGTAGGAGCCTTTGATATTCAGGCAGGTATGAATGTATGTCACAAACACTTTTGCCATACTTGCTGGTCTTTTTCCAGAAGTGGATGTGAAGGATTCTGCCTAAATTATAGATGAGAGGCGTTATTTTACAATAGTGTTGTCCACCTAGCATATAGTAATCTGAATGCAGCCCAGGAGATGCTTTCATCTCACCTTCTATTTCTTCCCTTATTTAACTCATTCTGTCCAAGTGAATAGCCACTAAAAGGATGAGTTCCTCTTGCTGCTTTGGTTTCTGCCTGGTGTACACATAGTTAGCTGGGGAAGGCAGCAGGAGGAAAGTTTTAGCAGAACTAGGAATTGATCTCCTGTGGAAGTTAATCTAATGGTAATGAATGTGTTTGAACTTCTGGATTTGAGGAAGCCGTTCCTGGGATAGCAATGTATCTTTGTGTCTGAAGAGCTAATACAGAGAGTTGTGCAGACAGACATAATTGTTGTCAGATGTTTTACCTCGCAGAGCACAGAGGATCTGAACTCATCTTAAATGATTAAAGACACAAAATCAAGCCTATGAGGGGCCACAAAGAGAGAAACTGGGTTTAAGAGAAAGTCAAAGTTGGTCTTGCTTTTTGCTTTCCTGCTCTGAACCTTGCACTGTTGTCTCTGTGAATGCAAATTTGCCCTTGTCTGTTGAATACTGTGTGCTCAGTTCAGAAGGCAGAAGCAGCAGATCTGTTGTAAAAATTTGCTGTTCATCATGGATACTTCTGTATTTAAAAATAGAAGAAATCTGGACAGCATATTTCTTTTATCTTGGGAAGTCTATGGACAAAATGGAGTGCTTAGAGCTGGACACAGCGGTTTGTTTCACACTGGCTCTGTTTTTCCTGATGAAAAAATGACATTTTAGTTAACAAAACTCTGTCACTGTGGTTACATGAAATACTAATCTAGCAATGTTTTCTGCTACATCCAGGGAATGGAAGAAATTCTGCGCTGCTTTATCAAGGAAGGAAATGCAGAGATGATCCGGCAGATTGAATTTATTATTAAGCAGCTCAATTCAGGTCAGAAGAACAGATGCAGCTATCTGAGCTGTAAATCTTTCACAAAAGCCATAAGAAAGCTGATGTTTTTACTTGACGTTGAAACTCTCAAAGAATAACAATAGCATGATGGTCTGAGAGAGCGTGAATAGTGAATGTCAGGATTTGAATGTCAGATGTGTTTTAAAATTTCCTTTTGTGTTACAGTTATAAAGAAGAAATAAAAGTCTGAGTAGGTCTCACTGCCCAAGTTTTGGGACTGTAAATAGAATGACCTTGACTGTTTTCTTTCATGCCAGTGGCCTCACAGTAATGAGAGACTGCTGTCAACTGCAAAAATAAACAGGTGATATAATTTGTAAAGCAGGATTTAGGGACTAGGTTTGTCTCTGCTCATCTCTTGCTCTATTGAGGGGTGTAGCTTTGTTATCTGAAATGGCTTATCCTGAATAGGCGGGTAGAGACCATCCTTTTTGGAGAGTGTGTTGGTGGGTCGCAGGAGTTGTAGATGCTGTGTTAATACAGACAAGTAGGAGGAGGTGGAATATTTCTTGTATTTTATGTTCCCTGTGGCTGAAGGAAGAGAAAACAAATAATGAAAAGGAGCTGAATTCTGATTAAATCTTTCTGTACAGTAAAAAACAGAATAAATTGGACTGCTTTCTTCGGCTTTTGGAGAGAGCAGAAGGCGGCATATCTTATGTTCTAGCTTGTAAAAGAACAAAGTATTTAAGCTCCATATTGCCACCATGCAATATTTGTTCATCAAGGTCACAGAATCACTCCTCTTCTACCTGTGAATGGTATTTTTAAAAGGTTTTGTGTGATTGGTGAGTAAAAGTTGAGCATACAGATTTCCAGCGTAAGCCTGGCTGCTTTTTTCTGAGGAAGTTTATCCATAAGTTACAGTAAGTATTCTACATGACTACTCTCTTTGTACATATAAAAGCAGTGTAATATTGACAAGTTTGTAGGGAGAAGTAGAGTTTTTAATAAAAATTAGCTGAAAAATAGACAAACTTGCAAGTGCACACACTTTCATTCAAGTCTTGTCAGTAGGTACACGTAGACATCATAGTGGGATTTATGAGAAAAGAACTACTCCAGAGTGTTTCTGGTTTTGCCATTTTCACAAGCATGAATTTATTTCAGTGATTTCTAGAATGCTTAATAGGAGCAAATAATTCCAATAGTTGTCTTGACAAGAATGGGATGTCTATATGAGAAGCAAGTTAAATCTTACTCTTGTAAGAGAGGGACAATAACTAGAGATTCTGTTAAGTCATACATATGGTCTTAGACTATTTTGTTTTGCTTCTTTCTAGACGAACCATTAAATGATAGCATTGTGTCTGATGATGAAGAGGAAGAGGAGGATGAGGAAGTAAGTATAAAGGCCTTCTGGCACCTTTTAGAAAAATCTGTAACCTTCTAGTCAGAAAATATTTGTGTCAATAAACCAGACTGTTTTTTGGTGTTCTTTTGTTTTGTTTTTTACTTTCATTAAATTATTCTTGCATTAACAAGAAAATTGGATCTGTTTCCATTACCTGTTCTTCATTTGAAGTCCTACTTCTATTTTTTCAAGTCACTATCTCTGTGATAAAGGAATATAGCTTGAAATAAGTAAAGAGATGAGGAGTTACTGTAGCAGTAGAAATGTTGCTTTCAAGCAGACCATTTCAGCAATTAAAAATAAAGGAAGCAAATGAACCAGTATGTTACCAGAATAGTTTATAAACAGGTTGTCACCTTTTCTTAAGGTATCATTATCTGTTCAGAGTGTGACGACTTCTTTTTCTGTTTAGAAACTTTGAAATATATTTAATAAATTATCTGCATGTAGTGAAGGAAAACAGTAATTACAAATTAAGAAAGAAGTCCCGTAAGAAGAGAAAAAAAAAAGAAAAAATTGAGAAAGCAAGCATGAGAAACTATATCAAAGTAAACATAAGCTCGTTAGCTGTGTATTTCAAGCTCTGCTAGTAAACGCATTTTATACCAATGCTTCAGCATTTTTTGAGAAGCTGTCTTCCTAGAGCAATGGGTTCGCAGGTGTAGACAACATAGTGTATTCGATCATCTAAATTAACAAGCAAAGCAAGGTGCAGATGATGTGAGGGAATTGTTAAACATAGTCTTCACTGGTGATGTTGCCATAAGTGCATGGGGGGGGTTGCAGATATACTGTGTAGGCAGTTACATGAGAGTTTTATCTGAAAGAAGTCTACCACACAGCATTTTTCTTTTATTGAAAAGTCTTGCATGAGAAATTTAGAAGAACAGCTACAGTAGATGTCCTTAGAACAGTGTTAGAACTTATTTAGATGGATGTGTATGTGCGCGTAAATTTATATCATGTGTTTGCCCTGAAGAAGTCAGTGAAATTTAGAATTAATGATCTCTGCAAAATGTTCTTGTATTAGAAGTATTACTGGAGAACATATTTACTGAAAAGCCAGGGATTTAGACAAGATCTAAGTTTTTGTCCTGAACTGACAAAGAATAAGGCACATAAAACTTACCAAGTCAGTAGCGTCCATGTTCTACTAGCTTGTTGCACATGAATGCAAATGCTAGTGAGCAGTGACAACCATGCTACAGTATAGAACTTGCCCTGTCACTGCAGGATGACTGAGCGCATTTTCAAGTGCACGTTGAGCCTTTTGTGTTTTGAAAGCGGAGAAAAATGTAGATAACCCAGTTGTAACAGGTGTGGTGTCCTCTCAGCTGCCATGGGGTGCAGCACCTTGCAGGTTCAGCCTTTGCCTGGCAGTGGCCAGGGCAGTTTTGCACTGGCTGCATTACTGAGCTGATTTCTGTCTTGTGGCACAATAGGTGGTGAACACGTGAACTAATTACCCTTGTGACTTTGCCTAAGTTTAGAGCTGTGTGGAAATTCTAAGTTTAGAGCTACAAGGAAGTTTTATCTAACAATTGGCTCTCCCCCTTTTCTTCTAAGGGGATACAGTAGACTGTTTTTTCCTAATAGCCTTAGACTACTGTAATTGTTCCACCTCCTGCAGTCCTGAAGTGAGTTTTCAGTGACGTTTCCACTCCTCCCCCACAAAATCAATGCTTGATGTGCGAGATGAGCTTTCTGTGGACTAATCATTATAACTTCCCTTTGTTTAGTATGCTGCTTAACACCCTTTAACTGATGTTCCAACGCTTTGAGTGTCTTGGGTGTATCATGAGAATCCAAGATGGTGATATATTCGCTTGAACTCTAGTACACTTTTTTGAAGGACGCCGCATTCTGCTGGGAAAGCAGAGATAAGGAGCTCCATGGAAGGTGTGGCGTTGAATTGCATGATAGTGTTGAATTTTTCATTACTCTACCTGCTCTTGGGAATGAAAGGAAGGTGAATTCTCCTATTCAGTCATATCCCCAGTCACTGCTGCTCACAGTCCCAGCATTCTGAAATGCATTTTTACCACTGAACTGTCATGTGATTAAAACATGCTTCTGTCATTTCTTACTATTTGACTCAAAAATAACAGTAGGCTTTTGAAAGAGAGAAGTGTCTGATTCCAGTTTTTCATTGTCTTTGCCATTATATTAAAAAGAAAAAGTCTCATTAAGCTAATTTTGAAACTGCTCCTAGTGTAACATTAATTGTGGCACGTTCTAAATCCTTATTGCGGCTGGGAACTATAATTCTGTTCTGCTGCAAGGACACCTGGTTTCTTAGTCCCTCAGTTTAGAAAACAGGGTTTACAAACAGCATGCAGCAAGACGCTACACAAAATGCATGATGTTGTTACTTCATTAAATAAGCAAAGATTTGTTGACTCACTGTCTCAATGCTTGGAGTCCTTTTGTATTTTGGAAATGCAGTGAGTTATTGTTCTTTGGGGCTCTGTGATAACATCTGATGTTGTGATCTGGCAACAGCAAGTTTTGGAAAATTTGATCACTGCAGCTAAGATGTGGTTGAGCCTGTTGGAGGATAATTCTGGGATTTCTAAGAGCATCATACACTCAGAAATTTAAGATTCTGTAATGTGTGAGTATGGAGCATGTAAACTGAACAAAAAGGAGTATGTGTATACTGTCATTCAGAAAGAAATTGGTTTACGGGTTTGTCTGCTGAGCTTTAAACTAACTAGTGTAGAGCTCAGGATTCACTGGCTTCGAGAGTACATACCCACCTTCGTTATCTTAGCAATCTGGGGTGTGTTGACACCCACAGTCACAGTGCATATTTTCTGGCACTTAATATTCTCTTGACTGTTCTGTTAAATATTATCTTAATTTGTCTTCAGTATTTAATCTTTATATTTGCTTTTTAATAGACTTGTACCATCTTTAAAAGCTGCTTGTAAAAGCAAGTGCATGATATTGTAGCTGTAATTCAAAAGTTTAGTTACAAACTTGAGCTACATTAGATAACCGTACAGTGACGATTTATCAGACACCCTCTGATCCCCTGTCACTCAGCACCTGGAAATAAAATCAGTAAACTGCAGTGTGAAAACACACTGCAGCTAGAGAAAGAGTCAAAAGTAAAAGAGCTTAATCGTAGACCTAATCGCTGACCTCATCAAGCCATTACATTAAAGGACTTTGCTGCCAAAATCTGCTGCAGCCTGTGAGCAAGGGTGAACAGGGCCCCAATTGTGTCGTTTAGTGATGGAATGATGGCATGTCTGTCAAAGGTCCTTTTCTGTACCAGGAGGCAGAGGAGGGACACGTTCAGGCTCAGGTACCTCGTATGTTGAACAACGTCAGGGAGCAAGGCTGGCAGGAAGAGGTACTTCCCAGAAACTGGAGTTCTCTGTGTGACAAAAACATGTCAAACAGAATATTGGAAGAGGTGGCACCTGGGGAAACCAAGGCGATCTGTAAGAAGAGGTTAAATATGTCGTGCATGCAGAGAGCTGGGTGAAAGAGTAGGGCGATGTTCTGACTCTAATGTGTAGCGCTCTACACAGGCACAGTGTAGACAGTCTTCTGTGAAGCATCCTTGAAGAAAACTGTTAGCTCTTGATGCTGCATTAACATACTATATAAAAAAATTTCCATCAGACTATAAATATTGCTCATCTTTGCAACTATTTAATTTTTTTTTTCCAAAGTACAGTATATTGTGGAGTTTGGAGTGTGGGGGTTTTTTTTGTTTTGCTTCATACAGATGGTTGTTGCCTCCAAGTGTTTATCTGTGGTTTTCCATTATCTGGGTTATTTTTCACACCTACCCAGCTTCCCAGATAATTAGGAGCTGATTGTAACTTATCTTCCCTTGGAGAGAAAGGCAGATTGAACATCTTCCCCAGGTCCTATACAGCCTTACCTTTTATGGCTGAGAGTCTAGAGAATGCATCTTTAGGAGGACGAAGAGGATTAACATTCTGGTATCTTCAGAACACTTACGGCAGAGCTAGGGTTTTTTATTAAATGCATGCATAAAATTATGGAAAAATTTTACTCTGAACTTTCAAACACTGGATTATTGGCAGTATTTCTGTAACTGCTTCAGTTGTTCACGTGCAGGCATCCAAAGTCTCAAGAATACCAAGAATAGTGGAAGGACCTGCGCCAGGCTGTCGGGTGTGATATGGGACCTGTGGGAGGCTTGTGCCTCTTCAGAGCTCCACTGGAAGACTAGGCAGAATATTTCAAAGTGGAACTGGATGCTGCTGTGGGCTACTGAATTGAGGCCTTTGTGTTTTTTATCTCTGCTTGATGGCTGTGAATGAGAAGGTGATGAGCAATGAGAATAATTAAAACAAAAATAATGTGGTTTAAGCCATTTGGTACAGAGGTCATGACACTTGAAAAAGCACAAGCCTGTAGAGCTCTGGGGAAGCCAACACCCACTTGGTCTGAGTGATGGTAGCCTTGTTATTTTTCATCAAAGACTGGAATCAGTCGGCCATTTCCATTGTAGGAAATACCGTCCCTGTACACACTTCCAATGTATTTTTCCTCATGCTGTTTTTGTAGGGCACTTTTGAGTAGCAAAACACAAGCAAAAGTACTATCTTGCTTTTGTATTAGTACTTTTGGTTTGCTGGAAGAATCCCTCAAACTTTAAAATTTCCTGGCTTGTAGATCTGTAGAAGCTTCAGAACTTCCATGAAGGATGAATTACTCATGGTTATACTAGAAATAGGCACAGGAGAGTAAATTCTTGGCACTTGTCACTTAAGAACTTGATTACATTTGGGTTTTGTAGAATAAAGTCAACAAAGGATTGTTGCCTTGTTGTATGGTATTTGTATCCTAAAGTACTGATTCCAGGGATTTTGTACCAGCCCCATATTGTCAGCTTTACGGCTTCCTTGCAAACCTAAGTAGCTGCTGCTGCTTCACATTGCTCTAAAAACCGTTGCTGTCAGACGCTCGTGGTCTCGCCTTTCAGAAACCAATGCTCGAGTTTTGAATGCCCAGCAATAAGGATTTTTTTTTTTCTTGAGTGATTAAAAACTATGCCTCTATTGCTTGAAAATAAGTAATAAAATATTTTGGGTATATTTTTCTTCTTGGGGAATACACAGCAATAAATTACTTTAGTATTTTCTTAAGGTAGAGGAACATACCCCAAAGTGCTGAGTGTGCCTATGGGCATTTCGATGTCATGGGATGCTAGCATTGTGTTCAGGAAAGACTAGGAATTGTTTTAAGGCGCACTTTATTTTTACTGCTAGGTGTTATAGTCTAACTTAGATTTATGCTCAGATGATACTGATTCGTAAAAAGATCCAGACAAGTTTTCTGTCAAGTTTTCACCATCCTCTTTGCTTGAATAACTTTCTTGTGGGTTGTGAGTTTTTTGGGTTGGGTGTTTGGTTGTGTTTTTTTTAGAATTGACTTGCCTTAAGGTTGGGGTTTGTTTGGTTTTTTTAAAAAAAACAGGAGTAGCCTTTTCTTAGCCTCCAGTGTGGCTGAGAAATGCCGTCAGGTTGGGGTTTTTTTCAGTCTGTACTGTATGTCTAGATTGACTTGGGCAGATCTGCAGAAACTGAAACTCCAAACTTCATACCAGTTTCTTGTTAAGCATTGCATGCTGGAGAGTACTGCATCTCTTCACACTAGCATGCAGTGTCCTACAAAGATACTAATGACTGAGATTCTTCCTAAGCCTTTATTAGGTCAAGCAAGGAATAATTATTTAGGGTTGGAAATTTGAAGGGGAGCAACTTTTGAAATGCACACTGTACTTGGTGGCGAAGCACTTAGGGAAAAAGGGGTGGGTTTTTTTCTTCTCTCAGGATTCTTTGGTTTCTGGTTATATCAAAAATTTAGGTGAGTTTGTCTTTAAATGTTTACTTTTTTGATAGAAAATGCTGGTATGTTACCATTTACATGTGCTGTACTAAGTTGTTTATCTGGGAAGTACGTATCATCCAAGTGACTACTGAAGTGAGAACTAAATTTGAAATGAAAATTTCCTGGAACCTGGGCTCAAATAACGTGCGTTTTGCTGTTGCAGGAGGACCGTGACATCATGGAGGCTGATCTGGACAAAGATGAGGTTTTACAACCTCAACTGGGAGAGCTTGCAGGAGAGAAGCTGCTAACAACTGAGTACTTGGGAGTGAGTACCACTCACTAGCATGTTGATATAAATTGATTTGCTGGATTAAGTGTTAAATTTCAGCAGTTGCATCGCTTTCTATAATCTTTTTGTCTTCAAATTGTTGCTTAAAGAGCCAGGTTCTACCTGCATCTTTCACAGTCTGTTTTATTAGCTGCTGTTCAGAAGAAGTGGAATGAGTTTGAGCTGCCCTTTCACAGGAGGTGGTCAGGCTGTGGCTTAATAATAAGCTAAAGGCAGCCTTAGGGTTCTAGTGCTACATCAGTGACTCTGTGGGCACACAAAGCAAAGTGCTGAGCAAGTTAATACTGGAACACTCTGCCGGTCTGAAATTATGTTGAAAAAAGAAGTTGAAAAGTTAAGTGTTCCTTCAGGCTTTATGCCAGATCAAGTATTGTATGTCTTACCTCAAGCAGCAAAAGCCATTAAGTAAATAAGTGTGAAGTTGGCATGAACACCATTTAGTGTGCTGTGACTAATTTGAGATAAAGGTGACCATATGCCTTCTGAATCCCAGAGTCTATAGACCTGCCAATGCTGATGATGGAAATGTGACCTGAGATAAGATGTCATGGAACAGCCTACAGTGATTCCGGGATATTTTATCTAGTGACGCCAGAATGCAACTTAGTTTCTGATGCAATGTTTCTATAGAATTTTCTCTATGACTCCAGTTACCTGTCTTCCCACTGCATTCTTTTTTTTTTTTTCCCTCCATTTCTTTATTTCCTGTGTATCAGATAATGACTCATACACCAAAAACCAAGAAGAAGCTGTTTCCTGGTGTCCATCAGAGTATAGATGAGCCCCTTCAGAGACCTGTGACGCCAGGTTATCACAGAACCATGTACCTAATGTAAGTCCAAACAAATGAGACCAAGTTGGATTCTTTTTAAACTCATTTAAAAAACAAAACAACAACAACAAACTAACGATGCCTGATAAATAAACCTTCTCTAACTAAAAGTGTATTGACATTGTCATTCCTTAAAGATAATTTCAAAAAACAGAAAGGAGGGGAATATTGTAGGCAGAGAAAGGTCCCTTGGCTGAGGTCATGTACTTGGAATAGTGGAGTAAATGTTTACTGATCAGTCTGATTTAAATTTGCATTATATCCTGCATGTTCATAGTCATTTCATCTTCTCATGATGTATTTTATTGGTAAGTTGCGTGTAGTGGCTAAAATGCCTGAAAGTATATTGAAAGAAAGTATATTGCTCTGGGGAGATTCGCTACCCACCCATGAGACAACAGATTAAAAAGAAAACGGGAAAGACAAAGATCTTGGTATGTCGGATTTCCTGCTTTTGAAGAAATACTTTTTCCAGTGGAAGGGTCTCTGACACCTTGCTCTTGGTGTGATTTGGGTCAGAGGTAGAAGCCTGAATTGTAAATGAAATAAAGAAATCCTACAGTATAGAGCTCCTTGAATATGCTGTGCCTTCTGTTAGAACAAATATGTCTTAATCTTTTAATTTCTGAGATGAGACTTCTTTTCACTGTCCTGACTGAGGAAGGAAGATACCAATGAGATCTCAAATTTAAATTATTTTCTACTTTCAATTGCATAGAGTTTTGGATTTGATCAGATCCAACTAGCTATGGTACAGGCAGCAGTTTGTCGTGAGGATTTAATGTTTTCATTTCTGCAGATACTTAAGCTGATAGACTACAAGCCACTCTAACAAAATATAGATAATAGTACTCAAAAGTCACAGCACTCGTAAAGCTAAGTACATTAAAATGAATGGGTAACCTGAAATACAACAGTGTAATGAAGTTAGAAGGTTAAGGTGGTTCTTAAAAGAGCATATCAGCCCTGAAGTCTGAAGACTGTCCCATGTCATCCCCTCTGCCATTCTTTGTTTTCATGTTCATATTTTCTATTTCTTAAAATACACTTCCACATTTTAGTGTGGAAGATCCATACAGAAAACAGTGAGGACCGATTTAGGCTGTAGTTACACAGGTGTAGATGAATCTGATGTATGTTTGCTGTTGTGGATAGAGTGGTCCCAGCTTTGCCTTACCCATGTTTATTCCCCCTCACTGTCTTGTGCTGGCATTAGCATTCGTGCAAGCTGGTGGTCTGACTGGGAGCCCTCCCGAGTCATCCAAGTGTGTCTTTTCGGCAGCTGTATGGCAGCTAGATGGGATTACATTGATTATGTTACCAGGGCCTTAGAATGGACAAGTGTACCATACCAGATCTGTGCATGGAAGAAGCCCTGGAAGACGTTTATTTTCTAAAAAAAAAAAAGCAAGTTGAATGGAACACAGACTTCCAAAACAGAAAAAGAACCCGTGGCTATCCCAGGGCAGAATTTCTCTTGCACACTCTTGATTATTCTTCTGAGTATCAGCCTGGAAAAAATGGTGTCTGTTTGAGCATGGCGCTTACTTCTTCTGCCTGGTATAGCCTGAATGCAGATTTGGAGTTTTAACTTGGTGTCCTTTCTCACAGTGGTCAACTTTTGCTCCATTATAATGTCCACAGCTTTTGCAAGCCCTCTCCTTATATATTAATTGTGTGTGTTCACGTGTAAGAAGGAAACAACAACTAATTAATATAAGCTTGTATCAGTAGCATAGTGATTATCTAATCATTTTCCTGCAGTGCTCTAAAAGAACTACAGGCCTTAAAAATATAAACTGACTAATATGTGACTAAATATACAGTGCCACTTCACTGTGGGGTCAGTGTTACTGAGTTCAAGGTCCCACTTGCCCCGCACAGGATTTTGCTAGGAGACTGGGATTGATTTTGTGGAATTGGCTGTTTGGGTAGCTTTGCGGCCTATTTAGAAAGTATTTTTCAGGAATAAATCTTAGTTACCACTGGAGTGTCTAAGCATTACATTCCCACTGTATTCTCACAACAAGCTTGTGAGAATGAAGTGACTTTCCTATGGGAAGTCAGAAAAACGGTGGCAAACCCAGGGGAGTGGCTTTTATGTCCTGGTGCCGTGTAGCGCGCTGCCCTTTACGCATCAGAAATACTCTCTTGGAGTGATTGCGTGCCTCTCTCTACCACCACCTACCCAGGCAGTAGGTTTACTTAACAGTATCCTGGGATACCAGAGTGACGCTGGTCCCGTATTTTATCAAAGCTTGAATCTCCTGCTGAACAGCTGTGCAGCTCGTGCCTGTGGAAGGCGGCTTCAAGTCACTGCTGGATACAAATCAAAAACACCTTTCTGCCATGCTGGTGCTGGGAGCTTTGGGTCTAAGTGTTAGTCTGATGGTGTGGAACAGTCTTTACAGATTGCTTCGCTGTGCAAACCAGGGAGGAAAAATGTAAACAGCAGAAATCTAACATGGTGAAAATATGTGGAAATTAATTTTTCTCCTGCTCTGGCCAAATGGTAGAAATAATAGGAGTGTTTGGTGCTCCCATGTTTGAAGCAGGAAGCATGAGATACCACCCTGCATGAGAAGTTTGTGTTTTATATCTAATTTGTGTGCAAGAAAACTGCAGTAAATAGATGAAGACATTCTCTAACTAGATTTTGCAACAGAAAAAGACAAGCTTTGATGACTTTTATGCTGTTCTAATTTTAGTGCGAATTCATTTACTAAAATAAGGAAATATGCTTTTAGGAAGCCTTGCAAGAGGAAGACAATAAAAGTGGCCAAATCTTAGCTGCTTTAATTTGAAAGCAATATCTGAACAGGATGTATTTCACATTTTAAATAATCTAAGTGGCTTGTGTTTGTATTGGATGAAATGGCTT
>Ga0181612_120268_pt1 | contig 30817 bp, 15 predicted proteins | sample HoacroProtozoa21_FD_119630 | JGI IMG/M metagenome (GOLD analysis project Ga0181612, IMG submission 119630) | Hoatzin crop microbial communities from Cojedes, Venezuel. Combined Assembly of Gp0051906, Gp0051904, Gp0051908 | reverse complement strand
GAACTGAGAACCTGTTGGTGTTCTCCTTTTATAAATACTACGAGAGCGGCTGTTTGCCCGCCCAGGTTTGCTCTGATGCCTGCTTATCTGTGTAGCTGTGCTCAGAATCACAGGAACTATAAAAACAAGTATGTAAAGGAAAGGTTAAAAAAATAACAACAGCTACAGGTACGCAACTTCTGAGGAGGTAACAATAACCATAGTTGGCTTTCTTCAAGCTACAATCCTCCCAAGATCAAGCTTGAGAAGGATGGAAACCTGACATCCTCAAGGGCCTGGGAAGTGAGAGGGATTTTTCTAGGCATGCTGGAAAAATCAGAGAGTATGTTCATGAAATAGCCAACAATTTGGAAAAACTGAAAACCAGAAAGCCGGACTATGTTTCGAGCTGAACAGGCTCCTCCTTCCAACTCAAACATGAGGGTTAAACTGGACCCCTGTGAATGACACTAGAGAGATTACACATAGGTAAAGAAATATATATTTTTATGTACTTTGTTTTTTTTACATCGTGAACCTTTGGTTCAGTATGCTTGTAGTTTAGGAAATAATTATCTTTTGCTCTGAAACAGTAGTTTTGAGTAATTTTTATCAGCTGCTTCCAAGGCAAATTTCCCGAGGGTCCCATTGCGCTGAGTCTGCTGATACTGTCAGAAGTCCGTAAAAAGAGTAATGTAATATAGGTGCTCACTTCAGAAACGGCATAGCTCTAGCAATTGTCCCTAACAATTAATATCTACAGCATGCCCTTGGGGATGAGGAGGTTAAAATATTAACAGATTTTTTTTTTTAAAAAAAAGGCATTCTATTTTACATTCATAGATTAAAGTAAAATATACATCATTAGTACCAGAAGCTATCTAGATGGGGAGTTTGGAAGTCTCTGAAGAATATAACCTGTTAAGACTATACCACAGACTAAACTATTCAGAGACTGCCATTCTTCAAGTGTACACTAACTCCAGACTGCACCAGGAGAAAGTTACACACTTAAAAGAACGGAGTTTTCCATGATTCCTGCCTAACAAAATTTTGATTGAAATCGAAGTGGCAGCACTGAGAACACAGGGTTGACATAACAAATGCCATAGCCAATTTGAACAATTATGAGCCCAAATCTGCCATCATTTACATATACATGTGATTCCAGCTGGTGAGCTCAAATTACATATGCACAACCAACAGAGAATACTTTTTAATGTATCTCCAAGTTTCACCACAAAAAATACAATGGAAATTCAAGTCAGTAGCATTTAAACAAAACAAGAGATGCGTTAATGAATACATTGAAAACCACCTTGATCCATGTATGTGTCCTAAATGCTGCAAGAGTGTGATAAAGATGTGTAGTTTTGCATATACACATGCACCGTAAATTCAGAAAGAATGCAAAAGGAGGCACTAAGCATGTCAAGTGCAGCAACAAGTCAACATTTTTTTTTGTATCTCAGCTATTGTACTGCTGTTTGTGTGGTGCTCCTCTGTGGGTACGTGGCTCAAACCGATGACAGTGGGGCTTCCCAAATAGGAGCATGACTTGTGCAAGTCCCTCCGCTGTACAAAACAGACAGAACAAGATAGTTCTTGAATATGAGTGATTCAGCCTGGAATCTGAAAAAAATCAAAGATGAAGACGATCACATGATGCTTCTCCTTCCAAGTGGGAGATGGAAGAAGTTGTGTTCGCACACTTGCTCAGGCCAGCTTTGGCCATATGAGGTCTGACATTCCAACCACAGAGCCTGAGCAGCAGAGCAGCTTCTGGTGGGTCTGCCTACCCCACTCTCTACAGCCACAGCAGTATCAATCACACCTGCCACGGCCACCACCACCACCGTATGATCAGTGCATAATTTTAGCAGCTCAGACAGCACATAAAATGAGAAGACACTGCCCTCCAAATACCAGGAGTTTCCAAACTGTAATCCCTAAATCCCGGAGAATCAATGAGTTGCATCTCAGATGTCTGCAAAGGTCAACTGAGAAAAGCAAGTCTCTTGCAACCAGGAGAGGTCTGCATCTCCATAGGAAAAAGAAAACAGGTGAGCACAGATCAAATACTGTGAAAGCATCTAACTTGCTCCATTTCACAGAGCCCAGTGGGGTGAAGGCACTAAGATACCATGGTCTCCTGGAAATTACATGACAATGAGGTGGGGAAGTTTGTTGCCTTGCTTCACACATCGTTTCTCTCATACGTTCCTCTTTCGGGGAAGAGCTGACAATGGTGTCTATGTTTCATCTACAAGTACCTTCCACTACTGAACCGAGATCACAACACTTTCAAAATGAAATCTCTAAGCTCATGAAAAAGCCAGATCTAAACAACATTCATATAATCTGTGGTTTAACACTTGGATACTACTTTAAGACTCTGCAATTAATTATATTTCTCCTTAATTATTCATTTTTTTCCTTTTATATGTTTCTTCAGTGCTATTACAATACTGTATTGTAAAAAGACCTGTTCTTAATTAAAAAAACATTGCAAAAGGGGAGTTTTTTTTTACTAATAGGAACATATGGTTTGAAGCTGTATTTTCATGCAAATCATAAATGCCAGCTTCAGTATTTCACCTAAAATGGATCACTGCATTTCTGTTTCCTTATGAAAAAGTATAAATCAGCCAAAAGAGTGTAACACGTGCCTATCTGCAAACCCAAGGCACACATGATCTGATCCTTTCTGAGATCAGCGTGCAAGTCTAGCAAGATAAACCAGGTGCAATATGGTATTCTTCCATTTATGTCACATCCTTCTTTTATTACTTTTATTGAACACTGAGTGCTTCAGCAGCGAGTATTTGCAACACAACCAGTCTGCATTTGCTGATCAGCTGTTTCTCAAGCAATGGACAAAACAAGCCACAGCCAAAAAATGAAGACCTATCTCATAGGGAAGGGCTGGAGCAGAACATAGTGTGTAAAATTGTAAAATAAAACGCGACTCTGACTTGCTGTGCTACAGCACGCCACTTGCTCTTTTGCTGGCATACCTAGAAACATACATTGAGAACAAATGGTGCATTTGACCTTACTGACAGTAGCACCGGAGGGAATCCTGTCTTGTTTCAGAACTAGCAAACCTGTGTATATCATCACCGGAGTGCAATTTGCCCTTATTTTTCTTAAAAAACAACCACCTCAAACCTCCCCAACCTCCCTACAACATTAAAAAAAGCCCTATTTTTTTCCATAGCACTGGTATTTTAAAACACTATGTGTTAGTACATATACACTGACACTTTCTGGAAGGGATATAAGGACTTGCTTGACACCGTGAGGGTAAATTAAGTTTATGCATGTGTAAATACAAACCACAAAATACTATGTTTATGGTGTGATATGATAAATGAAATCAACCTTGCATGATTCATGATGAATAAATTTACTGAACTACATTTTTTTACCTTATGGGCACATGCATTAACCCATGAAAAGAAAATGATTCCTTGGCACTGTACTTCTTCGAAGAGAAAACTCAAAAGGATCCGCTCCTGTAACCAGATAACACATAAAGCTGTGCACACTGGGGCAAGGATGGGGAGGTTAAACAACAGCAAGGGGCAGACAGAGATAAGCCTGAAAGATTTTCACCCCTTCGAGTCAACAAGGGAGTGTTCCAGCTGACATATGCAGCCTCTGCTTGCCCTTTGTCATGTCTGTGTTTCACCTCAAAAACTGTCAGTGACTTGTCAGAATCAATCAGAAAAGCTAATGCAATTCTGCAGTGATGTACAAGTTTGGACAGCATGACATCAAATTTCTGGTAGTGTGTGTCAAGTACCATATGAAAACAGATGTCCTCATTACTCCACTGCTTTGGTGCAAAAGAGTACATCTTACCTTTTTGACCCGTATCTGGCAATTGGGGGATTAATAAAGGACAGTAAGCGATACAGCCTCTAGCCAGTACTTTCATCATATAAATCGAATTCTAACATTCCTTATCTTCTAGCAAAAGAAGTTTGCATTCTCAAGTGCAGTCTTCCTACCGGGTGCTGCTTTATGCTCCAAAGACTTACACGTCCGACTGTCAGCGCTCCGTAGACCTGAGACAACCCACCATCTTGCTTAACGGAACAGGGCTTTCCCACTGCTACGGCTTGACCAGAAAAGCCAAAGCCTGTTACTGAGCAGTTGTGCAGCTCCTGGATGGACGCCAAGCTCTGAGCACACTGTGGGACCTGCGATGCAGCCTCACCAGGGGATTCCACACTTCCCAGTTCTTTCCTACAGCCAAAGTGCTTGCACCTAATACACTGCATAGTACTCAGGTGCCACAGCTGCAGGAGACGCATGGAAAAGGACCTATGGCTGCAAACGGATCTGAAATATGGTCAGTATTTTAACTGAACATTCTATTTCATTATCTTAAATGATGAACAGCACTCTTGTAACCTTCCCTTTCATTAAACCAGGACATACAAAACCAAACTAGTGTCTTCTCTAGCTACACTGTTCTTTGATATTGTCAGCAAAGCTCTACCGATGCTATGTAAAAGAAGAGAGAATGGTTTTTGAGAAGGCAGTAAGTCAGGTTGCCAGCAGACTCTAACTGCCCAGGACTCTTTTGCCCGACGTGTAACTGCTGAAACTGGTGAAATCCCCAGATGAAATAGTTTATCCAAGGCAAAGCATGGATAATCATGCTTCAGGGCATCCTTGCCGGAACAACAGGCAGATGCTCTAATTCCATTAGCAGAGGAATTAAGAGAACCCTGTAACCCAAGGTGAAGTAGCAGGTAAAAGAAGCTTGATAGAAAACCAATTTAAATGTAAAAAGAGTAAATTCCTACCACATGTAATGAGAGGGAGAGGAATAATTTTATCTCATGAGGAAAATGCAAGCATGTCTCCCTATGCCAGGTAATACCCAGGGACAGACTAATAATAAGCTGCCTCAGGAAGGAGCACTGCTCTCCCTGCTCGTAGGGCACTCTGGAATCTGAATCTTACCAGAGAATTCCCTTCATGCTTTGCCAGGGAACGGTGGGGTAAATCTCTGAATTACTTTGCTGGCTGTGCTGCTCCCGCTCTCTCTGGGCTCTTTGGGGTGTAGAGCCGGCTGCTATTTCGGATGCCTGTACAGCCACAAGCCCTCTCTGGGAAAGAGCTGGCAGTGAAGCTTCTGTGCAAGGATGGGCGTTGGCTAGGGAATGAATCTCATCTGCAAGAGCCCACACTACGTATTCCCCAGCAAGGAGATTTGCCCGCACAAAGCCACTCAGTATAACATAATACAATAATATAATACAATAATATCCCAAGTTTTATATCACTATTCCTGTTCAAATCTCTAAGCATGTTATGAAAGAGAGGCAGCAAGCAGTACCAAGATCTGGTTCACGGAAATATATGATTCCCTGCTTTAATAACAGGTCATGCTATCACCAGTTCCTAGCACACAGTATTCTTCAAGAGCAATGGACAGATCAATGCAATAAGGATGGAAATGCCACCAGTTGGAGTAAGAGGGAATCAAGCCTTTGAATCCTTTCAGGTAGTGGCTTATCTACTGAGAGAGCCAAAAGAGATCCTGCACAGTATGAGCGATGGTTAAGCGCTCTGTGGTTTGGATTGAGGCAGCACTTAGCACACCCACTCTCACAAGTGCCTGAGCAACTTCTCTTGGGTGCTAAGCCACTTTGGTCAACACTGAAGTAGCCTGACCTTTAATTCACCATGGAATTGGGTGCATCTGTGTCCACTCTTCACAGAGATTTTAGTAGCTGGTTTTCCTCTAGGTGTTTCAGAGCTTCTTGCTCTGAAAGTTCAGCCTTTTCAGCTACCCTCATCCCAAGAGCTGCACACACAACATTTTATTCCGTTACCATATCTAACACACTTTGAGTTAAAGCACGGTTTGCAAGAGTAGGGTAATATCACCATATTTAGCACATGAAAGATATGAAATCTTTACAGCTATGAAGACTAAGGTTGGCATATTGCATTGCAGGAATAGCTACTGTATTGCATGTACTATAAAGGGCTGCCATACTTCATTCAAAGTCACTCGTTAAACAGATATCGGTGCACAGTTTAGAGGCAGCATAGCTCCATTCTAGGATTCTTTGGTACACATTAAATGCACCCATTTGACCTCTCACACCTTGTACATTATTTCCTCTTTCTGTGCCATCTCTTCTCACAAGCCCAACTTGTTCTAGAAGATGGTCAAAACACAGGTCTTCGAATGAAGAAAACAGAAAGTATTTTCACCCCCATCAAATGCGTGAGCGAAGAATGATCAACGGTGTTCAGCGCAGCGCCAGTTAATAAAGCAACTGTATCAAATCTTAAGGCTAAATAGTATTTTTCAGGCATAATAAGCACGTATGAGAAAGGTTTGCCCACGTTCCCCATATGTATATGAGCTGATGTTGCTTCAATTACCACCACAGATTAAAAGCTCATCATTACAGAAGAGGAGTTTTTGGCAGCCAATCTGAGAATGACCTCCTACTCCATATGCAAGCTGCATCTTTCTTTCCTCTCTTTCCTGAAACACATGCCAACAACATGGAGTATTAGAAGAACCCAGGCAACATGCCTACCAGAATGAAATACTGCATTATATGCAAAAACTCACCCTGGGGAAGAGGATCACAGAGTCATTTAGGTTGGGAGGGACCTTTTGGGATTGTATAGTCCAACCCACCTGCTCAAGCAGGGTCATTTACAGCAGGTTGTCCAGGACTGTATATCGATAGACGGGAGACTCCACAACCTGTCTGAGTAACCTGTTTCAGTGTCTGACCACTCTCACAGTAAAAATGTTTTCTTGTGTTCAGATGTCTCTGTTATTCCTTACATCTGAACACAGGAAAACATTTTTACTGTGAAGAACAAACCACATGTGACAAATATTAACCACGTCATTTCACGCACCACTGAAAGATGTTCTGATACTGAGATGCTGAAGAAGTAAAAGAATCTGAGAAGACTAGAACGGCCAGATCTTACGGGACCTTCATGCAAACACACAACTTTCCATTCCCAGAGAAACCTCTCTCCTGCTTTCCTGCAACCTTACCCTCTCCCTCCTGCCACCCATCCTGAGGGTACCCACACCCACACTGCCACCCATTGTCCCAGCTGGCCAGGGTTCTTCACTCTCTCTCTCTCGCCCTCTCTCCCCAAGAACTGGGAATCTCTGGGATACACAATGAATCCCTAAGGCCAGGTATCTTCCACTTTATCTGTGTGACACCTCCAAGGTGAGGCAGCCACTAGCTGCCACACTTCAAATACTGCTGCTCAGAAAAAATCAGTTATAACACAAATATTTAACAGATTTTCTCCTTAAAATTGAACTGAATGACATCTCATCACTAAATATGCACAATATTTTAACTGAATTTGTATTTGCTCTTCTGTTCACTGAGATCTCTTTGGACCAAGTGACAAACAATTCAGCCTGGCTCTAGGACTCCTCTATCTGTAAAATAAATCTAATTTTTTATTGAAAAAAATAAAAACCCTAGGTTAATATTCTGATTTCTTGCTATACTGAGTATGAATCTTTCTATGTTTCTTTTGCACTTGTGACTCTCAGCGCTGCCACAAAAATATTTTACTAATTTCCTCAAACATTAGCACAGGCTTGCAGTTCTTAAAATTGTTCTTTCCAATATTTGCTTTGTAAAAACATGATCAAGGACAGCACAATTTAACTTCTGCAAATATCAAATTTTTTATGATAAATCAACAGGGCAGAAGATATATGTTTTATGAAGTTAATGGTCTGTCAAGATATTAACAATGTTGATTCCCGAAGAGAAGTCTAGAATTTAAAAGAGAAAACTGGGTTTATCGGATAGGACAGATTGTTGCTTGTCTGACCGACTTAGTCTGTGTGACAGAGCTATGAGCTGCCTTTGGGTTCACAAGTCCTTCAAAACCGAAGATTCATGGTAATAGAAAGCTTTTCAGCATAAAGCACCCAACAATCAGAGTTAAAGTTTTATTTATTGGCTCTGACCATCTACTTCTGTTATCAACCATAAGGGCCCATACACTTCATCAACTCCCAACAATAGCTGCAAGCTTGGACAATCTGTCTTGTGTCTTCATTGGGTAAAACTTCAATGGAGCAGCATCGATTAAAGAACAGCCCACGCATAAAATGGAAACTCATTAAAATAAACTTTTTCAAAGGGGGTAGAAACTTCAGTTCCAACTGAATTGAACTGTTTTTATTTCGGAGATGAAAGCTCCATTACCCAGCTATACATTCATGTGCTCTTGGCTTAAGTGCTTTTTATTTGACTTAAACTTTTGGTTTCTTCCCATGTCTTTTTGGAGGCTTGAGAAACATAATAGGAATTCAGAGCTTATTGAGCTTGATTGGAACACAGTATCTGTGAACCTCATCATAATACCTCCTGGACCTTTATGTTTATCGTCTCGCTGTGGCCTCTTTTGTGGGTTTTCCTGGCCTTTCCTACAAGAACAATTGTCTCCTTTCACACGTATTTGCAGAGACATTTTTAATGCTTTAAACATTTTTAAATGAGCGGCCACAAAATAATGAAGAAATAAAAATAACGCAGGTGTAGTCATTTGCATTATAGATGGAACACTGCATAAGCTGCTGATGTCAAGATAGCTTTTCTAAAGTGTTTATATGAAAACTGACTTGCAGCTTACTGCCTGAAAACCTCACCTTGAACTTATTATGAGGGCAATAATAATATGAAAAAATACAGATGGTAACCTGTGCTATCTGGAAACTTCAGTTTAAACATAGCAAGCTTAATATATGGTCGATTACTCATTTATATCAAAGCTAAGTAATAATACCCCAAATGCTTTGATTTTAGATGACTGAACACTAAATGAAATGAACTATATTCTCAGTTACTTACATATACTGAATGTCAGGAGAAATTTGTTTAATGCTGTGAAGCTATACAGAAATATTCACTGACTGTGCCGTCACCAAACACTCTGCACTGCAGAAAAAGAGCCCACAAATGCTTTACAAAATTTCATCACACTGTGTGCTTTTGTCTTCATATATACTTTTAGAAAACAAAGTAAACCAGCTCTATTGAAAATACATGCAAATATTTCTTAAAGCTTTCCTCTTAAATAACAGCACACAACTGGCATAAAAATTAACATACAGAAGACAAACACGTGTTTGTGCTTTAAATTCACCACCAATACTATCTGTGCCTAAATTCTGGTTTGGGGTGAAAAAAATCAAATCACCTTTGATTTCAGCTAGACACAGATGCACACAGCAGAACTCGGTTCCTCAGGTTTACACAAGGCCACACAAAGGCTGAGAAAACACAAAGGTCTATTAACGATCATCTCCCTAGAACACGGAAAATGTACTTCACGCAGCACATTATTTAAAAACAAACAATGTGTGGGAATCAGACAGATTTAGGACCTGCATTATTCTAATTTTTTTGCATAAAGACTCAGTGTTCATTATAAATTAGTTTTTCTTATCAATGTGTTCATTCTCACACATTTAATTCCTGAGGCTGACAGACATTAGTCTAACACTTAGACAAGACAAGGAGAGTCTGAATGCTCAAGAGAAAGCCATGCAAATCTGGGAGTCTGGGACTCCCAAGTCTGATCATAATCTTACAATTTCTACATTGCTTTTGTCCTTAGGATACTGAGTGACGGTACAGCTCATAGTCTAGCATGGCAAGCCCCAGTTAGCCTTCATCTTGGTTCTACACACAACGTGGGTGAAGATACACCTAAGCTGCCCCCAAGTTTCTATCCCTACCCTTCATTGCTCTCACTCTAGCTAGATTAAAAGTGGCACAGTTACGGCAGCCTGCGCTTCATCTGCTGCATGGAGATGCCAATCCCTTAAGCTATGTTTAAGCACACCAGAAAGTCCATTTTTTTCCTTCTCTGCCTCAGTTTCACCAGCTATAAATTTAGCCTGCTCCATGGAGATACTGCACTAATCGCTTGGTGCTTGTACTTCATGTAGTCAAAGCATTATGTAAAGACCAGTTTTCAAAAACATTTCTTTTAAGGAATTGTATAGCTGTTTTCCACTCTACAAGCATTTTAAAACCCTGCAAAATGTCTCAGTGTTAGCAAAACTTCCTGTTTTTCTGATTTAATCTTTTTTATTATTTCCTGTATTTCCTATTTAAAATCTCAGTCTAAAAAGGCATTTGAGAGAACAACCCCACATTGCTCAGGGAACCAGCATCTGCAGACAGGGCTTTTCTGCACAGAAGGTCACCCTAGAGTAGGGTGGGAGTTTGGGTACACAAGAAACATGAGATCAAGCACAGGTATGTTAGATTGCTTTGCTACTTAACTTCTTTTCTTGCAAAATTCAAAAGGCAATTTAGAACAAAAAAGGTATACATCAAATATAGAAATGTGTAATTGGCACAAAAATCAGTTATAAAATACATAAATTAAACATATGTGAAAAATACAGCATTATTACTAGCGGGATGAGTATTTTCACAGTATTTGTTGATGGACTTTCAAACACACTTAATGCAAAAGTTCAACATACAAACCAAAGCAGAAGTCTATAAAACTGAGCTATGCTTCTGCATTGCTGTTCCTAGAGTTTATGTTCAGTATAACTCACAGGAATTGCTACTCCCTATCAGACATTCTCAAGCCAACTGGAGAGTCTTTAGGAATAAAGCAGAATAAGAACAAACTAGGATTCCTTGCTTACACTGTCTTCACAGGCCATTTTATTATTTCACAAAATTTCAGAAAACTTTGCTTATACTGCTACTGTAACTGCTGGCACGGAGCTCTATCCTAATTAGACCTTAAAGAAATGTACTGTCCTATTATCTGAGTGTGTTTTTGGAAATGGCAATCAAAGAAATATTCTAACATGAACAAGTGTTTCTAAGTGCTAATTATTCATAGTATCACTTGCTGATTGGTGCCTGCGGCCATGAAAATTTATTTCTAGGCTGTATTTACAGTAAAACCAAAAGTGCTTAGTGGCAAGCAGCTTAATCAAATTTAAGAACAGCAGACAGATAACATAGGAGATTTTTTTTTTTTTTGTTGCTTTAATCCTCTCATTTGGTTTTGAAACATAAGGCCCTGTTCACTTCATTTAAGTCTTACAATGACTGGAAGCCTGATCAATCTGGCTTGTGTCTTCTTAGGGTGAAACTGCAATTGAGTGGAAGCAACAGATGAACAAAGCCCACATTCAAATCTGTAGCTCATTAAAATAACGTTAAAATAGGGTAAAATCGCAATTGTAAGTGAATTGTAGTTGGCTTCTTTCAGCTACATACATTTGATTAATAAACCATACATTCATTAGCCATGAACCGCTGGTCTTTAAAGTAAATTTAAATGAATGACCCTGCTTTTTTGATCTTCAGACAGTTTTGAAAACATTTATGAAATAAAGCTTAAAAAAAATAGGTCAAGGGCTGCTTCCTACAAGCCAAAAAGCTAATGGGATACAATCCGTCAAATCCCGTAATCAATTCACATTCTGATACAGAAACTTAGAAAGCTGCAAGTTTACAAGAGACATATTGTAAAACAGCTTTTACAGAGGGAAAAAAAGAAGTATTGTTAATTTGCTTTAAACTCACAAGCAGTCCAACACTTCCAAGAGCATATTTTAAAAAAATACTGTAAGAAGGGAACCTTAATTAAGGTTATGGCAACTCAAACAACAATGAGAAAACAAAGGGCTGGAAGAAACCCCCCTAAGTCATGAAGCTGAGTAGCCTGCAGGTATTGAGCCCAGACCATCCTGTTCAGAAACCTAAACATGGATGTTTCTGCCTTGAGACATGGGTAGAAGCTAACTTGTTTTTTTTACACTGACTTTCCCCTCAAGATCATCACTGGTATTGACCAGAGCTGATGAGACAGGAGGATGCATCCTCTCTGCCACCATCAGCAAAGCCTCAGGCCCTGTAATGACCCCTCACAGAGAGATGCAGGGTAGTACAGGTGCCAGTGCCTCATATTTGGACAATCCACACCCCCCTCTACCTTTCAGCTTTGATTATTAATCTTGAGAGACTCTCAGCACCGTTGTAATTAAGTGGGCAACTCACTGCAACAGGGTTGGAAACAGAGTGGAAGAAAGTCCCTACAGCCTGAAGTTGACCCTCTATGAATAGAGCCACATCCCCGCAAGAGCTATTCCTTCTTGTACAGGTCTTGTGCAGATCCAAATGAGAGCAAACACACAGCCTCTATTAGGTGGACAAAACTTCGGGGCAGGGGTCTCTGCACCAGGGACCTCTGCACAGCAGAGATGCCCTCCAGGTGGAATGGGACTGTTAGGCTCCTCTCTGGCCACCTTGTTTCACTTCTCAGAAGACCTCATCTTTCCTCTTTTCAGAGAAGAGGTAACTAAATGAAGGATAGAGCTTTGTCTCATGAATACAAACCACTGTTGGAGGACAAAAAGAATTATCAGGAATTGCTCCTGAAGAATTGCTCTAGTGACACTTCAGTATTCCTGGAAATTAATCAGTGGTTTCCCCTTCCTTCCCACTGGATAATCCAGACTGTCTGCCATTGTTCTTTTATGAATTCACCATGGAGAAGACACACACTGGAGGTCATGGTGACAGCTGGAACAAGGCATGGCTAATCCCATCCCTGACACAAAAATACCAGTCCATGCTTTTACGGAAGATCAGCAAAAAAATAATTCCTAACCCAAATTCAACACTCAGCCCAACACCTGAGTCAGCCAGCCACCAAATCTGTTTGCTCTTTGCCCGTCTCCCTAACTGCGCTGGGGTATCACTCCACACTCCTCACAGACTCTGTTTATTATACTTGTTTTACATTTTGGAGGCTCTTTCTGAAGCTTTAACATGGAACAATTTAGGTTGAGATACATCTCCCTTACATGAAAGCAATCAGTAAGGATCCTAATCACCCTGCATATCCTATATAGTTGATGGAAAGTATCACTCCTAGCACCTACTGCCAACTGAGATGCTCGAGATCTGAATTCCTCTATAGAGATATGTGGCTTACCTCCCTTGACCGCAGAGGGACAACTCCAGTCTTCACTTAAACTGGTCAGATGCACAAACTTGGTAAGGGTGAACGTATCTTACACTTTGTTTACCAGAATTTCACGTTTTATTCAAAGATGAGTATGCACGACGATGGCTTTAGGCATGCCAACAGTTTCCAGCCTGTGTTGCATGTACAGTGAAGTACCCTGCTTTTGGCTGCATGCATGGGATTTGGTGTCAGATTAAATTTAGTTACCTGAATGTAGGTATCTAAAAATGTTCTATCTCTGCTCTGCCCCACCCCCAACAGGGACCAGTACAGTCAATGGAGCTCGAACTGATTTATTTCACCTGAAGTAAACGAGCAGGGCTCAATTCAGCTGCCTCATGACAGTATTATCTACTGTCTATCTAGTACCGTGAGATGCTCCACGGTATTTATTCCACATTCACACAGAGCTGGCAGGTCTGACACTGCCATGGAGGGAGAATTACATCCTCCGGACCCACAGCTGGAGGCCACTCAGGACAGACATCTCTGTTTAGGAGAATGAATGGTGCCCTTTATGTCTACATTACAGCATGTCCCTGCATCATAAATGATTTCCACAAAACCATTAATAGCATCTCAGGAGAGGTGACCAGGGAGAGAACAAAAACAGAGTACAAACTCACACTGGAACTGCTCTGAATGCCCATTCGGACATGCCAGAGGCTCAAAGGGTTCAACACACCGAGGTACAAATACCACCACACTCCAGAGAAGGTCTTTGTGCATGCATCCCACCAAGCCCAGGCAGGGATCATGCTGAAAACTGGACATGGCATATAGGCTACCTGGAGCAGAAGAGCACTCCCACTTCCTTGTGTGGCAGTATTGATTTTATCCTATAAAACAAACACTTTGATTCTTTTTCTGACAATATCTAAACAATGTCAACAGCCATTTTAGCAAAAGTTACTGCAACTGTGGCAACCATTTTTTAACTCGCTTTTAACTTAATATATGCCAGAACATCCGTAATTCATCTAAAGTTAAATTAGCCAGCCTGATCAAAAAGTATATCTCAGTTCAGATAGGCACAGAGAGTCTTAAGTTAACTCTTAATATTTTTGCTATAGTGGCAATATAAATCACGAAATTAAGAAAAAAGTGTATTTTACTGCTAAGCCTTTTTGAAAGCGGCTAAACAAAACTCTGTTTTTTTTTTTTAATTAAGTCAAATATTTATTTTACTATAACCACCATCCATTCCTTATCACTGTATTTGAACCATCACTGTGCTATGTTATTACATAGCCTTTTCCATCAATATTTTACATTCTATTTCTTACATGTTCAGTGGAGGAGAGAAACTGCTTTAAAATAGAAGTGGACATGAATATCCATCAGTTAAAAACAAACTGAGGGTAGCAGAAGATTTTTGACCTAAAATCTCTAAGATTCTGGAACTAAATTTATATTTATACCTTTCATATTTATTTAATGCATAAACTATGCTAATTTAGCCTCATTACTATCATTAAACTTTGATTCACTCATTGCTGGAATGAGAGAGTTAAACATGTCGTTTGAGAAGAAAGTCTTTCCTTCAAGTTGAAGGCTGAGTACGCAATCCTCATGTGGTACTGATTACCATTACGCCTGCATATCGAGGGCTGGATGTGCAGAATTTGTCTACAGTGAGTACCGAATCAGTAAATAATACACAAAAATCGGTAAATAATACACAAAAGTTTGTCTTTAGAATTGTACATCACCTACTTTCCCAAATACAAATTTCACATAGGAACTGAAAGGTCAGTGACTCCTCCTAAAAAAACATGAGAAAGCTACCCGAGAGCCACCCTCACTTGAGGAAAACAGAAATCTCTTCCATTTTGCTGGTGACCAGCTCTGTTTTAAGGGCTGACCGCGCTCAGATACATGGCAGCTACAGCAGTGCAGCCACTGCTGTGTTTACCAGTTCAGAATTAAACTGTAGACAGCTGAAGATATAAAATAAAGAACGCAATATCAAATCAAACCTAAAGCAAGTATTAGTAGGGGGAAGGTATTTTCTGAAATGACTGGGATACGTGACTTGATAAGCATCTAAAGCAGAACTGGATGAGCATGCCAGGACAAAGATTGCTACGGGATCTCTAATAACCACAAGCAATCTCCTTTTTCAAAACTCATTTGCTAGAAAGTAGGATAATTTTTCTCTCAGTGTGAATGGGTCCATATCTGTTGGCTTATACTTAGAAAGCTGGAAAGACAACTTTCAGGATGAACAAGTTTCTGGTTAAAAACCATTCAGAAATGGAAATTCTGCGTGCTAAATTGCTGCATACAACTCCTTGTGACATACAAAATCCATAAAGCAACTGAACTTCATTGCCAAACACTGAAAAAAAGATCAAAACTCCAGAACAGTCTGCTTTGAAAAGATCACTGTGCTAATGTTTGTTGAAATAAATACACTCTTCATACAAATCAGGAGTTGCATGGTATAATTATTCCCCTTTCTTTCTAATGGCAATACCGAAGAGAAGTGATCCTAGGGTACTACAGAGGTTTTCAAACAATTTTTGAAAGGAGGCAGCTGGACATTAAATTGAGTCACTCTGACACCTTTCTTTTTCTAGAGAACCACTATTTTCAGTTAAAAACCAACCAAGAAAAACAGTAATTCTCATCTATCTGGAACACAGCAGAGCATCTCTAATAGTCACAACCCATTCAAATAGGTAACTGGGACCGGCTGCAGAAGCTGGTGGTTTACACAGAAAAAAAGGATGATTCATGTGGCAGGATGTTACTAGTAAAGTACTTTGGGGGCTGGCATCAAGACTAGTTAGGTTTAATACTTCCATCAACAAAATATTAAATATAAGGATGCTAATGAGAACACAAAGTTGGGACTCACTGGCAACAAAAAGAAGGACCAGAAATCACAAAGAAGCAAGTGAGACACCAGTAGTGGAAGATCTGTTAGTCTCAGCTGAGAAGCTGTGTGCTTCAGGACAGAGCCAAGAATTTCTGCTAGGTGCTGGGGTTCCACACCTGGGAACACAGAGGGGGCCAAGGACCGAGAGCTATTCATTTCTTGTATGAATGACATGCAGAAAAACAATAGCACTGCCAATCTGCGTATTTTCAACAGAAATGTTTATATCAACCCAAAAAAGTCTCTGATGAAACCTCATCTCGAATCTCAAGGAAAATTTAGTGGACAATCAAAAAAAAAAAAAAAAGAAGGGTGAGTAAGATTAATTTATACAGTACAGGAGTGAGACCAGTTCTTTGGACAAGGCAATATACTTACTTCGCACAGTAAAACTAAGGCTTCCTAAAAATACACTGGAAAGAAGTGGAAGGTGAAAACAGCAGATTTATTCAAGCTAGGACAAAAGCGTGGGCACAAAAGTCCGGTCACAAATTACCTATGAGCTCTTTCAGGGGTGAGATGAGAAGTCAATTTTTTTTTTTTTAAGCATTTTCCCTCTAAACAAACAGAAGAATGACACTTGGACCACGAGTCACAAAACTTGTTTGTCTTCTTATAAAGACGAAATTCCTATTCAAGCCCTTAACTTCCCAAGTCGAATCTTTCAGAGAAAGACATAAGACACCAAACCCAATCCTCCTCATTTTCTGAAACTTGCAGTGAAATGACAGTTTGCCACAGGAAGACTAGAAATCAATTCTCTGTAAGAGAAGCCCTTCCACGTCACATATCAGGCTTGATAAATTAGATGCCTTGTCATACAAGTTTCGAATTCACGTGCCAAATTGTGGGTAGCAGGCAGGCCTGCCTTCCCACCGTGGTGAAAACCTGTCTCTGCCTGAAGTCCATGGGTGACACGAGGATTCTTAGCAATCTGACAGCTAAAAACGTGACCCACCTTCAAAAAAGAAGCATATGGCTTCCAGCACCCAATTCTGACAACATTTTGTCCTTATTCCAATTTTGTGCCAAATTCTCTAACTCTACTACATTTTCGCCTAACATATTATTCACCTTGTGAAAGGATGTTAATCAGTATCGTTGTCAAAATGCTTCTTTGGGAAGAAAATTTTCACCAGGAAAAGAAGACTGCTTTAGTATGTTTTTCAGGGGATAATAACAACACGTTAAAACAAAAAAATAAGGAAAGAAAAAAAGATGGATTCAGATGTATGCATTTTTATACTAAGAAGACTAAAATCCTAAAGGAAACAAAGCAAAACTGGCTTTATTTCTGTGTGCCCATCCCAAAGAAACATTACTTATATCAGACTAGCATTTTCCTGTCTCCATTAGGATTTAAAGATCTGAGTCTTCCATCACTTTAAAAAAGAAACTCCTGCTTTTTTTTTTTCCTAATAAAACCCCAGCTAAATAATGTTAACACACAGACACATAGAACTAACAGTTCTGCATTATGGTTTGCATCTACCTCTTTTACAACCCATGGCCGGATCAGGAAACACATGGCAGACGTGCGGACATTGGGTTGACCAAACTTACAGTCTAATTCAGCCTGAGACTACAGGGAAATGATTCCCTCCAGATAACTGCAGCATAAAACCACAACCCCATCCCAAGTGCATCTCCAGAATTTTTCTAATGAGAACTGATCATGAGAAAAGGTAAAAGTGTTACATACTAGCGATGTATTATTTTTCGAAAGCATCAATTTCTGTCTATCTAGGGACTTATACTGCTCTTCACCAGAAGGACTATAACCAAACATGGATATTCTGTAGCTCTCATTTGTGTAATTCCATTTGAAGTAAAGCGGATACAGGAATTGCACTCGGTAAAATCTCCAGATTTAACTAAAACATAATTTCAGGCAGCCAATGTTTGGTGAAACTGAATAGTGTTGGAAGTAGGCACTGGCATCAATCGCTGAAGGCGTATAAAAAAGCAGTGTAATAAAAGCCTACATCCAGAAAGCTGTGTGTGAGCAAACAAAAGATTAAAAGAAGGAGGAAGCTGCTACTGCTTGAAAGAGGCCGGGGCTCTTTCAGGGTGGGAATGTGTCTTATCAGCATTTTGTGCAGCGCACTGCACGCAGCTGACAGCCTCCTTGAGCAGGTGACTTTGGCCTCCACCACAACACGAGAGGAGACAAGCACAACCCCGAGTCTGATGCGAAGGGTGAAACTTCAAGCAGACTTTCACAGATGCCACAGAGAAGTACCTGAGAGTGAACACAGATTTCCAGGATTCCTCCACCCCACCCTTTCCAGGAGGTGGAGATAGCAGGAGTCTTGGCTCCTCATCCTCCCTGAACTTCGCTGGTGTTGCAGCATCTCCCTGTGTCTGTCTCCTGCTCAGAGGTTTGGTCCTCTGGCAATCAGCGAGTAGGTGTCTGATACATTTTTTTCAAACTTTATGGCAAGGATTGCACTTTGTTAATACTGCCAGACATATATGATAGCTGTCAAGCTGGTGAGTTATTTTAACACTTGGAGAACTGGCTCTGAAACAGTCAGGTAGCAAACTGCTAATGAAAAAGATAAGCAAATGAGTCAAATCAAGCATGCCACACTGTCTGTCTTAATGTTGCTTGGTAGTATGTCTGGAAATAAAAACAAGCCTTTCTACCGGCCAAATTCATTTTTATAACACCCAAGTGCCTTCCTGTAAATCACTAACTGACCTGACTCACATGTCTCCCCTGGGGCTCACTCTCATCCCAGGGAGAGAATTGCAGGTATGGTGTTCTATAAGTACTTGGGGGTTTATTCCTCCTACCTACCTCCAATTTTGCTCTGAGGAGTTTTCTTGCCGACTGCCCAGAGTTTTTCACATAGATGGACGTACATGCACTGAGAAGGGTAGAAGTTTCTGAAGAATATTATTCCTTATTATTTAGTAGAAGGAAGTGCTTATAATTGTTGCATATACCATATGTGCTTGAAAATGAACCATTTAATGCAGAATTTGGTCCTCACTCAAGAAAGTGGCCATTGCTTGAAGCTCAACAATTGTTTATCTGCTTTACCATAGTCATCTTCTCCAAACAACTGCATGGTCCAAGTGAAGACTTAATTTTTGAAAAAACCTATAAAAGCAAGCCAAATGAGAAAGCAACTAGTGCCGGAGTACCACCTTATTCAAGGAAATCAAGTAGCACACTTTTTTTTTATATTAAAGAGTTATTGGTTAATTGACAATTCATTCTGCTGCAGTGATTGAACATTTATACATCAGATGGAGCACTGTGAAGACTAAAGTAATTCAGACAAGAAGCAAGCCCAAAAAGGAAGCATTCACAGACACTGCTAAGAAAAAGACTCCCAAACAAGTTAATAATGGTGCAAGGGCAAAGGGACAATATCACTATTTTTACTCATGTTTTTCACATTTTACACAGAGGCTGACACTGGTTTACTAATAGTTTAAGTTAGGGTAGGGTGTCCCTTCATAAAATTAGGCAAGCAGCCTAAAAAGAGAATACATTTGAAAAGCTGCTCCAAAGCTGTGAAAGGAAACGTGTCGCAGCTGGTGCAGGTGATCATCTTTTCATCCAGGCTGCCATCCTCTTGTTTGCTTCCCTCCTACATGCACATATACATCATTGTTAAATTTAAAAAGGCATATGCTTGAATGTATTCCCTCTGAGATTCTTTACTACCTTATCATTTCCATCCGTGAATCACTAAGAGACAGGAAAAAAGATTCTTACACAAAGAAACAGATATTAAGCTTTATGTGACTGTGATGATTTTTAAAGACAGTAGTTTCCCAACCACAGTTGTTGATAATTACAATACATTTGCTAAAGCATAATTACGACTTGATTGTAAGTTTAGATTTTGTAATAACAAAAAAACCCAAAAAAGATGTATCTATGTATTGTAATTGGCTGATCATACAAATACTTATTAAATATAAACACATATGCTTTTGTAGATTTGTTAGAAAGATTCGTTAATTGCTTAATGAAAGATGTCTTTCAGATACTAATTCCTTCATTTAGTTCGACAGATTAAATTTTATATGAGGAGATATTAGCATGCATGCAATGAAGTGACAAGGACAACTAAAAAGCTTAAAATGTTAATGGATGAAGTGCAGCTTTCTCAGTTACTCTAAACTAAAAGCTATAATCTTCATTACATGCACTGAAGATCATCTCTTCCCCTGCTTTCTGCAGAGATAAGACAGCTATATTTAACACAGAAACGAACACCACAATATGTTTCAATTCAGCTGCTATATTTTCATCATCATAAATAAATTATGAAAACTTTAAACAGTGCATGAACGATTCCGCATAGAAAACAACAACAAAAATGCAATTAATTTTTATAGAAGAGAAAATTGATAGTTGACATCCAAGCAATCCAGTCACTCCTGTATTTCATCGCAGTAGCTGTAGGTAATTATCTTCTCGATAAACTCTTCGCAACGTGCTTGCAGGAGAAAAACCCCAAACAACTGACTTCAGTTACTAAGGCACTACAGGGTTAATGTCAACCATTGCTGGAAAAAGCAAATTGCTAGCAATACCAGCAGTCCAGAGCCTTCCTTTTTGCTGTGGACCGGAGTTCAATCTGGCACCATCCTTTCTCTCCCCCCAGTAGGGTGCAGGGAGCCCTCTAGCTTCCATGTGGCTTTCCTACTGGGGTACATCTTGGCCAGCATACAGCTGCTCTAAACAACGATTTGCATCCACAATGCGGTCATCCCACCACCTTCTTTTCAGATCAATATGATTGGGACAAACAATAGTTTGATTTTGATTGCTCTATAGTACGCTTGGGTAGAGCCTCTGAATGCAAGCGAATCGCTCGGAAACAATGGGCTGGTTCATCATCCAAAGCGTCCCTTTTCAAACAGCTGCCTCTGCCACACTCACCCTGACAAACGTCCAGAAAAACAGATGGTTTCAGCATTCATGGGCAGTTTAGTGAAAGCCCTAGAGTCAACTATGCAAGACATTTTATCATCTAGCTGATAATGGAGCACTGCTTGCAGATAAAAATTAAAAATACATTTAAAAACTCTATTAATTTGCACCCACGTACAGCTTCCCTCGCACACACGTGAAACAATTTCCCCACACCCTGTAACACTGCGAAGTACAAGCACTAAAGCAAGCTTCACTCTTAATTCCTTCTGTGGGATAGCCACATCACTATGAAAAATGACAGTCAGCGGGTAATCTCACAGACCACATATACTGCAATACCCACAAACAAAAGCAGTGAATTAGTAAGTGAATGGGAAGTTTAACTTCGAGCCGTCTGAGGTTTGCTGTGGATTAACCAGGTCCTGGGTTTTTTTTTTCTCCCCCCCCCCTTTTTTTTTGAAGGGGGCTGTATGTGTGTGAAAGACAGATATATTTTTTGCTTGATTTTTTTCAGGTGAACAGGAACGCTTTTGAGGCATTGAATTAGGAAAGGCACAGGATGAATCGTGCTACAGACTGTGCTTGTTCCTAGGGACTACCAGATTATATCTACCCAAGTCACAGGTACTAACAGCCTCCAAGGCAGAGAAGCTGCGGTTCACCGTACAACAAAGCCAAGGGCCTCTGCTCCCCTGGAGACAGCTGTGCCATCCCTTGGTCTGCAAGGATGTGAAGGACAGGCTGAAGCATAGCCATGACCTTGGCTCCTCAGCTCCACTGGCCACAAAGCCTGACCTAGGGATGAGCAATGCTCTGGACGGTCTGGGCCGTATTATCCTTCACAGGATGCAAGACTATTTCCACTTGCTCTGCATATCCCTACAACTTTGGGGAAGCTTTAGCTCCTTCAACCCACACTGGAAAGTCTAACTCTTCTTGACGCAACATAGGAAGATTTGTCTCATTATCTACTGATCTATTAATATTTTGTTGGTGGCCATATGAATGTTCTGCAGCAAAGATAAACGCCATACCTGGCACTGCATTAGTCCACTGAGCTGAGCTGCTCCACCGTTAATGTGGATGTGCTTACTCTAACTCCACCTTTCAGCGGAGCACACGGGACTAGAACCTGCAAATGCTGGGAACTTATCGGTAGGTATACGTAAGCATGTGTCATACAGCTCTAAAGAAAAGACAAGAAACAGAAAGCAAGGGCCAGCAATCATTTTTGCCAATGACTCAATATCTAAATGATACAATTCAGCAGATGTATCTTGGAATTGAAAAATAACCATAAAAAAGAAAGAAACAAAAATCTGACCATATACTGTAAATGTGGACTTACTGCCTTCTTAAAAATTTTTACTTTCTAAAAACATTGTTCTCACTCTATCGCATTTCATTTCGGGAAAAAAAATATTCTGGATCCAGTCACAAATCTCCAGTGAACAAAACTTTCTAGAAGGAAACCTCAGAGCACTGAAGGATGGTACCAACCTTGCAAAACAATGATACTTAAATCCATGTTGTCACACACAAAAATAATCATAGTCTATCAAGTTTCTCCACGTCACTAATGGTGTCAGTTTCGAACACTGGCTTCTCTACTTCCCCCGTAAACTGCTCTTCCTTATTGCTGTGCGTGTGCAGAGAGACCCTCCGAAGCCACTCCAAGTATCTGCTTCCTCTTTCAGATCTGTTCTGATGCCTCTGCCACGACATCTCTAAAGATGCGTCTGCTGTGACATCAACTAATCGTCACTGAGATGCGCATGTCATTCAGACAGCCAGTGTTACAGTTAGGGCTACAAAAATCTAGGTCTCCCAGAGACCTCAGGAGACTGTCTAGACCCTCCTGCTGCATAAAAGAGGTAAGGGGAAAAAATATTCTAGGCAAATCTAACTCCTTCAACCTTTCCTTTTAAATCATGCTTTTAAAATTCTTCATTTCCTCATGATTTCTTTTGGAAACTCTCCAATTTATCTACATCTTTCTTTATATGCAGTCCCCAAAACTGGATTCACTACTCCAGCTGAGGCCTCACCAGCACCATATGGTGCAAAATAATTACTTCCCATGTCTTACACATGACACTCCTGTTAAAGAATCCCGAAAAAAGAGGTGCTTTATTTGCAATAGCATGTCCTTTGTGAGTTATATTTCACTTGTGATTTCCTAAAACCCCAGCCACTTTTCTGCCTTCCAATTACTTCCGCATTTTGTCTTTGTGTATTTTATGGTGTCTTTTCTAAGGGCAGTATTTTGCTCTTCTTTACCGAAATTCACCTGGCTGATTTTTATCACGGTCTCTTAATTTAAAAAGATCCTTCTGAACCAATTCATTCCTCCAAAGTGTTGCGACCTCCCCTGACCCGTTGTCCATGTAAAAAAACCCAAAAAGGTGTATTTTCTCATTGACATTTTGAATGATGGATTATAGAGTGGAACTTTCCCTGGAAGAGACTAGTGAGTGATGCTACACGAGCTGCCCCTGCATAGGAAGAGCACCACTGGTAACTTCTCTTTGAGAACACTTTTTTCAACTGCTTTGCAGCCACTTATGGTGATTTCATCTAGGCCATATTTTCCAAGCTTGCTTATAAGAATGTCATGTCAGACAGAGTCAAAAGCTTCACTTAAGTCAAGACACATCACATCTCCTACTTCTCTGTTATCCACTAGGCCAGTTACCCTGTCAAAGCAGGAAATGAGATTTGTTTGACACAATTTGTTCTTGACAAATTCAAATTTGTTCTTGACAAATTCATGCTGGCTGTTTTTCATCACCTGATTATTGTCTAGGTGCTTATGAGTTGTTCTAATATCTCTCTGGGGGATCAAACCAGGGCCAAGCTGGACTTGGCAACTGGAAAAGGGAGTACCCAGGGAGTTAATGACAAGTCCTAAGCCTGACTTTCTTCAGCCCTGCCAGGCTGCTTCTGACAGCTTATGCTTTAATATCAAACCAACAAAACCTGGCCACCTTCTACAGTAGGACCATCTTGCAGTTAACCACTGTAGCTGCACCACATTGCTACAGTGCAAGCACCACGTAGCAATGCTAGAGCTAATTCCTGCCCCAGAAGCCGCAGGGCTAAAATCCTACTCCTACTTTCTCCAATGAGACCAGGACTTCAGTCTTGCATCTTGGGATGAATTACCTCAGACTTAGGCTGCTCAGATGTTCAGAGCTGCCTTTACATCTCCTGATCACATGTTATTGCAGTATGCAGACACGTACTTAGTTTTCTAGCACATTTAAAATGTTAACCACTCGTTTACATTAATGGGAGTCTTCACACTGCTTGCAACAGCCTTTGAACCACGCTTCAGGACAAAAAATTTATCATCTTTGTTGTTTTCATAGCCTCTCTCCCAGAAAGGTCCTGACCTTGTTTGAGACTTTGGCTGGTAGTGCAACAACAATAATAAAAACGATGTGAAAGTCTTAAATCTAACCTCAATTTACAGCATAAGAAGAAGTTGGGAGATCAGATTTTTAGCCAGAACAAAAAGAAAAAAAAAGAAAAAAGCAGCAATCTGGGAGCACTCTGTTGCCAAAAAAAAATAAGAAAGCCCTTTCCCTCTTTGTTTTTCTTTCAGTTTAATGTTCCCCTGGTCAGCCTTCCTGGTTCTTTTATTTTGCCAGTGTTCAAGCGAGCTCTTCCTTAAGCACAAGTTTTAATGCACAAGACAAACAAGAGATTCTTTTAGTCCTCCTTTCTATCACTTCTCAGACTTCCCTTTACTTCTTTTCCTTTTTACCCCTCTCAGACTCCAACACACTGATCCTCCCCCACAGACGCATCTGTCATCCTCTGTCATGCGGTTTTTTCTGCCCTACTACACAGTTCCTATTTCTTAGTTCCTTTCCAAGTCTTCTTAACCATACAGCCTTTTATACAGGTATTCAGCTAAGTATTGAATATCATCCTGCAGTCACATCTGGGTCACCTCACTTCAACTCCCATACTGTTGTCCATTCATGTCTCCCACAGCGTATCTCATACTTTGCATCAGGGAGGTTACAGAGCACCAAAGAGGAACAGCACAAGAAGGGCCACAGAAACAGCCATTTCCGCACCTCTAAAGACAAGTCACAGAATCACAGAATCACAGAATAGTAGGGGTTGGAAGGGACCTCTGTGGGTCATCTAGTCCAACCCCCCTGCCGAAGCAGGGTCACCTACAGCAGGCCGCACAGGATCTTGTCCAGGCGGGTCTTGAATATCTCCAGAGAAGGAGACTCCACAACACTAGCACTGTCCCCTTCTTCTGCATACACTCTCATGTAAGTTACTTTACCTGCTGTGTCACGTGGCTGCGGGAGCGGGGCTGCTGTGCACTCCCCCTTTCCCCACTGTAAAAATCTGCCATTACTGAGAGTACTCTATGCTGGTGATTCTCAGCGATGCACGTAGGCAGTCCAGGCAAAGGGAGGCAACGCAGAGATTTTCAGGCTGTGTAACAGCTTGTGTAACCAGTCACGCTGCAAGATGCAGTGAATTTGGCAGCCTGTTAGTCCCAGGGCTGTCTGGAAGCACCCCAGGGTCACAGATGGTCCCTGTGCTAGGCTGTAGACTAGGCAGTCTGTCACCTCTGTAATCAGTGACCAATACTGATCAGTGTATTGAACAGAATTGTTGCTTTTGCATAGCAGGTACTGTTGCTTTGGCTACAGTATTATCTTTGCCTCGGGAATGCTGCCATGCTCTACATTTTGAGCTGGATGTTGTGCTAAAAAGGACATTCATATTTTGCAAACTTGGCAAGTTGAATTGAGCGGTTTTTTTTATTCAGTACAGATAGAAAATGATAAAATACTTTGAAATACTGAGCTAGGATTAAGGCAGAACACAAGCCAAGTCTATAGTATATTTTGGTGTAGCTTGGTCGATAGGAGGTATTTAAGTGGTGTAGTATCACACTTGAACAAAGCTGCATCAGCAGAAACCTCTATAGCAGATACCATTTTACTTGCAAAACTGTTCTTTTACTGATATTGCTTGTTTTGCTAATAAGTGGTGATTTTCTTGTATGAGTTCAAAGTGGGCCTTTGCTGATATAGCTGATTACATCCTTAATGCTTTACCACAGTGGTGTACCAAGATTGCTCGATTGGCAAAATGCTCCTAATGCAGGCCTCATCTGATTTTAGTCATTCACTTTTCCTGATTTCAGAGCTCAACAAAATAAGACTCCTATTGTAAAATTTGAACGGACATCAGTTGTTCCATGACTCTGTAGTGAATAATCATTGGGATAAAGAGACCCAAGAGCTGTACTGCATTTAATAATCAATTCTATTTTTCCGTAATATAATTAAGTCTTTTGTCATTTGAGATATTCTTGTTGTAGATTTGAATTAAGGGTGAGAAACCTGATCTTCTGAGTTGCTTCACGTGTGTTGCTTTTGGTCTTCATGGAATCCTGCTGATGGTGTGATTTGCCTGATTAATTGTGATAATACTATCCATGCTAAATCCCATATAGCTGAGCTCCTTTGCCTTAAAATCAAGTGATGTAAACAAAACCTTTCCAAAAGTGTTCTGAGCTTTTTCACTCTGTCAAAAATCTCTCAATTAAAACTTAAGTGAAAGGCCTGGTGATCAAGACCTAGTCAGGCACTATGCCTTGCTGCGTGCTTTTGGCAACACCTAGGTCTTATGCCTATGAGAGCATTTTATGGTTGTCATGGCAGGAGGCCCTCTTAATTCCAGAGGTAGCAGCACACTTTTAGAATCGCTGCATTGCTTCTTGATTACTAGTGATGGTTATGTTACATACTGGACTCAGCGTGACAGAGAGGCAGATCTGATTCGTATCACCCTGGGGAGCATCAGGCATGTATCCAGACCGTGTATCAGCATCAATGGCAACTGTGGCATTGAAATTGCTAGAAAAGGCATAGAATCAGATAATCATCCATAAAAGAGTACTACTGAATGGCTGTGAAGTTCACAGCTGGTAGATTCATACTTTATGGGAGCATGTTACTGTGTAACAGGCAAAATCTGTTAAGTTTACTAAACAGGTTAAGGCAACTTCATTAGACAGGTTTTTTCTGTTGTTGATGTTGGCTTATTTTCACTTCAACTCCTCCCTAAGTGTACTTGCAAGATATAAACCGATCTTTTTTGAGATATCAAAAAAAGAGCAAATCACCTGCTCCAGGCCCAGGTTGTCTCTTGGAGGTTAAATTGAAATCTAATTATTGACATTGCTATTAAATGGAGTGAAACACATTCCAGAATGTCAAAAATTACATTAACTTTTCTGACTCTTCTACACTTCAGATTTTTTAATTTTTCTTGCTTAGATACTTTGAGGCATTCTTGCAGCAATGCCTACCTCACAAGAGTGAAAGTAGTCCAAGTAATGAACTATTCATCCTTCCCTTTAGTTTACGCCAGACATCATCTATTTTAGGCTGAAAACTAGGAATAGATCTTCTGCCTTAATTTGAGGGAGACTCTGCTCTTTGAATCTTCTAAGATTCGTAAGAAAGGTGAATAAATATTGTGTTTCACAGCTGTTCAGACCATTTTTATGTGGGAATGGGTAGACCTTTCAATGCACTGGCTTTTATTAGGATAAAGTGCCCTTTTCCTCAGCAACAGCTTAAGGGTGCGGAGTCCTTCTCTGAGCTTCCAGGCTTGTAGAGCCACCTCACCTGGGTGCTTGTAAAAGAGTAATTAGCACTGGCCATACGGCTCTTGCAAGCATCTAAGTACAAGGACTAGGTGCCACCGTAGCAATATGCGCATGGTTGCAAGGGGGAGTTTCCTTGTTTTCTTTTGCTGGCTGCTGGAGGACACCACAGTCTTGATGTGCGTGGTCTAGCTACTGGCTGGGAAGACTCTTTATCCATGTTCTGTGGCGATGTCTGCAGTAAGCTGGAGCGTAGCAGAAAATGCTATTCGATGTCAGGCTCCGCAAAGGGGAAATAGGGCTTCGTAAGTGCCCCTCTGTTCTAGGAGTTGCTGCTCTACGTGTTTGAAGTGTGTTTACTCTAAAGACATGGTGTAAGACTTATCTGTTTACAGATATATATTTGATAAGAGGCAATTTGGTGAGATATATTGAAATTCATTTTGGTATGTAGCTTCTTCTAGATTAACATTTGTATATTGTTTTAACTCTTTCCATGTGTTATCTAAGACTAGTTTGTAAATCTCAAAGTAAATGAATAAGTGTTTACTGATGGTCATCAGACTCCTCCTATTTGTACCCACAGTAGGATATAAGTGGCTTTGCAGGCTGGCTTGCTTTGACTCGTATGTGTAGATATTTTTGATTGACAGATAACTAATTTCAGTTTTTTATGACCAAATCCAATGTATGGAAATATCAGGCCCCTATTGTTGTGTTTAAGCAAAATTTTACATCTGCATTAGAATGAAAAACATCATTTGAGTTGATTCGGGTGTTGCATATTGCATAAAGGTAGCAAGATGACATCAAGAATAGAAAATTATTATATTTTAGGCCAAATGCAGTAGTAACTATAAACAGGAAATTACTCTTTTCACCCCCTTCGTACTTATGTTTTAATACTGAAGTTATCCGCAACGCAAACCCATATTTCTATTTATTCATTGCTATCCCCATAGCCTCCTCTGTCACTGGTTGTGCTCACTGTTCCTTAACCTTCAGCCCTAGAAAGATGGGTACGTTTTTTGTTATGGTAGGCACACCACCACCCTGTAGAGCTGTCCGGAGCACTCGGGTAGGCAGACCAGTGCCTGATACTGGTTTTTATGTGCCCGTCACTTCCAACAATATTTCTGCTGGCTGGAGGCTTGAGTTTGCAAGACCACAGTATGCATTCCAGATGGCACCGCAAACAGCGTCTGCCAGGGAAAAACAGGTAAATATAATGAAGCAGGGAGGTAATTGGGGAACTGTACTGCATAATCAAATTATGGTCTCAGATGCAAGGAACTCAAAAAATACTAGTTAAAACATAAATACTGGTGTTACAATGTTTATTATATGGTAGTAGACAATCCACTCAATAAACATACAAAAATTTAGGTCAGAGCTGTAATTTACCACAATGGTGCAGAAAGATGTTGTGGTAGAATGAACTATAATGCTATTGCTTACAGATTTTTTTTGGCATGTGGCTTTTTCAATTAAGTATTTGAAAGCAGATTTAGAATATGAAAATCATGCTGGTTTTTATCCTCAGTCAGGTGAAAAAAAACCTTGATTTGTATACGTACAAGAGAATTTTCTAAAAACACATTCTACTATGTGATACGAGTTTTCAGAATTGCACAGTGTGTGAGTGTGTTTTCTCTGAGTCTTTTTCTTTTTTTAACGCCCTTTCCCATGCCCCTACCTTTGTTCATGAACTACTAAGAAAAAAGTCTGGATACGTTGAATACTTTTTTTTGTCATTTGGAGTCTTCTATGTCCTTAAAATCTAATCAACTGTCTTCTGGCTCACCAATACTACTTGAAAACCAAAAGTGGTTTGACAAAAATTCTATTTGCTTCCAAAGCACTGATCACACTTCTGGTTTTCAGTTCCTACCAGAGTAATTGGGTGGCTTTTTCCAGAAATGTTTTTTGCAGATTGTCAGAGGAAGATTGAATTGAATGTAAATTCAATAAGGTCTACCTTCCTTGAGATGCATGGGTCTTTATTAGATAGTAGCTACTGTTACCTTTAACTATTTCTGTTGCTGTAAGACTGGTCTCTCATTTGTCTTGTGCCTTGCATAGTGGCTAACTCCTGGGTGCATAAAATCCTGTCTAATTGGAACAATAGCATTTTAAATCTACCGTGGACTCTCTCTTTTTTAGCTATATGTCATAATACAGTGTAGAAGTCTATATAAAATAACTATAGCATATGGATCAAAGAATATTTCTGATGGAAGGAAGTTCACTGTTTGTTATTTAGAAATTCAGTGTAAATATCTAGTTATTTAGGAGGATTACCCTCTGGATATGTGGCTCATGTGGGGGAGGGGTGGATCACGATATCAGTCCATAGCTTGCCCTAAATAGCTAATTACATCTGTGGACAGGTATGAGTTTTGTTGTCACACTGGTGTGTGTGTATATGTGTTCAGGGGCACACAAACATGTACAACAGGAAAGTTAGATCATTCCCATTTGATTCAGAGCATGCCTATAGGAAGAGTGCTCAGAGCAGCAGAAAAAAGAGCGCATGTTAACTCTGACTCTTTAAAACTGTAGAGCCAGAGACGCTCAGTCACTGTACTTGCTCTTGGTTGGGAAGAGTGGATAATATGCTTGCTGAGACAAATGAAACTTGTGTAAGGGGCAGGAGCAGGGTCCCTGGTTAGCTGAAAGTCAGCTGAGGCAGAAGAAATGTGGCTGAAGAGAATAGCGCACGCAGAGGCTGACAGCTGGCGGCGTTGAGGGTATCCTGGTTTCGTCTGGGATATAGTTAATCTTCTTCCCAGTAGCTGCTATGTTTTGGATATAGTATGAGAAGAAAGTTGATAATACGCTGATGGTTTTAGTTGTTGCTGAAAAATCAAGGTCTTTTTCCAGTTTCATGTGTTTGGCTAACAAGCAGTTGTGCAGGAGCTGGGAGGGAGCACAGCCAGGCAGTGAGCCCAAGCTGGGCAGTGGAAATATTCCATGCCATAGATGTCACGCTCAGTATATAAATGGGTGTTTGCTGGGGGGCGCAGGAACTTATTCGTGAGTTTGGTGGGTTCTGTGAGTTAGGAGAGCTCTGCAAAATCCGCGAGTTCCACAAGTTCCGTGATCGCTGCTCGGGGTCTAACTGTACAATCTGTTGTCAGGGATTGAGAAAACTGTATTGGGTATCATTTGTTCTGTGTATTATTATTATTATTACTACTACTAGTATTACTGCTACCATTACTACTATTATTATTATTCCTTCCTTTGTTGTCTTATTAAGCTGCCTTTATCTCAACCTTTTGTCCATTCTCCTCCCTGTCCCACTGCAGGGGGAGAAGCGAGCGAGTGGCTGTGCGGTCCT
>Ga0181612_131000_pt1 | contig 30835 bp, 17 predicted proteins | sample HoacroProtozoa21_FD_119630 | JGI IMG/M metagenome (GOLD analysis project Ga0181612, IMG submission 119630) | Hoatzin crop microbial communities from Cojedes, Venezuel. Combined Assembly of Gp0051906, Gp0051904, Gp0051908 | reverse complement strand
AGCCATTCAGAGAAAAACTCCCTCCCCTTCTGAAACCATCAAGGGCAGGAGGGAAATGTCCCAGGAAATGCGCCAATCTGAACTATGGCCTCTAGCCTGGCAGAAACAGAAACAGAAAGATAAGAGAACAAACTGGACTAAGATGTGGTGTTTGCATGTGTCTGACTTGCAAGGGGAGGGGTGGCTTTGTCCTTGGCTGTGTTCTCCCAGAGGCAGTGCCCGCTTATCCTGGTGAAGCGGCCATCACTTCACTTGCTGCTCTCACCCCTGCGCTTTGTCACTTCCTCCTGTCTTATGTGTCATGGAAGTCTTTCAGCAGGGTCCTCCGTCTCTGCTCTGCTATGTGCATCTGATTCTCTAAGTCCTGGTAAAACAGAAGGTAGAAACTGTTAGCGTGAACTCCCCAGCGAAGAGCTCACTTTCTTTAGGGAGAGACTAAGCTCCAGCCTGAGAAGCACCAGCCTTCACACTTCACACGCGCTCTGGATCACAAGATCACAGATCCTTTTCCTTTTCATGTGGGCTCCCTCTGCAGTTACCTGGCTCCTGCTCTGTCTAAGAAGCTACCTGCTTGAGGAATCTGCTCTTCACCAGAGGGCTACACGCAGCTTCCTCCAGAGCTTTGTTGGTCCAGCATCAGTTTGTGGGATTCACTGCAGCCCTCCCTCCTCTCCCACAGGGCAGTGAGCACTCTACTTCTACAACATCTGCTGGCTTAAGGTGAGTTTCTGGATCCAGTTTCCCAGAACCCTCATTTGACTGCCTTGGTGCTACTGCAGAAGTGTTCAACCCAATAAACGTCTGGCCAGCAGGCTGAAGCAAGCAGAACACTCACCCCTCTGTCATAGCTGTCTGCTCGCTCCACCTTCCATGAGAGATTTTCAATTTCTGCTTCCAGCTGGGCCTGCTGGTATTCAAACTGCACAGAGCAAAATTAGAGACAGCAACAACAAATTAGTTTAGTGGAGCAGTTTCATACCACACACTACACTTCAGGAGCAGATAAATGTGTTCTGCCGACACCTGTGCTGGCAGAGCAGGTTTGTGCAGGTTTCAGCTACACAGCATCAACCCTTTCAGGAGTTTCTTGTGTGAGCACTCCCCAACCTGCATCACTCAAAATTAATCCAGTCTAAAAACACTGCAAGTGACAAATATCTCCAAATTCAGCTCATTTTGCCATAAATGGGTCACAAAATGGTCTCATGAGCAGCTCTGCAGGCAGAGCAGAGGGATTGTTAACCACTGCTGGGAGCAGTAACTTGTTCTGCTGGCACAGTCAGATCCAGAAGAGAGCATCTGTCCACAACCTCACAGAACACATATGATGCTACAGGGAGAGACTGGATAACAGGTTTTACTGGACAACTGAGTCATCTCTTCAGTGAATTTGGGGCTATTTTTGGACACGTCCAGCCTGTGGGATGCACCAAGCCAGCAAGGAACTTGCAGCAGGAATAAAAAGCAAAGCTACACCCTGATTCATGGCTGGAAAAGCTATCCTCCAGCAGCTCCTCACATGAAATATGGCCCACAGCACTGTGATAAGTCTTACCAAGGAACAAACGCACACTTCCAGCCTCAAAACATTCTGGATAAATTGCTTGTTAGTGAAAGTGCAGTGAAGTGCCCTGGGAAAATAATGTAATGTATCAGAGGACTGAGCTGCTGGTCAATTCGAACTGAAGAGGAAAGGTTCAAAACCACCTATTATTTGTCCTGTCCTTACCTCAGACTCAGGACTAATATTTCAGACAGTGCCAAGCTCTGTAATTCAGCCCAGCATGCTGCCAGCTATGCCCCAAAAAGCTATCAGCAAAAAAAAAAAAGAGCAAAACATCTTACCAGTTTCTTTCTGGGACCAGACTCCATGTAGTAGGCATACGGATATGTGTACTGCAGGGTGTAACGACACTGCCAGGGAGTGGGAGGAAGAGAGAGAAAAGAAGGACAAGACAGTCACATTTGTGTGACCACTACAGGCTAAGCAGCTATCTTCTGACAAGGACGACTGGATGCTTCATAGGGGAATTTCCTGTATCTTCCTTGGAAGAGCCTGTGCAGTTTAACTTCACAGAGGTCACTTCCAGACGATTTCCGGCTAGTTCGTGTCCTAGACCAGAGGTACTGTCCCACATACTCACAACCCCTAAATTCCCTTCCCCACTTGGTGTTGTGAATTTAGCATTCTGGTGTGTATTCTCTTCTCTGTGCCAAACAAGACACAACTACTCACCTTTGCAAGTAGTTTTGCAGCATTTTGTAGGTATTGCCAGTCTATCCATGTTCCCAAGTTGTTCATAACTCTTTCTTGGATTTTCTCCTGGATTCGTTGGTACGTCTGTGCCTCCAGCTGTAGGCTTTTATTGTGATTCTCCCACTGCAAGGGGTGTGAAGACAGGGAAAGAAAAAATGGCATAAGACCAGAGTACTGCTGCTGTAAAAGCACAAGCTCTGGCAAGCATAAAATTGAAGTGGGGCAGGAGCCCAGCAAGGAAAGACATGCTGTGGGAAAGAACAGCAAGGCAGCACCTCCAGCAGCAAGTGGCGGAGGCTGTATACAACAGACCGACAGCAGCAAAGAGCAAGGGGCAACCCCAGCTCCTCAGAGTAGGAATGCCCCCTGGTTGCACCAGGACCTTGTGTCTAACAAGATGGAAAGTAATGGTGATTCCCCTACTTAAAGGATTTCTACATAAAGGTCAAGAGCTTAAATTAACATTTAACATGGGCCCAGTGAACTCCAACATCTATGTGCACATTGCAAACACGGCCATTTCCCAAAGGCTGTTGGTCTGGAGAGCCAGGAATGAACACCTTTATTTTACCACAAGACTTGGCTCATGGTGTGAAGAATAAATTGATTTTAATGGGGAAACCGATATGCAGCAGCATTTAACCTCTACCACGTTTCTCTTCTAGAGATGCTGCTCTAGAATTGCATTGTTTGGCCAGGTGCATCGAGCCTGCTGTGTAGACAGGGATGTTCTGACTGCAAATTTTAAAAATGTGGTTACATGGCATTTTAGGAAAACTTCGCTACAGCCAATGGAGCTTTGAACATGGCAGAGTTTATTTAGTCTTTGTCTCTTTAAAGACATACTGCAAGGAACTGAAGTTCCTTGATCCTGGAAGGAAAAGATTGGAGCAATATCTTTCTACTGGAGCAGCACTCAGCCTGCAGGAAAACATACAGTGGCACACAGATAATACTGATTTTCTCTAGCACAAGGAGCAAATATGATTTGCTTTGGGTAAGACAGTACTGGTTGGGATGGGACCCGCAGGGCAGGATTCTGAGTGAAAAACAACAGGGCCTGAAAATTCTGCACAGATTCTCTTTGGGCAGTTTCTTGCACGGAGATTGCTGGCAATGACCTTTGCACCAGGCAGGGAGCATTAAAAGGCTACAGCAGCTCTGGCCAAGGAGATGTCTCCTACCCTCTCAAAATAGAACAAGTACTTCTTAAGGGCCTCCCTGGCCTGTGCTTGCTGACTCTGGTTTACAATATCAGGATTCTCTTTGTACCGACTGCATTCGTAGTACTCGCTGCCGTGAGTCTTCCAGTCTCCCAGACACATCCAGCAGAAGTCTGCAGAAAACAGCGAAAAACTCACTGTGATGCACAGAAAAAAACCTCTGAGAAAGGAAAGCTTCAGGAGACACAGCCCATCTGTTTTCAGATATTTCTGCTAAGCCAAGAAACATTTACATTTTGTATCATCTTTCGTAACGGAACACAATACTGAGCCAAAAATACCAGCCTGTCTTAAAGATTTTCATTGTATAGCCTGCCGTGCAACTGTGGAAAGCAAATCCTGCAGTGCTCCATCCTGTACACGAAGGCCAGTGGGCAGAACCGTACTCGCGCTCTGCACAGGCTGTCACTCTGGACTAAATAAGAGGCAGGCTGCAGTCTTATTTGTGAGTTGCATCTTCCCCACCACTGGTGTACTGCCCCATGCAGACCTCTGGCTGAATAAAATATGAACAATCAAATCCAAAAGTGAACTAACTCATGCAAAAGAAAGCCTGCCCTCGATTCTTTTGAGGAGGGAACAACCCAGGTAGCTTCAGATATCAGTGGTTTATGGCACTTCAAGTTAGGAGCCACCGAACTGGGAAGAAAGTGGAGGAAAGAGAGCAATAGCAAAACCCACGTGACAGTTTCCTGATTTCAGAGCGAGGCAGTGAGTGTTCTGCTGGGAAGGAAAAAAGATGGAGATTAAGTTGCTACAATAGGAATCACTTCTGTGTTACTCACAATAAGAGACTAAAATTTGTATTTCCAGAGTTCATTAGCCTTCTCGAGTGCTAGTCACCATGGTACCTTGGCACTTGCCTGCTCACCCTTGCCACAGAGCTCCATGAAAGCATGGCCAGTGCCGCTGAGGACCCCAAAGCAAAGGAAATGAGAGAGGACAGTAATCTTTAATCATATTTGAAACAAGGTTCTGATACTACAATATTTCCTAGTGGCACACTTAACTTAGAGGGTTGAATACAAACTATCTCGCACCAAGGCAACAGAAATTAATTCTGCCATGAAAAGATAAGTGCAAGAACAGGATGTCATTTTGTGGAACCACACAATGGGCCAAAGACATTCAGGCTGCTAATTGCACAGAGGTGGACTGAGAAGTCCAACAGATAATGCTGTGCAGAACAATTCACAGCTCCTGCGGTTTCATCTGGGTTGGAGCTCATTATTTCCATCACTAAGCAGAAGGACTTCAGCTGATCTGACTAACTGGCTCAGTTCTGCCAGTATTTTCAGCTGATGACAAATAACAAATACAATTACATGGAAAGTATCTGATACTCTCATTTGAGATGGATTCCACCGTTAATATTATGGCAGAGATGGAGACTTCTCTATAGAATGGACATGTCAGGGAGAGGGAGCCAAACCAGCACCGAATCAGAACTCAGCTGAGATCAGAACCAATGGAGCAAAAAAAAAAAAAAAAAAAAAAAGCTATCACACACAAGTCTGTAACTAACATCCTGTTCACCTTATCCAAGGGGGAAAAAATATTTCAGTCAATGTTCACAATTTGTCTTTGTATCACAAAGAAAAAAAGAGAAGAGAACATCACCATTAAAAAACACTACAGAGGAAAATGTTTCCAGATCTACTTACCATGCTTGCATTTGGAGCATTGCTGAAAAAGAAGAGACAGGAGGCACTGGTTAGTGGAAAGCGGGGAAAAAAAATTCGGCATAGAACAGGAAGATCTGACACGTTCAGGGAATTGCTCACCATGTGATTGCAGCCTCCATTCTTTTCAATACAGATATTGCACTTGGGACACTGGGGAAACAGAAGCATTTGTTAGATCCAACTCTGTCTCTCACAGCCTTCTGGATAATGACAACACTCGTGTGATTATTCCCCTCCTGCCTTTTTCTTTCTTCTTAATACACATACATGTATACGAGAATATTAACAGACATACACCCTGCCTGCCACCAATTCCTGGCAGCTCCATTTAAAAAGGAGGCAGAGAGGCAAAGCCAGGGCAGTTATACTGCAGCACTGGACTGCTTGCTCAAGAAAACAAGTTTGCTGTTTTTACTCCTTGTAAAACTGAAGGTCTCACTGATTTACTATGTAGCAGTTGCTCAGGCATAGGGACATAATTAGTTCACATATGACAGTAATTTCCACAGCTACTTAGACTACAAGATAATCAGCGCTCTATCCTGCCTTCAGCAGCCACTAACAGATGACGACCCAGCTAGCTGCAGAGAATCTGGCTGACCACAGTGAGAGCTGCACACTCCACCAGTAGTCCACCAACACCCTGGAGTGTTAAGTTCAGTTACATTTTTTAGGTTGCACAGGTACAGAGAAGGAAGTGAGCTTTGCTGCTTTTTATAAATTTTAATCACAGGCAAAAAATATGCCAGGACAACGCTAAATATAACAGAACCTTATTTCTACAGAAGAGCACAGCAGAAACAATGACACCTTCTCCAGAGAAAGAAGGGAATTTAGGATTTTGAGTCTAGCTAAGACTCGGTTTCCTAACACCACTGGAGCTTGCAGCTAATTAGTACTGTCACAATTGTCACTGGCTATGGTAGAACAAATGCCAGCTAAGAACTGTTTTGAAGTCAGGCCACAAACTTGCCCAAAACATTAAAAGTTCCAATCTGCAGGCAGCTATATAGAAGATAAAGCTACTGCATCTGTAACTTCTAAAGACAATTCTATAGGTGGACTAGATCGCACAGTATGTAATACTATTTCTTTTTCTTGGCTCTAATCTACTAGCAGTACTTCAATGTCTAATTTACAAGCTTCCGGTACCTCATTTTGCTGTCCTTGCCAAATCAAGACTTTTTCTCCCTCACCTTCCAGTTCACAGTTCTCCACACAGTTGTTCAGGTTTAAACATCACTAGTGCCTTATTTGGCACTGACTCCACACTTACTACACTCTCTCCTTCCATTTTAAATACAGCTCCATGGATCATTTCAAAGCAGCTACAATTCTTTTGCCTGTGGGAGGGCAGCACACCCAGCTGCCGAAGACACTCATGCCAGGTCTGGAATAAGGACCATCAGGTCCTTGCCGCAGAAGGGCAGCTGACTTCCCGCACAAAGCGTTCCCAAGGCATTCAGCTGTGTTATATCACAGTCCCTAGGGAGCTGTGAGAATCTGCGGTCTGTGAAAAAGCAGCACGCAATGCTATGTAGGTACAGAATCATCTCTTGCTTCCCAGGCAGGACTAGAGGACAAGAAGAAACATGCAGGTGCATGTCCTTACATCTTTAGTGTGAGCACTGATGTAGTTGGCTGTTTCGGAGTCATCTGCACACTTGGTGAGCCATTTCCGAATGGTAGCACAGTCTGTGGGTGCGTGGTACATCTGCCGACACTTAAAGCTTAACAGGGGAAAGAAAAGAAGAAAAAAAAAGAAAGACATATCGATTTCCAAGGAGGTGACTCAAGAGTTGAGGTTTTCCTGACGACCAGAACCTGGGAGGCCAAGCGAGGGTAAGGGACACAAATGCACTTGTGTATTACTAGAGTGCAAAGACCAAGGCTGAATTCCAATGAGCCCCCACCCTCTCATGCAGAAAGCAGTGTCTGGATGAGGGCGATATGAAACCTTCTGTGACAAATCACGTGACTGAGGGCTGACACATCCCTCCCCAGAGCCTGCCTACGTCTGCTCTAACATGACTGCAGAGGCCTGGGGCATACCAATGGCTTCACAAGTAGCCTGGCTCCAGTGGCAGATATCAGGTACCTGCACAAGCAGGACCTTACCAGCCCCAGGTGGGTAAGGGCAACTTGCATGGAGATACCAGTAAACTGAGTCTCTGAACCAGCTGTACTGTGCTCCACAGACATTCTCAACAGCATTGGTTCTGGAGACCCAGGAGCAGAAGACACTTCAGCAGCCCTGCAAGCTATCTTCTTCTCTGGTCCCATACACACTTGAGAAGTCAGACAAGGAACATCAGCTTTCCTATTCAGCAGAGATTTATTGTCACATGAGCCTCGAAACACACCAGACACTCTGGGAGTCAAATACTTGTAATACATTTTAAAACTCAATACCAGCACGTAGTGGCAAGTCCACATCCACTACCAGAATCTCTACCAGTCACTACGTCTGTACCAAAATTTGTTACCTAGGCAAATCATGAGAATGAAAGATTTGTAACCCCTTTGTCACTTAAGCTCTGCATTGCCTGGTTGTCAGAAAATCCAGCTCCCAAGGAGTTTAGGGAGCGAGGGGAGGCCTGACCACCTGCAGAAGTCAGACCCCAAGTGTCCAATTACTCAAGCTAACTCAAGTTACAAACAACTCTAGCAAAGCATTTGAGATGCTTCTATGCACTGAACCTGCTGGCAAGCAAATGGAGTAGCTCTGAGGACAGCATACACTTTCCCCGTGATCTTTAACCTTCTCTGTTTCTTACCAGAAGACCTCATTGCAACGATTGCACTGCACTCGCCGGGCTTTTGGCTCCTGTACCTGTATGACCATAGGGCAATCTGCACCAGGACACAGCTGCAGCTGGTAATGGCTCTGTGAACACACCGAGGTGGTAAGATCAGCAGTGGGTGCAGAAGAGCTTTATCCGAGTTTAATCACTCCGATCCTCAAAAACATACAAGTCTGTTATTTCTTGTTGAAAAAAAAAGAGTGAAAACTGTCACCAGGTCTTGGCTAACAGAGCAGACAAACCTCTTCCATGTTACGAAAGGAAGTATTGGTTACTTACGGCTTCACTAGGACAGGGAATTCAAATGGAGAGTTACAGACCAAGTAGGCACAGCAACACAACCATAAGACCCCACGAAGACACTGAACAAACAATTTTACCCCATTTGACCTCTTTCCCGATCCTCTCCTTATGGCCCAGAATGCATTCAGCTGCTTTCCTGTGGTGGCTGTTCCCTCCCAAAGGGTCTCTTATTCAAAAGAGGTGACACCACTCTTTCATGCTGCTTCTTGAGTGTTCCCAGTTACCAGAATACTTTCTGCACATTTAACCTTAACAACTGCTGCTTTAATTTAAAAAAAACTCACATAAAATGTTATTGAGCAAGCCAATTCAGCTGGGCTACACTAAGATGAGGGACTTTTTTTTCAGAACCTAAAATCTTTATGCAAGAGCAAAAAGGACTTTAAAACTCAGATTGAAGTTTGAAGTTCTCAGCTGCAACACTCTGAGAATTCTGCTTCAGGAAAAGAGACAAGCACCAGCCAAGGAGTTACTGGGTGACCTTATAGCAGAATTTACTTTGGCAACCTGCTAGAGCGTTTTGTCAGTGAGGCTGTCCTACAGGAACAGACACATCATGTTTATCATGGACAGTTTTGCTGCAGTTACCGCATTTCTAATCAAAGATGCAAGACACTTCAAACAAAATTTCTGCAAGTCATTGGTGCATGGACCCAGTGTATTTCAAAACTGAAAGAGACAATACCTCCACATAGTCCCTGAAGAGGTAGCGCCTGTATTTGTCTTTCAGCTCTTCACTAGGCAGCAGTGGAAATACAAAGTCTTCTGGTGTCCGAAGTAGGCAGTCCTGAGCCATGCAGGAGACTCCTGAGAAGAAAAAGCAACACCTTGGCATGGTATACTAAGGAGTGAAAGCACAGAGAGCACTCAACACAGTTTCCTAGGTGCCATCTGTTGTTGTGGCAAGAGGGACACAACTGTGAAACACATCTATCCGGGCTGCTGAAAAGCTGAAGCCCAACTGTCTTCACCGAAAGATGACAGAGCACACGTGCACCCAGGACCAGTAAGTGCTTCAACCAGTATCCACAAGGTCAGATACTTAAAAGTAGAAAACTGCATGTTACTGTCATGCCAGCATGAAGGACAGGCTAAGAAAAGCCCAAAGCAACTCTGGTAACTACTGGCTTCTACCCAACACAAAGGGAGCAGATGTTTGCATCCACAAGCACTCCAGGGACAGCGCAACAATGCATCATGAAAGATGCAAACTCAAAACGCTACGGTCATGCTCTTGTGATCACAGGGGAGAAAAGCAGCAAATGGATCTATGGACTTGCACGTCTTGTTACACAGGAGTAGTGCTCTACTGGTGGTATGCCAACACTAACCAGGGATTCAGGTAAGACCACTAGTTCAAGTTTAGTTTGTCATGAATACTCATCCCATGCTCCATTTTCTCATTACTGAGATGTTTTAGACCAATTCAGCCAGTCATCATCAGAACAGCCAACATGGCAAATACAGACCCAGTATCACATCCGCCTCAAACTCACCGACTCCGACACCATCCTTGACGAGCACTGTACAATGCTGCTCCCAACAGCTGCGACAGAACTGGTGCTGACAAGCCAGAGAGAGCAAGTTCTCCTTCCGGACAAACTGCATGCACACTGCGCAGTGATGGGAGGAATGTACCATTGCCTGGGAGAGAGACAAATCAGCATTACAGTGAAAGCATCCCAGCTCTCCTAGAGCATTCTCACCTCATCCACAGGCAGCTGCATCGCCTTCATTGTGACAGTGGTTTCAGGTGAGCTCCAGGCCAGAACAGGTTCATAACCAGTGCTGGTGTGCTGGGGTGCTGCACTGCCCTGAAAGCCAGTCCTTCTCATGAACCTCTTTAAGCTCACGGAACCCAACAGATTGACAGTCACTGAACAGCTCCTGCCTCCAACCTAGCGCTACCCAGAAGTCACCTTTACATTTCTGGTTCTTACTCTCACCTTGTTTGAAAAATGAGGAAATACATCACTGTGTTTGTCCTTCCCTGAATTTACTGATATTCTTTGTTAGCTGGGTCAGACTGTTCCACAGGCCCTGGAGAGCAGCTATAGCTGGAAGCAGGCTTAGCAGTGCCCTTTTACTAGACATTTTTTTTGGGTAAGAGGAGAGGCAACTGAAGGTGCAATGTGTAGAGGGTTCATACAGAGAGGATACCACTGTCTCATATCTCTTATCTTCTGCCTATACTACATTTGGCAAAGCAGGCATCATCCCTTCAGCTGAAAAGGATTAGAGGGTTTGCTTCAAGTCAGGCATAACTCTGCTATTGCTTCACCAAACCACTGGGAAGCAGTCTGGATCTCCCCTCGGGTAGCGCAGAGCTAATCCCTAGACAACAGATCTAGACTTCAACACATCTTGGCTCACCCTTGGGACCTGAAGAACTAGGTCTAGCACAGCATCATCAAAAGCAAGGCCCTACAAAGCTGTTAGCAGGAGTTTACGTTCCTACTTCTCCTTTCATAGAGAAGTCATAGAATCACTTTTCATCTGCTCAAACCTTTGCTACTTTTCAAGAAGCTTGTGCAAGACAGTCGCTAGTTTCCATGCCCAGCTCTGCATGCCAGAGACGCAGAGGAGCAGCAGCATGACACGCAGCCACATGACCAGCAGAGCTTGTTTTATAGCATGACCGCATGAAGAAGGAAATAATGCGACCTTGTTCTAAGTGGCCTCACTTCTGGACCAGAACAAGATTCACCAAGTCTGCAACGGCGCTGATTGCCTAGAGCAACTGCTCAACTTCAACAGCACGCGTACTACCACAAACCTTCGCAAGCTGTCCCTCAGCTCTCCACTATAGCTTCTCCCTGTAGAGTCCGTTGCTCTACAGACACTCAGTACGAGCACCTGCCCCCAAAATACCATCATTCTGCACTAGGAGCTGAAGCGCAGAGCAACTTGCCTTAGCGCATACAAAAAGACTGTAATGAATTGCCTAACCAAACCAAGTTTGTCAAGACTGAAACTAACCTTTTAACTGTAAATTCTTTCTTCCCAAAATGAAATCACCATTGCAGTGGAGAGTACTTAAGTGGCAGCTGATACAAGATTCGGACAAATCTCAAAATACACGGATTAATTTGTGGGTATGTCAAATAAAGATTTTTTTTCTGCAGTCTAGGCAGATAATTTATTTTGAGCCCGTGAAGCTTACTCCTGTCAGCTGTTTTAGCATTTTCACTCTACTAGTTAGAAGTCAGCTCAGATGCCAAATCAGGCCTTTAAAATCTCCCCTCCCCCCCAACCCAAAGAGTGTTTCTCAGACGTAATATTTTACCATTCAAAACCTGACACCCGGCAATGTGTTCCTGGGTAATTGTGGATTGTACCAAGACACCCACTGTGAATGAAACCTGTAAACACGCAACAGGAAGTTTCTATTTAAAGGGAAAAAAAAAAAAAAAAGTATCTAAAGACCTGTGTAGCTCTGGCTGCAAAACACAAGCTGTTCATTCAAATATCACTACTGACTGGCTCAGCAGCAACAGCACTGGGAAATTTGGCTTAAGCATCCCTGAGCAGTGTAGTGCAGCAAACAGTCATCTCGGGAGGAAAAAAAAGAAAACCCAAAGATGTCTCTTCCAGCAACAGACAAGCTCTGTTCACCCTGTGCAGCCAGAGCTTCCCTTGAGTGTCTTTTACAGAGAGACCAGAATTGGAACAGGTAGCCAAGCCCATGCACTCTGCTCCTTCCACTGCGTACCATTACTCATGCCAAAAAACAAGCTTAATTTTCCTGAGGCAAGTAATTCTTGAACACTACCTGCAACACTACAGCAAAGCTGCTGTTTAAATGTTAGACACCTCTTGAATGCATTCTTGTTTAAAACCAAACCCAGCACTGAGTTAGGGTGTTGGACCTGAGTTTGCAAAGGGTTAATATGGGACAGACTACGCCATTAGTAACGCAATCCTCCGATGAGGTGGGTCAGAAGTGTCTGCCAAGGGAACAGACCAAAATAGTTAGCATACTTACATGTTTGGATGAGGTGGGCTGAACTCGTGCTTCTACTAGCAATTGGGCAGCATTAGACTTGTGCCTGAAAAGGCAATTGAAGAATGATCAAATCAATTTCTGAATACATTTTGCTTTGTTAAATTGATCCTTCCTGCCTGAACAAATAATATGCTCTGTGCGAATGGTAGGGTAGGTTTCAGCAAGGAAAGTGGAAATGTGTCCTATGTGAGGCTCCTTCATATAATGAGCTGAACTCTCACCAACAAAAATTTATGAGGGTTTCTTCAAAATCAGAACCAGGAACAATATTTTTGCCAGTAATGGATTAACATTTCTCTCATACTCTTGGTGAATATTTTTCTACGACTCTCTCCCTTCCCCCAAAAAACATTTTTGAAGCAAAGATTTTTTTATCCACACTCCTAGAGCAGTCCTAAGCCACTGCCCATTATAACACACTCCAGCAAGGCTCCTGTCTGTCTCCTATTCCTTTGTAAAATCAAGCCATCCTGGTTAGGTCTCACTTTGACTCCAGTCTATTAGCTAGTTAAGTATTTACTCTGTGACAGATTATCACCCTTCAGGCATATGAAGCTGTCTATCAGCAGCTTTAGAATTAAACATGTGCTGCTGTTTGTGATTTCCATTGCAGAGGAATGTTTATGTCTCAATGAATTCAGAAACAGCAACATCAGTGTTGTGACCGTGCTGTAAATCCTCTCTCCCCACTACCACTTTTTAGTTGTATTAGGAAGCTTTCATTTGATAATGTCTCTTTGTACCAAGACAGACATCCGAGGACCAAATCAACCTCAGAACAACTTGCGAAGTCACAGCTCTAGCAGTAAACCCTTCCCCAACTTCCTCATGTTTAAATTTCATTAGTTAACCTGTATAATTGCCCTAAGCTCTCTGCAGAAATCTCACCCTCCGCCTTCCACAGAGAAAGCTTCCACAGGATGCATGGCAACCAACGAGCCAGTTACCAAAGATGCTGCAACAAAATCCATACATGCGATGCATTTCCCATATGTTCTCTGGACGAAGCTGCTGGCTACAGGGCCAAAAATGGCATGGCAGAATGAGTCAGGCTAATGTGCTCTCTATTTTCAGACAATGTTCAGTTCTGAGCCAGTATTTTCTGGAGGGGCTGCCAAACAGCAGTGCCTCCTCACACACTTCCCGTATATATTTGGGCAGAGTCCGAACCCTCCTTTTGAAATCAGCTGGAGGACTTTGTTACAGTGACACTGACCAAGCAACAAACGGGCTGCACTTCTCTGTTCTCTCACACCATCTCCTCCTGCTCTCCAAATGTTAGCTTGGAAAAAAAAAATCACTTATGTTCAGAAGGTGCAAAAACTTCAGTGTGAACGTACTACTAAAGAATACATCAGCATAGGTTCAGTGCTTCTTTATGATTCAGGGCTCATATGTTCAAAACAGAACATATGTTATCTTTGTTCAAAGAAATAAATATAGATGCCGTGCTCTCAATCTGTTATCTCAGAGTTTAAGCTAAATACATCTACAGGGTTCACAGCATGACAATAATTCCTCAGACTGAAAGACATTCGCCACCACTACCCTCTCTCTGTTTACAAATTTCTTACAGGCATTGCAGCCTCATCAAAACAGTGTTTTTCTTCTGTTGCCCGGAATGGACTGTGTGGCCTGCTTTCAGGTTCAAAGATGCTTGTCAAAAAGACACCTATGGACCACGCTGAGCATTCTTGCAAAGCAAGGGGGAAAATCACTGAGCAAGGAAGAGATAAGACTGTTTACACTTACCTTTCCAAAATCTCTGAGATTTGCCAGTGGAAACTAACTAATACTAGCTTTGCAACAGCATGTGATACCTGGGTGGAAAATAAAAGGAAAAAAAAAAGTCAAGTTAGGCTTATTTTGAGGCCACACATCTGCTTAGGACTATGATCATCTTATAACACTAGTAAAATGTACAAGCTCAGTACAATATCCCAGTGATACTCAATTCCCATTAAACTACTAGACATAATGTCCACAGCCAGTGCATTTGCAATATACAGGCTGGAACGCAGCATGGATGTGCCCAAACTAACTCACACACTTAGTCACAACAGTGCAAAGAGGAAGGAATCCAGAATTCACTGGATTAGCTTAACTGCTTGTGGAAGCCCCACATCCAGCAAGGCCCAGACCAGACTGGGATCAGGGTCCTCTCTAAGTGTGCAAAGTAGGAACTGCAGGGTAGACAGATATCACTTACTGAGCTGGAGAAGCAGTAACAAGCTGCAGACACAGACTTGCTGTGACAGCAAAGGGCAGGGGGAAAAAACAAAACATTTTCCCAAGCCTTCACTGTAGAGAAGAAAGTTATACGCTGGACTGGAATAGGGAGATGGAAAGCTACTGTGACAGGGACTATTTCTATGCAGAGTTGCTTGCATTATGTGGACTCTTGGCAAGCACTAGCACAGTCTGCGCTAGCCCGAGCACCCTCTAGAATACCACAACACGACACTTAAATCATGTTGCAAGGGTAGAAGCAAACAAGTTCTCCTTCGCTTCTATGTATTAGTTTATTTCAGAAGAAACCACACTGGTCTGCTAGGCTCATACCCACCAAGAGCACAGGCATCTGTTGAACCTTCAACCTGCCTCTTGACCCCTTCATGCCTTTTTCAGCCCATGGAGTTCAAACGAAGCAGGTCTCCTGCAAACAGGACACCTCTTCCAGGGGGACTTGGAAGGCTCATGACCCCTGCCTCCTCACTCCCCTCTGTGCTAGGAAACACCTGGGCCAGCACACTCTGCATTCAAACCCCCTCTGATGTTAGAGCGCTCTACCTCCCACGCTCCAAGACAAGCTATCACGATGGCACCTCTCTCTCAGAAAACACAACTCCTTCCATCCTAGCTGCATGAAGAGCACCTTTTTTTGCCCAGAGAAGCTGTCAGTCCCAATCATCAGCTGAAAAGCCATAAGCCTTCTTGAATCCCGCTACAGGTCAATCACAGGATCTGATGGACTGGTAATACAGATACACAGCAACCTCAACAGAACCCTGGAAGGGAAAAAAGCAACGGTCGCTCCTTCCGAGGCTCTGCACACCTCAGGGCAGCATATTCACTACTCTTCTAAATCTACCCCACTGAAGAGGTGCAATTTCACAACACAACACAACTGACCTATTCCTGCCACATGATACTGCCCTGATCCTGCACTGGCATTTGTTAGCGCTGCACGGTTGATTCAGCGAGCTAAACCAGTGTAGCACCAACTCACGATACGGCCAGGGTTTGTAAATGGCGCTTATCCACCTCTGCTTTCTGATTTGCCCACTTCGCTGGCCACTAAGAAATCCCAGTAATAAAAGAATAATTCTCAATGTTCAAATAACCTTTTTTCTAGAAGAACTGAAGCATTAGCCAGTACAGTGTAAGATGTGGTACATCACCTTCCTCGACTTCACCAGCGATGCAACCCTCAGAAAACAAAGGCTGCCCGGGCAGTGCTGCCCTCCCTCCCAGCACAGAAGCTGCGATTAGACGGAGTGGGGCACGCAGGGCTGCTGCTGGCACAACATACAGTCTGCTCCAGTTTGTACAGATGAAGTGCCACCGCCAGCCTGGGATGGGTTGTTATCTTAAGCCCCCAGCTTGGCAGACCCAGCCAGACACCTTTGACTTGCTTGTACAAGGAAGCCATCTGCATTTTGCATTTGTAAAATAAACCAGCATCAGGAATGTGATCTCTACAAGATTGGCTTCCTGCAAATATAAACCACATGCTAACGAATCATTCTCTAATAGCAATGAAATTATTTCTCAGTAGCAGTAAGGAAGAACTACTATCCTGACAAAAAAACCAAGCCACCAGACTTAAGTGGGAACTGCAACATATGAAAAAGAGTATTTTTCAGCTGGATTTTCAGAGCCTGAGGTGTAGCACCTGTTGCAGCATCATGACTACAAGAAGCTACTTGTTCCCAGAGGAGAACCAAGTACATTCAAGAATTAAGATGTATAGAAATACAAATACTAGCATACACATTTATGAAATATAACAAACTACCCTAACAGAACCAAATGCTTTTGAGTCAAATTGCTTGTCAGGCAAAATGTGGAATTAATGCTCCAGAAAGATGCCAGATTAACAGATCTAGCAGAATAATAAAGCTTCTGTGACCATTCCTATTTTGCTCCAACTGCAAGCACTGACGGGATCAGCCGCAGTGCTAATTCTATTACTTTCATCATATAAGCACCCGAGAATAAAACATTTTCAATTCATGAAGTCAGGTTCATGACATGAGTCCACTTTCATAAAAGCCCTGAAGCAGAAAAGTTTTTAATGCTATCTGATTGGAGTGCATGCAATCTTGCAAAAAAAAAAAAGTCCCAGCTTCAGCCAGTTGCAGCAACGTACCCACGGTCTGCTTGGCATGGAAGTGCTAGTTCTTACACGTTAAAGATAGATAAAATTCAAACTGTAAGAAAGAAGGATGGGAGAGGAGCAGATAACTTAGGAGGCTGGGGCCATGCCTGCTGCGTGGAGTCTCACCACATTACAACCTACGTCCTGATCACCAACAGTAAGGCAAACATGAATACCATCAGGGGTCAACACTACTGGAAAGATTCAAAACAAGCATGAGAAGAAAAACAAGTGTATAACAAAAGCCTGCTTCTACTGATGAGCAGCGCTCCCCAGCCTCTTCAATGACTGTATATTCACAATGAGTGAATGATTGTACCAAGTCAGCCAGTTCTTCCACAATAACACCCCAGAATAACAGAACTATTTCTTTGTAAGCAGGAGCCAAAACATGCTGAGCACAGAAAAACACCACTGCAATTAGAAGTTTGGTCGATAGGTACATAATTCATTACCTTACAGTGCTGGAGAAGCAAGGTACAGAAGCTGATACTGCTGGCTCAACTATTCAGTTAGTAGACACCGATCCCCCCTCCGTATGCACCCACTGCAGCCCCACAGCTTAGAAAACAAGCCTTGGTTGCTGTTCAGGCACACTGTCCAAGACAGCATCTCCTGGACAGTCAGAAGATTCACACAATGAAAGATCTCAAACTTATAAAACATTGCAGAAAGAGCTACTATCCAGTCCCCTATCCGTCTTGTTGCCACAAGAATCTCAGGTTATCCAGGAACAATAACGCTTCATCTCAGACACAAAAGAAATAAAAACACAGATGCCTCTGATAAATCATCAGCTTTGTTTAAACTTTCCTATTCTCGTTTCAGAAGACAGCGAGATAGCCCACTTGGTGTCTTGCTCGCAGCAGGCCATTTCAGTAAAATATTTCTCCAGACCACAGTGCAGAAGGGAATGCATATTCTAGATGCTGCACTTCTATCTTAGTTTTTGCCTGCAACTGATGAATTGCACCAATGCTTCTACATACCTTGACTTCTCCAGAACTCTTCTTGCTGTAATTAAATTTATTAAAGTTTAGAAGATGAAAGCTGAAAGCAATAGTCATGCTAAAATAATTCTTTTGTTCCCTCATTCTCATTCCCCCATTTCTCACCACAAGCTTAAAACTTTAATATCAAAGATCAGCTCAGTCCAAATCTGAACCTGGAAAATTTCCAGCTGAAGACCAGCCTTCTTTCTTCACGATGGGGTGGCAAACCTGCAGAGAGAGGATCTCATCCAATCTGCAATTTCCAGCTTCACCTTAAAACAGGAACCTGGTCACCTCAGAAGCCTCTTCCAAACCTCCAGCAGCTTAACTCTGACTTCCCAGTGACAGAAGGCTACTGACTGCCAGAAATGGGCACCAAACGCGAATGTTTATCACTGCACTGGAAGCGAGGCGCAGTGTCTATGCACCCAGGAAGGGTGCCAAGCGGAAGCTGCTCTGCACAAGGGAAAGACTCTACAGGAGTTGTAAAAAAAGTCTGAAAAATTTACATAGTGCTGGACAAAATCAGATACTGAAAGTAGAACAAAGAAATAATGCCATCGCATTAAACGCGCATCTACGCAGTTTCTGCAAGAGAGCACAGTATTTTTTTTTCTTACTGTTTCTATCTCCATTTATCTTCTGGGTTCTTTACTCTCAAAGATAAGCAAAATTCTCACACTTGTGAAGTGTGAGAGAGAGTCTGGCACTCTCTAGGACAAGACAATATCAAAAGAATTTGCATAGAAGCTCTGCAGGTACCTTGCTGAGTTTGGAGAGCTCTATGTCTGATCTTGTTTCCCTAGATAAGTTGTTTGAAGAGCTGAAGATTCATCTCTCTACAGCACAGAATCTTTTCAACCATGCCACTTATGACAGTTGCTAATTCAGACAGAAATGTTTCCTAAAAGCCAAAAAAACATTGTCTTTTGTAGCGCTTACATTCTACAGAAATTGCTCATGCATATTTATGTTGCATGCATATCTCATGAGTTCATTTCACTTTTCTCAGAAGGATGGCCTATTTTTTGGAGGTGTCTTTCAATCCTCATTTTCGCAGAGATATGGTATGAGGAATTTAAAATAAGAATCATCATACGATTCTCAAAGAGATTCAATTCAGAATGAGTTGGGGGATATTACGATCTGGTTGGAGCTGACATCCCGTGGCTTTGCACCAAGCTGACAATTCCTGTTAGATCAGGGTTGCACTGAAATGTCTGGTCGAGATGAACACAAACCTGGCATAAAGAAATGCAGCTTCCATTTCTTGTGTTTCCCCTGATGAAAGATTTTTACACAAACAGATTTAAGCAAATAGGATCAATATTGAGAAGCATTTCTTTTAATCCATGAATAGTTTTTGTTATTGCTATAAGGAAGCTAAGAACTTGGGAAGATCTCAGTTTCTGTGTTGCATCAAAACTTTTAAAAACGCACTCTTAAATTTTTTACAACAGTAAAAACATAGAGAGCAAGAATTGTTGCTGTTGGTGAGCAATGATGGTCAAAATAGAGGAGACTAAATGTACTTTGCAGTAGAGAACAGTAACACCTCTGAAAGAAAACACACTTTGTATCAAATACTTTTGCTGAAGAAAAAAATACTTTCAGACATGCTTTACTTCAGGATACTGAGGTAAAGAAAGTGACCCACAAATGGGAAAAAACACTATTTTACACTCTTTGCTCATGTGGAATGTAGATCTGACTCCCTCCCTGCCCCACTGGAAAAACTATCCAACTGCCCTGTTTTTACTGAAGGATTTCTCAGAAAACTGCAGAAATATTAGGAATAAAGAAGAAACAAAAGAGCAACCAGAAAGCTTTTTTTGGACCGCATTTTCTTATTTGCTTTGATCTACACCTCTTTTAAGCAGACTTCCAATATGCAATCCCGGCAGAAAACTCCTGAGGATGCAGGGGCTTGAGCTGTGATTAACAGCACCTGCCATAAACATCCCAAGTGTTCAAAGTCTGGTGGCAAAGTCCTCCATATCTGTTACAGGTTTCTGAGCATTAGAAAGCTGTTTTCAAAACTGAACTCATATTAATTTCAGTTATCAGAAAAAAGACATAGTTACAACAAAATCAGATAACCCTGCCTTAAAGAAATATGAGAAAAAGCCCTCCATCTTTAGGTTTCACTCACAGTATTGCCTACAATTTGAATGACATTTCAGTCCCTCTCCTGATTACAGAGTGCCGGCTGCACCAGTAAAAGAAATGCAATTTAGAGTCTGTAGCTGCAGTCTCAACAACAAGGAAAGGTCTTGACAAAGAGCACTACATGAGCTCTGCTTCACCACAGGGTTTTTTATCTGCACTCCTTTACTCACCCTCTGGCATGCAGAGACCTGGTGTCAGTCCGCAAGATTAGAAGCGTATTTAGGAGGCAGCGTGCAGTCTGGGAATGGCAAACACTGCTGGTGTGATACACGCCGTTAGTGAAGCCGTCAGTGCACAACCTAGTTGGCCACATCCTGAAGAAAGGGGATCTCAGGTTAAATTCTAACTCCTTCTCTGCACTTACATATTGCTTTAATCCATCTGTTCTCCTACACAAGACAGCAACAACTTCAGCTACAGCTGCCAACAAACAGGATCAGTAGGACTCAGCTAGGAAATCTCAACATACGTACTTCTCAAGCTGTTAGGCTATTCTTCCTGAGGAGATTCAGCAATAAGTAAAAGAAAAAAAGAAAAGAAAAAAGACTTAAGCAACATGGTATGCCAGAAGGCATTATTACAAAATAGCTAAGAGATTCCTTCTTTGAAAGATTTAGAGCGAAAGAAAGGCAGCAAGCAAGCTGTAAGACAGCACACGGATAGAAGATTGACATGAGACTCCCCAGCTGTACTCACTGGAGTTCTTCTTTCCAACGTAACACAGTGTCTGAGCATCAGCGCCCAGTGCACGCCGCACTGCGCGCCCTGCACGCTGCCAAAGCTCCCAGCAACACACCCTGCTGCGGCACCCAGCCCCTGCCCAGGCACCTTCCCAGCAAATCACAGGAGAAGTGGACAATTCCTTCTGGTTGATGGAAGAGAGGATGCAGAGGACACACAGGGAGAAAGCAAAGGGTAAGTAATAACCTGAATCCACACGACTGTGACCAGTGGCTCAGGACACAGGGCAGCCAGCAGGAACTGGAAAGCACTGGTGCGTGCACGCAGCTGCAGCAGCACGCACAGGCAGAGTGCAGTGCTTAGGTAACTTTGCGGTGAGTAATCCCTGTTCAGTCCCAAATAACAGAGTCCTTTACTTGACAATCCCAGCTTCTAAGGGGATTTTTCGCTTGTTATAAGGAGACGAAGAGGTGGAACATCTGCTTTGTAAAACAGCGCTTCACAAAGTAGCTCATTTCTGCTGCGCCATTCTTAACAGGCGCACCATGCAAATTTGGCGATGCACTTCAGCTGCTTCATGCCACTCCTGTGATCATGTCGTCCAGCTGTACCCTTGCAACATGAAACAGTTACTGAAAGATTGTTTCGGTATTTTTAATGACTTGTGTCTTGCCTCTACCTCCCACCAAGATCATACTCATCAACAGCTGTGAACAGATTTTTTTGCTCACTGCAGAGTCATACTGGCTGTAAGATACACTTAAGGCATGAATCACAAAGAAATGTGTGGGCTATAATCACCCCTCCACATTTGTGGCTCATTTTTCCAATCAAGTTGAGAAATTCAGCAGTCCTGGGCAACAAGGAACAAAACTGATTTCTCTCCTCAAATGACTTCATGAAGCTGTCATAAGGTTGCAAGGTCTGGGCTCTCCAGCCAGCTCTCTTATCTTGCTGACCAGAAGTCTATGAAAACTTACTACGCTAAAAAGCAAAACAAAAAACCAAACAAACCTCTAGAACCCAAAATAAAACACACACTGAAGGCAGTTACAGACTTATTCATGTCCTCTTGATGTTGAATACACTACTAAAATACAGGCATTGAGAACCTGGTAGGCAACAACACAGCTTTCGTATAGCAGAACTTCCAGGATCTTTCTGCCTGGGAACAAGCAGCAGGAAATGGACTAAGGTACGTCTCAAATGTGTGCGCTCCCTAGGGTTACAACTTCAGACTGGATACTCCACGCAACACTGGCTTGCTATTAAAACACAGAACATGGTACAGATACAGACCCGCATGTCCCGACTAATCTATGGTTTACAGGTACTTCAAAATGGCATGTTATCATCGCCGAACAGCACCACAGCGGTTCTGGGGAGAAGTCTAATTTGCCTATCAGGATCCACCATTTATCATAAATGATATTTAAATATTTACTAGCTGTTTAGTAATATATACTAATATTTACCAATGCTGGTTCTTATGGACACTAACTTTGAACATAAGACTTCCAAACTCTTCTTATGTACTTGCATTTTAATATTTCCAGGGGCTTTAATGCTTCTCCTGTACTGGAGGTACTTAGGTACAGCTAGTCTTTTATGTCTGCCATTTTATGTTGCATATAAGTTCCATGAAGTCATTGTGGCATCAAAAAGGATGACTATGCAACACTGCAGGTTTGTTCGGATAAGCACCCCATCCCACACACTTGGTCGTGGTTTGCACAGCGATACAGGGAGGCACACACACCAGTGTCTTCACATCTGGCTCTTTACAGACTTTCTGCGATTGCATTGCACAGGCATTCTGTGAGCACCAACTCCTTCGTGTAGAGCTGCTCACATGGGCTGCCAATCTCCACGCACATGACTCTGGATCTGCTAAAGATGGTATTTGCAAAGGACTGCTGCCAGCATTCACCAAGCAGCTCTACGAACTAACTGTTCTGTGTCAGCGCAATTTGAGTGCATGGAACGGTTTCAGAGGGCTGTGTTTTCATTTGCAAATACTAATTTGGTCACATTAAAAGATGAGACATCAACAAGGTGAGCAAGAATATATGAAAAACTGGTTTGTCTCAAAGATCAGTAGCGATAACATGGATTAACAGATTCAGTACTACGTCATGACACCAAATACTTTTTGCATCTACCAAGTTTTATTCTTCACAAGACAGGGCTAAAAAAAAACACATCACAAGCTGTTATTTCAAGGAGCAAGGGAAGCAAGCTTTTTGCTGTCTGGTAAATATTAGCAGATTACTCACATTAGCGAACTGAAAATTTTAAGTTCTTCAGTTTTACAGTTCCTTTGGTTTTAGTGGAAAGACCACATCAGTATCAACTGCCTGTAAAACAACACGACTAGCTTTCCTTGTTACCTTGTATGTACAGAAACACCTTGGCTTCCTCATGACTGACAATCAGCCTCTAGAAAGACCTAAAGTCAAGGTAACATTTTTTCATAAACTCTAATTGCAATTGTTTTATCTGGTGGTTTATATCACCAGTTAAAAAAATTCAGTAAAAACTAGACAAATCCATCTCATCACTGAAACAGAGAAACCACTGCCAGTTATTTGGAACGGCACAGATATTCCAGGCTTGTACGGAGACCCTCAGCAGAGCCAGGAAGTGTCATTCACAAACAAAAACAGTATGACATCATCACACACTTAATTGATCGCCAGTGACAGGGTCAACTTTGTTTGTATAACTGTTGAATATCGTACTGTTTGTGTGCATGTACTGATACTGCTACTCCAGGACTCTATGATGATTTGACAGCATTATCTTGAAAACAAACGTATTGCTACATGATTTTAATTCATTATTTTTGAAAGAGACTGGATTTTATAATTGCATCTACTTTTAAAAAAAAGAAGTGTTGAACATTCCTTTGCTGGTCTGCAGGCAATAGATGCCCTTCTGCTTTCAAGAGTATCGTCCTTAATGAGTGCTGAGTGTTGCTCAAGTGACCTTTTGGGGAATTAAGTGATCTGCTTCAATTCACAGGCCTTTTGGTGAGAGAATCACAGTTTTGGATAACATTAGTTTGAGATTCTCTTCTGGCATGTTTCAACAGAGATAGCCTGTCCTAATTTTAGTCGAAGTATTAACTGAACCCTCCACAAGTAGACCTCCAGATTAACAGCACTAACCAAGGAGCAAACACTTCCTCTTCTTTCTCCTGGAAAGCAGGGATCCACTCACAGTTCTTACCAAAACCAAAGCGAGGAGAAACTTTCAGAGTACCACTCAGCAAGTCGCTCTAGCTTCAGTACAGTTCTGGGACAACCACTGCTGTCGTTGCAGGCCTGACACACAGCAGGATCTAGTGCTACCTTGTTTGTACTAATTTTGCTATTCAGAATTCCCACTTGATAGAAAGCAAGTCAGAAGAATTCAAGGTACAAGTTTCCTATGTCAGTAAGGGATAGAAGGGCATACATCTACCTATATGCTGGGTTTCATGCTTTTACCAGACTTCAGATTTTAACCAATTTTTGTATCTGCCCCAGTTAAAGACAAAGACAAGTGTTTTGTTGAAGAGGCTGTCTCTTCTGATGTTGCATTCAAACTTTTAAACACATGCAGGGTGCTCACACCTGACCTGAAGTTGGCCACCCACTGCAAGGTTTGTTCAGCTGTCTGTTTAGCTTCAGTAGGAGCAAGAACAAGGTCAGCTGTATCTCATGAGGAATGAGAAAAGGCAGCCAAGAGGGTTTCCAGGGAAGATCGCCCTTTACCTCAATGCTTTTAAGAAAATGGGAATTGAACAATCAGCCTGAAATAGATGAATAAAACAGTTTTTTAAAAAAATGTTGAGGGTTAACCGGCAGAGCAAATCAAATACTATTTGTTTAGATTGTTATTAGTTAGTAACAGTACAGATTGCAAGTACGAATATGTAAAGCTCTGCATACCTTTTTCCGGTCCTAAAAGTTTGTCGACAATATGCCACCGAGAAAAACCATGCTCGATATAAACCCCTCCCAGTCTGACAGAAAGCAAATCACCTAATTACAATATACAGCAGCAGAACATTCAAACGTGGCCTTGAGCTGATTTACTGCATTCATTTTTTCTATGCTTTAGGGAATTGTATTAGTCTATTCACTTCATGTGATAGCAAATTGCTTGGATACCATGTCATGCACTGCCTTCAACATTGTACCTGCTGAAGACAGTCTTTAATTTACCTTCTTCTCTCCCTGTCAGAGGTAACCACTCTGCCTTAAATACAAGCTAATGCTGAAAAGCACTACATAACCACTAGCTATCACAGCAGAAAGAAGATGAAATCAACAAAATGAACTAGCACACTCCAAAAGAACAATCACCATCCCAAGACATTACGAAAGGTAGCCTTCAAAAGAAAATAAAAGTTTTTAGAGCTCAAGCTAATTAGAGGAAAGAAGATCACACAGTTCTTACAAAAGTCTGTCCCTGTTTATTCATATCCATTGAGTCAATGGAAAATAATGATAACAAATACTTCAACATGTTCTATTCAATTTCCTTATTCTTCATGCTTGCTAATGCAACGCAAATTCTTTCCACTCCAGTTTGTCTCAGAAAACTAACAAAATGACAAGTTTCCTTGGGGGAAGAGAGGGGAAGGAAGAAACAGGGTTGCTGAAGTATTGTAAGCAAGGATACCAGGAAACAAAAAGCACATGCTGCAGATACACAACAGATTTCCAAGAAAAGTGCAATTCTTGCACCACCGTTGCTAGTGAAGAGCGAGTTAATGCGGCACTTCAGGAGCTAAAGACTTAGCGTGTGACTTACAAGATCAGTTTTTCAGGTTTCTACACAGATTTATTTTTATCTTCTCATGCATAACCCAAAATGTGTAGCACTTCACTTTTAAGCAAATATGCAGGCATATTTTTGATATAAAAGGAATCTAAAATGTTCTCTTCCTTGGGTCATATTTGGGGCCAGATTCCAGCTAGCAGGTTGGTATTATCTGGTCAGCTATAACATTTGCTCAATGAGATCTTCAGAATTCTTGGAAAACTTATTTTAACTTTGGAAGCCTGATTTTAAAGACTATATGAAGTATTGCTTTTTTTAATTTAATTCAAGAGAACAATATGGGAGGGGTCACCTTTTTGAAGGGTGCTCCATTTGAAAGCAAACAATAAGGAGCAGAAAAGCCATTCTAAATCTTTACTTAATCGCTAAGAACCAAGAGCAATTGGCAGCTGGATCGAAAGTGCTGACAAACTATTCTCATTTGCTCTTTTCTTTCGCCTCCCTTTTCTTACAATCTGTAGGGAACAGCAGTCATTCAGAGCTGACTGAAGAAATCACAGACACAAGTTTGACAGTCAAGAAAGAGTAAAACTTCATTTTCTGAGATGGTGAATGAGGGGAACAAGCACAATAGACGGCAAAATCAGCTCGAGATGCAGCAGAAAGTATGGGTGCACTTTACAGCCTACTGCTTATAGGGTTTATAGATACACTGTTCCTATAGGACACACTGATGTTCAAACAAGGATCAAGAGAGCCTCCTCATGTTTTTTGTTTTAAACTAGGTTCAATTCAGACCAAATGAATAGGAATCAAAACATATCCAACATGTTTTTTCATATGCTGTGATCACCTGTCCTGCTTTCAGGGGTTGTTCCAGAGAAGAACAAGCACTAGGAGACCTGCTACAAAGCAGATGCATTGGTAATTTCACCCAGTGTCAACACCTAGAGCTTAGGAAACTGTTTATCTCTGACTTGCACTGGGACCAAAACACACTGGCAAGGCAGTAAGTTTTTATTACTAGTCTGAACTACAGTAATCAGTTGCACACACAGAAAGAAAACTTCACAGAAGTCTTATTGAGCATAATACCATGGAGCTGACTTGGAGTGCGACTCTTCTGTGATGAATTAGTCACTATAAGAGCTGGCAAGTTCATTGTAATTTAATTGCTGTCACTGCGGCAGTAGGGTTAATACCCGGTGTGACAGCTGATCTGTCTTTTTGAAAGTCTATGATTATTCTCTCAGAACCAACAAAGAAAGGTGTTTTTGTTAGAATTACAGAGTTTTAGCATGTCTTCCTATCTGTCAGTTATCTTCTCAAACACGGGTGTACCAATCTGCACCATTTATGATTTGGTTTGGTTTTTTTCTATATATCTTCTTTGCATTGTGCTAACGCAAAGAGTTATAACTCAGGAATTTTTGTCATGAAGCTCAGCTCTGTGACAAAAAAGTAATTTTACGAACCAACATTCAGAAAGGAAGATTTTTCAGGCCCCGGAACCAGTATGCAACAATTTTAAGGGTCTGAGTCAGTTCTGAACCAGGGACCTTCAATAATGTTCCTCCAACCCCCCGTAACAGTAATATCACCACACCTTTTATTTCAAACTGTATGCTCAGTGTTTGCCTTTTTAATCACAGACTTACTTTACACCTGTGTTAGTGCAGAAACCTTTCCTCACCTTTAACGTGGCAGCCAAGCTGGCCATGTGTTCATTCAGAGTGCTCTCGGACTCCTTGTAAGTCAGGCAGGTGAACTGATATTCCTCTGGATCAAAGGCATCTGCTCCCTGCTGCTCCACGTCGTTAGCTACCCCATCATAATAATCCTCAATATCCCCAGGATCCTCATCCTCTTCCTCCTCCTCGCAATTAGGGTCATAATCCTCTTCATTGCTGTCAGAGCCCTGGCTGTTCATGTCCACGGACATCTTAATGCCCTGTGCAGACCAGGAAAGCAATTGCAGCTCCTTTTTCTCCTCCAAACTTTATCGTTCTTTCGATTTCATCTGAGCTCTGTCTCCTAAGGGGGGAAAAACAATTTTTTCTGTTGCCTAAGAAATTGTAAGAGAGGCCACATCAACATCATACAGGTGATCAAACAGCCAGGAGTGGACCGACCCAAAGGCCCAGCTAAAGAAGATTCTGCTGTGCAGATGCCTGGTTTGGATCCACTGTGACTCTTGCACCTGCAAAGCCAAGTCTGCTCTTACAGGCGAGGTCCAAAACCTGGGAGACTGGCTTACTACACTGCACCCTAGCCCCCAGACTTTTGACATTTGGAAAGTGGCTCCATAACCTTCGCTACAGACCTTTTCAGAGATACAATTAGATTTATGACATGAAGTTTTTACCAACAGCCTGAAGTGCTGCAGAAAAGCATCATATCCTTTTCAACAACAGGAATAAAAAACACAAACCCCTTAACTATGACCACAGTAGCTAGAAAGGCAACCTGTGATACCCTGCACAAGTCCAGATGGCTTCAGAACCACAGCTGTTAAGTGAGACTTTGGAAAATAGGACACGCAAACAGATCTCTCACATACACCCAATTTAACCATCTTCAACACAGTCTCAAACGAAATGGTGAAACTAGTTAATCCCTTCAGGTAGGTTCTACTGGATGTGATGTGGCTTGGGCCTTACATCTGAGGGAAGAAATAAAAGAAAATCTCTCATTTTATTACCTTCTCAATATACACTTATGACCTTCCAAATGTGGAAATTTATGCTCAAGTTTGACAGCCTCTATTCAAGAAGAATCAGAATGCCAATTTTTTTTTTATTTTAGATTCTCACTGGTATTGGAAAAATCACATATTTGACTTTACTTATCAGAACTACAAGCCTTCTGCTTGTGCAACTAAACCAGCATGAATTCGAGTTCCAAGAGGTTCAGCAGTAGAGCACTTGTCAACCTTGAATTATGGGCATCTCATATTTAGTCACAAATTTCCATTTAACCGAATAATTTAGTTTCAAGAGATACTATATTAAATACAAGAGACTTAAAACAATGCTGTGACTAAATTTTACATGTAAAAATACATACATAAAATCAAAGCTACGTTTTCCACAAGCAGCATATATGCAGTGTCTTACTCATGTCTGCATTTTGCATTATTATGTTGTTAGTTGTGTTACTCAAATATATTCCCACAGTATCACAATCTGTAGCTGCTGGGGAAACCATAATCAAGCTTTGAGAATCCTGACTTCAGAGCACAGGAAATGTCAACCATAAATTTTCATTATTCTTCCTCAAGTTGTTTGTTTGCTGTTTCCAACAACCCAACCAGGCAGCACAGAATAAGCAGGAAGAGATGTGATGTACAATTAATGTGAGGGGCTGCAGCGATTTCAGCAGATACAAACCTCCAGGGAGAGAGGATGAAGGCTAGGAGCTAATTATATTATCCCCTGAATTCTGGTCTCCATTTGTTTCATTTGCCTCTTGATTTCTTAGCTACCTACAACATCAATAGCACACACATTTCACAGCACTGCTTCCCATAGAACTTCAGTGGAGCAGAGGCACAGTCTCTCCATATTGGGAGACGATAGATGTGAAATTTGATTTGACAGAGAAGGCAAACCTCTGCTGTCCCTCCCTCCCTCTACCCTGCTTAGAGTTAATGATTCAGTTCTTGACTTGATCTGCATCGACATCGACCTTTTGATTAAAGAAGAAATGGATCTTTACCTGTTAAATCTTATGTTAAAGGAATAACTTATTTGAGAATCTAAACCCACTACAGAATTCCTACAGAGGTATCAATAGCCCAGTGTGCAACAGCTTTGTTCAGCAACCTCAGAGCATCACAAAGCCCGAACAAGTTTCACCAACCAGGAAACTTCCCAAACTCACTCGGATCGTCCCACACTGTAGACACAGAAAAACCCCCAAACACTGGGTCCATTTGCCATCTCAACACAGGGAGTCCTGTCCAAGCAATGAGAGGTTTTTAGATATCTAAGCAGAATAATGGGCCTACCTGGCACCTCAGCAGTTACACAGCAGTCGCTTGGGGGGAGGCTCAGAGAGCGCAGAGCCGATTCTCTGTGCCACTAACACGCTTCTTGGAACAAACAGAGGAACCACTTGCATGGGCAAATGGGATATATCAAGCAGAAAACACTCTGCAGACTGGATGACTTCTGTGTCTCCTGTCACAACGTTCTGGGAACGAGCACACTTCCAGCCCAACTGAATGTCAGATGGTCACGCCTGAAGAGAGAGGAGGGCTAAGGCACAAGGTCTGCGGACAAAGCAAAGCAGGGTACTAGGAGAATGACGAACAGAGCTCACCTCACCCAACACCCAGCCTACTGCCCTCATTCATGACCAAATCACAAGCTCTCTGAATACAAACTAGGAAGACACAGCTAATAGTTGATAGCACTAGTTTTTAAGACAATGAAGATGTTAAGCTCAAAAACGAGGGTCAAAACCACAAAGAGCATTTAGATTAAATAACTACCACAATCCAAAAAAATCAGATTACAGAATTTTAAACCATATTTAGTTTGCTTTCCGACCCAAGGGAGGATGAGGTCCTTCTTTACCACCTTCATCCATGATACTCTCATCTTCGCCAACACTGATACAATTTAATCCCCTCTCTTCCGCCAGTCTCCTTGCAGGAGCTTGTAAACACACCCACCCCTATGCTCGGCCGCACGTCAGCTCCAGTGGAGATGCCCTCGAGTCCTGCTTGGCAACACAATTCTTCTCAACAAGGTCTCTTGAAACAAAATGCTTTCAAATATGCCACCGTCAGTCTCTCTCTGACCTCACCACCGCTAGGCACAGTGCATTATGCGATCCCACCTCATATCTCATCGCACTCCATCACTCTTTTCTGATTTCTTGCCCTCTGTAGGATTTCTCTAATAAGTCTTTTGCAGGACACTCCTTATCTGTTTCTGTTGATATTTCACGGCCATTTGAGACAGATTGCTCTTCGTTCACGTCTTTATGGATAATTCCAAAACAGAGAAAGTGCAGCTCAAGTCTGCCTCCTGAACTACTTACCCACGCAAACTTCAAACGTGCTGATGCTCTCTCTTTTCTCTTCAACCATCTACAACCCCAACTCCACACCGCTCATCAACGTTAACCGCGTCTGTGTCCGTGTCACTCCAACACGTAATCCGTGGATCACCCTCAACCGCTTCTTCACACACGCAGTGTGCACACCTTGCCGCTTCCTTCTCCACTGGGTTTTTGATCGGATTTTTTCACCCCAAGAGCGAGAAACTAGAACAACCTCCCCCCGCCATCCTTTTCGCCACAGATGACTCTGCAGAGACCTCCCTGCAGCCGTATCACACATCCCCCGTGAATCTGCATGCTCTCCTCCCACTTCCCAGGCTTTGTTCAGCCTGCCAGGGCCGCCTTGGCCTTCCCCGCTCACCTAACCCTCTCCACCCCTGGCCTTTCCCAGCTACCAGCACTTTTAACAAGTTCTTTCACCCTACCCTTTCGGTTCCTACAGCAGCCGCCCCCCCGCCGCAGCTCCGGGCTCGGGCAGAACGCCGCCCCGT
>Ga0181612_177831_pt1 | contig 30844 bp, 23 predicted proteins | sample HoacroProtozoa21_FD_119630 | JGI IMG/M metagenome (GOLD analysis project Ga0181612, IMG submission 119630) | Hoatzin crop microbial communities from Cojedes, Venezuel. Combined Assembly of Gp0051906, Gp0051904, Gp0051908 | reverse complement strand
CGAAATTATAAAGTCTTACAATACCTCTGTGTGTCGCCCTTTCTGCAAATTTCATCCTACCATTTGCATATTAGCGGCTCACAGGGGCTCTTTCATCCTACTTTTTGCATATTAGGGCCGACTTTTGAAAATTCTTTAGTTTTGTTTACGAAAATAAAACAAATATTCACAGTAAGTTTTTGCAAGAACTGTGGTTCTTTGTTCTTGCTGTGGAGGTGTTCGGTTGTCGGATGGGGTGGGGGAATGGTGGCGGATAAAAAAAGCAGAGGCTCGTGGTGGGCTTCTGCTTTTGTGATAACGGTGGTTTGTCGTTCCTTATATCCGCGTGGATATCTGCTTATAAGAAGATTTATTTTTTCTTACCACCGTAAGAGGCGACTCTTATAGTTACGATTTACGCTACGGCTCTGCCTGAATTACGAATTAGTCGCACTCCGTGCGATGTTGAATTATTTAATTTTAAATTATTTCATTCTTGGACGAGCCAAGCGGCAGAGTCGTTGTGTAATCGGCGAAGCCGACCAATTCGTCATTCGTAACTCGTAATTTGTAACTATTATACTTTATTTGACGAGTATGACGAGGTATTTGCTTGTGGACCAGAAGCGCTGCGGGTCGGTTATCTTGAGCACGTATTGTCCGTTGATGTCGGGGGCGAGGGTGTAGCTGGCGGCAGGGTGGGCTGTCAGCAGCTTTGCCGAGCGTGAGTATAGCTTTATCTCCTTGTCCACGCGTATGTCTATCTTGGTGAAGTAGTCGCCGTTGTAGCTGCCTTCGAGCACTCGGCTGCCGTCGATGATGCCTTGCTCCTTTAGCTCGCGCTTGGTGCCGAAGACGAACCATGCGGTGTTGAGCTGCTTGTCTTGGGCGCTGATGGTCTCGGTCTTCTGGTTGCTCTCGTCGGTGAGCTGGCCTACGCTGGTGTTGAGGTCGGCGATGGTCTCGTCGAGCTCCATGATGTGGATGTCTTTCTTGTCGAGCTCGGCGCGCAGGTGCTTCAGCTGGTTGTCTTTGTCTTCCATCTGTCGGACGAGGGCGTCGATGGTCTTGCGCAGCTGTTGGCTCTTGGTGGTGCTCTCGCGCACTTGCTGTCGCAGCTTGGCTATGAGCTCTCGGTTTTGCTTCATGGCTTGCTGTATGAACTGTATGTTCTCGCGTATGCGCTGGCTGGCGTTGGCTCCCTCTCCTGCCTTGGCGAGGCTGACGCGCTGTTCTGCTTGGTCTATCTCGCGGAAGCCTTCCTGTATGTCGTTGAGGGTGCTTATCATGTCGTCTATCTCGGCTTCCTTCATGGCTATTATGTTGTCGAGGGAGTCGCGCTGCTGCTGGAGTGCCTGGCTGATGGTTTGCTGTTGCTCGCGTGCTGTCTCTTGGCATGCGCAGAGGAGGAGGGCGAGGAGTGCCAAGTTTGTCAACTTTGTCAAGTTCTTCAAGTTTATCAAGTTTGTCAAGTTTGTCAAGTTCTTCAAGCTACGGCTTTGCCGCTTCGCTTGTCGAAGAAGTTTGTCAAGTTTGTCAAGTTTATAAAGTCTATAAACTTCTTCAAGACGTTTTGATATATATTTAGTAATAAGGTTTAAGCGTAGCGGCTCTGCGCTTCGCTCGTTTTGAATACTTGTTTTTATGGGGAGCGGGGAGTGGGGAGTGAGGAGTGAGATTACTCCTGCAAATCGCTTGTCTATAACGTTTTCCCGCTCGGCTCTTCCGCTCGGCTCTGTCTGATATCTTTTATACTTAATAAACTCCATAACTTCTTGATAAACTTTATGACTTGACGAATTACGAATTACGAATTACGAGTTACGAGTTACGAATTACGAGTTACGAATTGAATAATTCCACATTCCACACTCGTAATTCCACATTCTTGGACGAGCCAAGCGGCAAAGCCGTAACCACACTCGTAATTCCACATTCCACACTCGTAATTCCACATTCCTAAACTTCAGCATCCTGCCACCACTACTACGATTTCGCCTTTTGGGGGATGTTCTTGGTAGTGGGCTTCCAGTTGCTGGAGGGTGCCGCGGGTGGTCTCTTCGTGCACTTTCGATATCTCGCGGCTGACGCTGGCTTGGCGGTCGGGACCGAGGGCGAGGCCGAGTTCGTGGAGCAGTCGGACGAGCCGGTAGGGGGACTCGTAGATGATGATAGTGCGTTGCTCGTCGGCGAGCTGGGCGATGCGCTTCTGTCGGCCTTTCTTCTGTGGGAGGAATCCCTCGAAGGCGAAGCGGTCGGCGGGCAGTGCTGAGTCGATGAGTGCGGGGATGAGTGCCGTTGGTCCTGGCAGACATTCCACGGTGATGCCTGCCTTAGCTGCTTCTCTGGCGAGGAGGAATCCTGGGTCGGAGATGCCTGGCGTGCCGGCGTCGCTGATGAGTGCTACGGTCTGGCCTGCGCGCAGTCGGTCGATGATGGCTGGCGTGGCGGCGTGCTCGTTGTACTTGTGGTGTGAGATGAGCGGTCGGCTGATGGCGTGGTGCTTTAGGAGGACGCTCGATGTCCGGGTGTCTTCCGCGAGTATCACGTCGGCCTCCTTGAGTGTGCTGATGGCTCGGAGGGTGATGTCGTCGAGGTTTCCCACTGGGGTTGGTACGATGTATAGCTTGCTCATATCGAGGGCAAAAGTAACGTAAATTTGTTTATAAAACAATAAAAATGGTGTAATATTATGATTTTTTAAAAAAGTATGGCTATATTTGCACGGGAAATGGAGTTTAAAGGGAGTTAGCGGGAGGTAAGCGCTTCGCGCTGGGAGTTAACTGGAGTTAGCGGGAGGTAACAGGAGATAGCAGGAGATAGGGGGATGGGAGTTAACTGGAGATAGCGGGAGTTAAGCTCTTTGAGCTGGGAGTTCTTGGACGAGCCAAGCGGCAAAGCCGAGTGAGCGGTACAGATAACTCCAATTAACTCCCATAGCGAAAGCGATAACTCCCAATAAGGAAAGAGAAATGGATTACGAGATAGAGCGACATAGGGCTGGGCGCATCGAGGTGGTGTGCGGCAGCATGTTTTCGGGTAAGACGGAGGAGCTTATTCGGAGGATGAAGCGTGCGATGTTTGCAAAGCAGAAGGTGGAGATATTCAAGCCTGCTATCGACGTGCGCTATTCGGAGGACGACGTGGTGAGCCACGAGGGTAACAGCATTCCTTGCACGCCGATAGACTCGTCGGCGAGCATTCTGCTGCTGTCGAGCGACATCGACGTGGTGGGCATCGACGAGGCACAGTTTCTCGACGTGGGGCTGGTGGACGTGTGCAACGAGCTGGCCAACCGTGGCATTCGGGTGATAGTGGCGGGGCTCGACATGGACTATCGAGGCGTGCCGTTTGGCCCGATGCCGGCGCTGTGTGCCATTGCCGACGACGTGCAGAAGGTGCATGCCATCTGTGTGAGGTGCGGCAACTTGGCTTATGTGAGCCATCGCACGGTGGATAGCGACCGACGGGTGCTGCTGGGCGAGCAGTCGGAGTATGAGCCGCTGTGCCGTGAGTGCTATCTGAAGAGCATAAATGGAGGGGCAAGCGATGATTGAGGAGAGGATTACGTTCGACAGGTTTGTGCGCTGGCTGCTGGTGGCGCTGACGGTGGTGGCGGTGTTCTATATGCTGAACTATCTGAGCGGTGTGCTGCTGCCTTTCTTCGTGGCTTGGCTGTTCGCTTACTTGCTCTACCCGATGGTGAAGTTTTGCGAGCAACGGCTTAGGGTGCGTTCGCGCGTGCTGTCGATAGTGCTGACGCTGATTGTGGTAGTGGCGGTGCTTGGAGGCATCGTGTGGCTTATCATCCCTCCGATGATAGAGCAGTTTGGCAAGTTGGGGTCGCTTGTATCGACTTATCTACATAATGCGACGAAGGTGGCGAGCTTTCCTGAGGCCATTCAGGACTGGATAACAGAGAACAGCTCGCAGATAGAGGATTTCTTCCGTAGCAAGGATTTCACGGATGGCTTGAAGATGGTGGCGCCGAAGCTGTTCTCCGTGGTGGGGCAGACGGCGAGCGTGATATTGAGCATCGTGGCTTCGATGATTACTCTGCTCTATATGTTCTTCATATTGATGGACTATGAGTATCTGACGAACAACTGGATAAAGATTTTCCCGAAGAAGTCGCGCCCGTTTTGGCGTGGCGTAGCGTCGGACGTTGAGCGTGCGCTGAACAGCTATATCCGCGGTCAGGGCACGGTGGCGCTCATCATGGGAATATTGTTTTGCATTGGTTTTACGATTATCGACTTTCCGATGGCCATTGGCTTGGGCATATTGATAGGCATACTTGACCTTGTGCCTTATCTGCACACGTTTGCGCTCATTCCCACGGCTATGCTGGCGGGCCTGAAGGCTGCCGACACTGGGCAGAACTTCTGGGTGATACTGGCATCGGCGGTGGCGGTGTTCATCGTGGTGCAGGTGATAATAGATATGGTGGTAACGCCTAAGGTGATGGGTAAGGCGATGAACCTGAACCCGGCGATATTGCTGTTGTCGCTCTCGGTGTGGGGGGCGCTGCTTGGTTTTATCGGCTTGATAATCGCGTTGCCGCTGACGACGCTCATCATCTCTTATTACCAAAGATATATCACGCGCGAGGAGGAGACTGAGGAGGAGTCGGCGTCGTGAACCTTAATAATTACGGAGCTATGAGGATTAAGATTTTGTTGGCAATGCTGGTGCTTGCGATGGGTGCTGCGGCTCAGGCTACGAAGGGCATCTCATACGTTGAGCAGAAAGGCGACTTCATCTATGTGTATGATGAGGGTGGAAGGCGTGCTTACACGAAGAGTGTCTCGTCGGCTGGTCAGGTGGTAGGATGGTCGGGCTCGTTTTGGATTACTTGCAGCAGGGACTATTATTACATTTGGACTGCCGACGGCAAGAGGCACAAGACATTGTCGCGCCACACGGTCGGCGAGATTGTGGGTGTGTCGGGCGATACTTTTACGAGCCGTAGGTATGACTGGATTTATACTTACGACAAGGATGGGCGGCGCATTGGTACGCGTTCGGCGCGTTGAGCCTGTCTCTTTTTTATTGTTTAGTGAACTTCTCGAACTCGGCTTGATATCCGTTGAAGACGTTGATATCTACGTAGCCAGTGATGCCACGGACTCGTCCTTCGGGCGATAGTTGCCAGAAGACGAGTTTGAAGTCGGGCATAAACTCGCTGTAGCGCGCTATCCAGACGGGATAGTGGTCGCGCAAGTCGGGCTGGCGCGAGAGATAGCGCTTTACGAAGTGCTGGTTGGCGTAGATGATGGGAGTTACGCCGAGTGCTTCTTCCACATAGTTTAGCCATTTGCGGGCGTTGCGGAACATCTGTTCCTCTCCTCCTGCGGCTGCCACTTGCTGGTCGCTTGGCTCGATGTCGAGTACTGGCGGGAAGTCGCCTGGCAGGTAGAGCAGGTGTTGCAGGAAGTGGATGGCTTGCTCCTCTCCGTCGGTGGATAGCGAGAAGAAGTGGTAGGTGCCTACGTGGTAGCCGAAGGTGTGAGCGTCTTGATAGTCGGTGGAGTAGTGGCGGTTGACTATCGACGTCGCTTCTGTTGCTTTGATATATACGAAGGATACGGGTAGGTCCACTTCGCCCCCGATGAGTCGGCTTCGTTCTCCTATGTTGGTGATGCGTAGGCTTGCCCAGTCGATGGGTTTGTGCTCACCTCCGTAGTCGTGTTGCCATCGCGAGATGTCGATGCCGTAGATGCGGTCGGAGGTGAAGTATAGTCGTTCGCCTCGGAATTGTCCGTGGTCCCATTCTCCGAAGCTGAGCTTATAGTCTCCCGATGGTTGCAGGTTGATGGTGAATCCTGTTCCGTGTGGTCTGCCGTCGTTGTCGCGTGGGCCGATGTATGTTTGTTCTAATGAGGTGAGAGGCTTTATGAGTGAGGAGTGGCTATTTAATGAGGAGTGAGGAGTGGGGAGTGAGGAGTGAGATATGATTTGGGGGGCGGTTTCGTGTGCTTCGTTTCCAAGGGTAGCCTCACTCCTCACACCTCTCTCCCCACTCCTCGTTAAATAGAACTTCGTCTTTTCTACGAACGATTTCTTTCCTGGGCTACTGATGGCGTACTTCAGGCGGATGATGGGGGTGAGGAGACTGTCGATATGGTCTCGATAGTCGGATAGGTACTGATAGCCCTCGTCGAGCGGGTTGTGGGTTTGCAGGAAATATTCTATTGCCTCTTTCTCCTTTAGTGGTCGGTCGGTGGATGGCAGAGCACCGATGCTGAGGTTCATCTTCTTGCTACGGTGGGCGAAGTGAGGACTGGTAACTACCCATTTGCCAGAGTAGCGGAAAGCACTGACGGGGTCGGCGATGGTGATGGCGTCGTTTTCGTTGAATACGATGTTCGTTGGCTTGCCGTCTTTTATGTCGGTACACCAGAAGAGTGGCTTGCCGTCGCTTCGGAACTCGTAGTAGGAGTGGCGCATGAGCATTGCCCACTCGTGGTCGGTGGGGTGTGGTTGTGTGGCCACGGTGAGTGCCCATACGATGCCCCATGTCATTAGGAGCATCAGTATTATTGATATGCCGAGAAGAGCGTTGTTTGCTTTCAACTTCCCACTTCCTCCTTCCATTTGTCGTATTCTTCTTGATAACCGTTGAAGACGTTGATGTCAACCTTTGTTTGTATGCCTCTCACTCGTCCATCAGGCGATAGTTGCCAGAAGACGAGCTTCACGTCGGGCTTATATTCGCCGTAGCGTGCTATCCAGACTTGATATTTCTTCTTCAGGTCGGGTGCGTTCACGAGGTGTCTATCTACGAAACGCTGGTTGACATAGAGTATTGGTCGCTGTCCTGTGGCTTGCTCTACGATGTTGAGCCAAGCCCTTATGCGCTTGAATAGTTCGGTGTCGCCTCCGATGCCTTTTATTAGGTCTTCGCTTGGCTCGATGTCGAGCACTGGCGGGAAGTCGCCTTTCTGGAAACGCGCATTCTTTAGGAAGTAGTGGGCTTGGTCGGTGCCAGTGGTTCTTGTGGAGAAGAAGTGGTAGGCTCCGACGCGGAATCCTCGGCGTCGTGCTGCTGCGTAGTCGTTCTTGAAGTATGGGTTGACGATGCTTGTTCCCTCGGTCGCCTTTATGTAGATGAACGAGATGGGGTAGTCAACCGTCCCTGCTACGTTCTTTTTGCTCATGCTTCCGAGGTGGGTTATGCGCAGAAGGTTCCAGTCGATGCGGTATTTCTTCTTCCCTACGTCGTGCTGATGTCGGGAGATGTCGATGCCGTAGATGCGGTCGGAGGTGTATTGCAACCGTTCGCCTTGATAGACGTCGTTTTTCCATTCTCCCACTCTTAGCTTCACCTCTTTGTCGCCTGGCCTTGTTCCGATGGAGAATCCGAGTCCGTTGCGCATTCCGTTTTCCCAATGTCCCTCGTAGAAGCTGTTTCCGCTTGGCGAGAGATAAGCGTGATGCCCACTTTCGGGTTGCTTGCTGGAGTGATTCGATGAGGAGTGGTTTTTCAATGAGGAGAGGGGAGAGGGGAGTGAGGAGTGAGATGTGACTTGCACGTCCCCCTCAATTCCAAGTGTATTCTCACTCCTCACTTCTCTCTCCTCTCTCCTCAATATCTCTCCTCTCTTTCTGAAAAAGAGCGAGGCAAGGCATTCGCCAAGAGTCATTCTTTTAGATAAGCCAGTCTTGCGAAGGGTTGCGAGAGATAGTGATGAAGCATTGTCGGGCGTATGTTGGCGAGTGCGAATCATAGCCCACGAAGAGGTGTTGTGCAGTAGTTGTGCAGGTCGGCGGGCAATGCTGTCGCTGTCTATCGGTATGAGTATGGTGTGGCGTGCTTTCTTTACGAGCTGTTTCTTCGTTGGTTCGGTGAGCATCTGTTTCACCTGCCTATGATGCAGCAGCCGGTTGGATAGTTGCTTGTCGTAGCGAGCCACCATGTCGAATCCTCCGTCTTGCACGTTGTGGGTGCGCAGATAGTAGTCTAACTCCTGCTTCTCCTCCTCCTCTCGCGATATGGCAGAGTCGAGGGCGGCGGTCCATCCGATGTTTGGCATGACGGTGTCGGTGAAGTGAACCAATGCTCGTCCTCGGCTGTCGGTCCAGTTTCCTACGGAAAGTTCGATGGCGTTGGTGGCAGAGTCTTCGCCGAACACTATGTTCGTGGGTATTCCTTTATTTATATTGGTAAACCAGAATATTGGTTTCCCGTCGGCTTGGAGTTCAAAGTAGGTGGCTCTTTCTGCGTACACTTTGCTGGCTTCGACCTGCTGGTCGGAGCACTGCCACGCTTGTCTTGCAATCCAGATGATTGCCACAAGTGCTAATGCCGCAATAATCAGTTTCTTCTTCATTGCTACTCCTTTGTCTCTCCCAATGCCGCTTCGATGTTGCGCATCAGTCCGCTGTATTTCGCCCGCTTGACGGCGCTACCCTTGAACAGTTGCCGATAGTCGTCTTCGCTGAGGTGTTGCCATTGTTGGCGGGTCATCGTGAGCAGACGCTCGCTGGGTTGCAGTTGTGGTATTTCCGTCGGTCGAGCCTTTCTGTTCCAAGGGCAGGCTTGTTGGCAACGGTCGCAACCGTAGATGCTGTTGCCCATAGAGCGTTTGGCCGCGTCCGTCAGTTCTCCGCGATTCTCTATCGTCTGATACGACAGGCAGCGGTTGGCGTCTATCTCTCCCTCCTCGTTTATCGCTCCCATGGGGCAGGCGTCGATGCAGGCGCGGCAGTTGACACATCTGTTCTTGGCAGGTTGGTCGTAGCAGAGTTCCTCGTCGGTTATTATCTCTCCGAGGAAAGTCTGGCTGCCCACGCCTGGCACTATGAGCAGATGGTTGCGCCCCTTCCATCCTATGCCCGCCTTTTGCGCCCAGTATCGCTCCAGTATGGGTGCGGTGTCGCAGCAGACGCGATAGTTTTTCAGGCGGCAGTTGTCGGCCAACTCTCGTAGCATTTGCCGCACTATGTCGTGATAGTCTTGCCCGTATGCGTAGGCGGCTATTTGCAACTCCCGCTCGTCTATCCGTCGCCGAGGCGTATAGTTCAGGGCTACGCATATTATGCTCTTTGCCCCGTCGAGCAGCAGCCGAGGGTCGAGACGCACCTCCTCATGGTTTTCCATGTAGCGCATCTCGGCATTCTTCCCGCCTTCAATCCATTGGCGGAAGTGTTGGCGCTCGGCCTCTTCCACGGGCTCTGCCTTTGCTATTCCGCAGACAGAAAAGCCGAGGCGAGCGGCCTCGGCCTTTATCTCAGTCGAACGTTCGGAAGTCATACCCCTCTTCCTTGAGCCACTTTATGCTTGCGGGCAAGGCGAAATGCAGCTTATCGATGCTTTTCAGCGAGTCGTGGAAGGTGATGATAGAGCCGTTTCGGGCATATCTCATCACGTTGTTGAGCACTCCTTGCCCCGTCATCCACTTCGAGTAGTCGCGCGTTACCAAGTCCCACATCACGATGCGATATTTTCTTGAGAGCCAAGCGTATTGGTCGTGTCGCATCCATCCGTGTGGCGGTCGGAAGAGGTGCGAGTGAATCAGCACGTTGGCCTTCTCGGTGTTGTAGCTGTATTCGTGAACCGAGTGGCGCAGCCCGCCTATGTGGTTGAAGGTGTGGTTTCCCACCTGATGCCCTGCATCCACTATCTGCTGATAGAGCTCAGGATATTTCCTCACGTTGTCGCCAACCATGAAGAACGTAGCCTTCACTCCCTCTTCCGCCAGTGTCTGGAGGATGAACGGTGTTGACTCCGGTATCGGTCCGTCGTCGAAGGTCAGATAAACCGCCTTCTGCTTTTTGTCCATCCTCCACAGTGCCCTGGGGTAAAGCCAGCGCAGCCACATAGCGGGTTGCTCTATTATCATTGCGCCTTATCTTCCGAGAGTGCCTCCCTTGCCTTCATACTGACGCATCGTGCTGTCGAACACTTTGGCGTGAGCCTCTGCCCAACTTTGGTCTATCTTGTTAGCATCCTGAAGCAGATACTGTTGGATGTAGAAGTGCATTAGACAGTCGCGGTTGGCCGCCATGAAGCGATTGCCGTCGAGCGATATGTACCACTGCAGATATTGCTGCGAACGCTTCCACAGTTCCTTGATGATATCCATTGCCTTGTCGTTGTCACCGAGTTTTGCGTAGGCGATAGCCATATCGCGGCTTCCGCTTTGGAAGTCTATCGGAACATTGTACGACGGTATCTGTTTCTCGCAGTAAGCCAGCACTTCGCGAGCCTTTGCGCTGTCGCCGTCGGCTATCAGCTGGTTGGCCAACTGGCTGATGAGTCTGCGGTGAGTGTAGCACATACGCATGACGGTCTCGTCGAGATAGATGCCCTTCTTGTCAATGCCGCCGAACTTGAAGCGCTTCATCACGTTTTCGTAGGTGCGCTGGGCGTCGAAGTCCTTCGCTCCCTCAACGGGCTGGCCGTTGATGTTGGTGGTGAACGGCGTGATGCGGTTGGCCAGTCCTTCCTGCACGAAGTTGTCGCCAAGGTTCATGTAGTTCTCTTGTGCCACGGTGGTAGCCACATAGATTGGGCGTTCCCAGTTGCTTCGGGCTATCATTTCGAGCATCATCAAGTCGCCTTTGTAGAGGGCACTCTTGCCCTTGAGCGAGATTACCATTCGGTCGGGGATGGAGTCTGCAGCCATCATCATTCCGCTCTTCTTCACGGCTTCTTTGTCGATGGTCATGTAGATGGTGTCCGTCGGTATGAAGTGCAGGTCGCCCTTGGAGCGTACCCACTTGTCGAGAATGTTCTTCAGCTCAAACGGTTCATCGCCGAATTCTGCCTTAGCTTGGTCGGGATTTTCTTTGTAGTACTCCAGCAATTCCGTCTTGAATTCGGGGTTGACGGGCACATATTCGTTGGTGCCGGCGCAATACTCCAGTCGGCTCCACGAGATGGGCAGCGACGGGGAGTCGTAGGCCGGGCGGCGCATCTGGTCGATATACCAGTCTGTCTGCAAGTAGCTCAGATTGCAGACGCGAGCGTCGGTGCGCACTCCCTCAATCTCTTGGTTATACCAGAGTGGGAAGGTGTCGTTGTCGCCGTTGGTGAAGATTATCGGGTTGTTCTCTTGCTGGAGCGACATCAGATAGTTCTGTCCGAAGTCGCGGCAGGTGTAGCGTCCCGAACGGTCGTGGTCGTCCCACGTCTGCGAAGCCATCTGAATGGGCACGAGCAGACATACGATGCTCGTGGCAACGGCTGCCACCATCGGGTTCACCTTCAGCTTCTTCAGCCAGTCTATGAGAGCTGCCACTCCAATGCCGCACCAGATGGCGAAGGCATAGAACGAGCCAGCGTAGGCATAGTCGCGCTCACGTGGCTGTTGTGGCGTCTGGTTCAGATAGATGACGATGGCAAGACCGGTCATGAAGAAGAGGAAGAACACTACCCAGAACTGCTGAATGCCACGCTTTCCACGGTAAGCCTGCCAGAAGAGTCCAATGAGTCCGAGCAGCAACGGCAGACAGTAGAACACGTTGTGTCCCTTGTTGTTCTTCAGGTCGTCGGGCAGAAGCGACTGGTCGCCCAGTCGAGCATTGTCGATGAAAGAAATGCCCGTCAACCAGTTGCCGTGCTCCAGTTCGCCGTTGCCCTGAATGTCGTTCTGGCGTCCGGCGAAGTTCCACATGAAGTAGCGCCAATACATGAAGTTGCACTGATAGCTGAGGAAGAACTTGATGTTCTCCAGTTGCGTAGGCATCTTCACATTTAAGTTCTCGCCAGCACGGTTGTAGCTCACCTGATGACCTTCCACACCGCCCATCCAGTCTTCGTAGGCCTGCGTGTGGCCGACATCCCACATACGAGGAAACAGCATGTTCTGAGCATAGACATATTTATCTTTTGTCCTGACAATGAAGTAGCGGTCTTTCTCATCTTCCGAAGCCTTTTCCACGCGCTGATAGACGGGCTTGCCCGTCTTCGTCTTTGCGCGCAGCATTCCGTTTCCAGCTGGCTCATACTCCACTTGCGAAGTGTACGCCTGACCGTAGAACAACGGATAGGTGCCGTACTGGTCGCGCGCCAGATATTCGCCAAGCGTGAAGATATCCTCAGGAGAGTTTTGGTCCATAGGCGGGTTGGCTGCCGAGCGCACCACGATGAGGGCGTAGCTGGAGTAGCCAATCATAAGCATCAGCATGCAGCAGAGAGCCGTGTTCTTTATTCGTGCCGAGACAAGGGGCTTGCCGTTCGACTTGCGAGTGAGAACATACCACAGCACAGCAAGCACGATGACGCCGATGACTACCGACGACAATCCGTAGCCGTAGAAAGGAATGCCGAGCATTGCTACCGAAGCGAGGAAGGCAAGGTTCTGGCGCTTCTGGCTCTTGTTGGTGTAAGTCTCATAGACAGCCCATATCACGCAGCTCACGAGCAGGATGATATAGATGACTTCTCCCGTGTTGAACGGGCAGCCAAGCACGTTGACAAACAGCAGCTCGAACCAGCCGCCTACGGTTACGATGCCTGGAACCACGCCGTAGAGCACTGCTGCAAGCAGCACCACCGAGATGGCCAAGGCTACGAGCGAGCCCTTTGCCGTGGCGTTAGGATAGCGGCGATAGTAATATACCAGCACGATGGCGGGCAGGCAGAGCAAGTTGAGCAGGTGAACACCGATGCTGAGGCCCGTCATATAGAAGATGAGAACCAGCCAGCGGTCGGAGTGAGGCTCGTCGGCGTGGTCTTCCCACTTCAAGATGAGCCAGAACACCACTGCCGTGAATGCCGACGAATAGGCGTAAACCTCGCCCTCGACAGCCGAGAACCAGAACGTGTCGCTGAACGTGTATATCAGTGCGCCAACCATGGCAGAGCCCTCGATGGCGATGAGCTTAGCCGTAGTCAGGTCGCTCCAGTCCTTCACTATCAATCGGCGAACCAAGTGGGAGATGGTCCAGAATAGGAATAGAATGCACGTCGCAGAGAGCAGCGCGCTCATGATGTTCACCATCATAGCCACCTTCGTCGGGTCGCTCGTCAGTTGAGAGAAGAGGTTGGCTGTCAGCATGAAGAACGGTGCCCCAGGTGGGTGTCCTATCTCAAGTTTGTAACCTGTAGTGATAAACTCCGGACAGTCCCAGAAGCTGGCTGTCGGCTCGATTGTGGAGCAATACACGAAGGCGGCGATGAGAAACGCCACCCATCCCATGATGTTGTCCACCAGTCTAAACTGTTTCATCTTTCCTATTAAACTTTAGCAAATTTGGCGCAAAGGTAATCAAAAAAATCGGCATTCGTCCACCTTTCGCGTTTTTTTTGCAAAAAGAGCGCGTTTGCACCCTCCAAACACATTTCCTTCGCCAATATTCAGCCTTTCCGCTTGCATAGAACGACGTTTTCTGCCCCAAAGAAAAAACGTGGTTTCGACGGAAACGAGTTTTTGATTTAGCCTGAATCAAATCGTGATTTAGCTTAAATCAGCGCGTGATTCAGCCTAAACCAGAAATTCGTATGGTCAGGGTGTGGGATTGTTTCCACCTCTGTAATAAATTAAAGTAGTGGAAACAAGAAATAGTTTCCACCTCGGTAAATATTTACAGTAGTGGAAACTATTGGCGGACATCGCCGCGATGGGCGATGGCTATGGTTAAAGTGAAAGATTATCGCCGAAGTTGCAAACGGCTGGTTTCGTGGCAATAAAACATTAATACCACTGTATGGAGTTGGAGTAGCTGCTGCGCTTGTGCTTTCATTCTCTCGAAACAGAAAAGGCGTTTTTCCTATTTCAGCCAGTTCATAGCCGTTTCCGTTATTTCTTTATACCATTCCACTTCAGACCCGCACTTTTTGGCTAATTCGTTTGACTTCTCAAAGATGCGGCGAATGTGCGTGGAATTTGGAATATAATCTGCCGCATAAGAATCCTCCAACATCTTGCGGAAAATATTTAATGGAAGCGGTATAATGATAGATTTTCCTCCATATATTTCGAGATTCAGATGATGGAGCGTGTAGAAGTGAGTGATGCAAGCCTCATTGATGCTTGGAGCGATAAATAGACAATAGCAAGGCTTGCCGCTCGACATCTTCATCTTGCCAAGATGACGTGTTACGGGTTCTCCCTCCATTTCGTATTGCTTCTGGCCACCAGCCATTGTTACTTCCACACAAACATTATAGTCTCCATAGTCGCAAACGATGTCCGACATATTGCCAGAAGCCGTAGATAATGGCTTACCGTAATCATCGAAATTCAAGTTGGCCTTGACATCACCACCATCGAGCATCGTCATAGCCCGCCAAGTGTTCCATTCGAGCATTAACGGTGCGTCGTAAAGTTCCTTGTTGACAATCTGTTCGAATGTGTTTTGTATATCGTCGTAAAGACGATAATCTTTAATCTCGTCAATTTGCGATGAGATTACCATCTCTTTATTGCGTTCCAAAACGTCTGCCAACAAGTCCTTTAGGTCGTCAAGCGTCGCAGAAGCAGGAATCTCAACGTCAGGGAACTCTGTCCGAATCTTATGCTCCAACATTGTGCGGTTATCGGTGAGCAGACTTGGGGTAGTAGCATCTCCGAGGTAAGCTGCATAGGCATCTTCGTCATCAATCTGCACAGGTGAACGCTCTACGTTTTTTAAGATGTAATCTACATCGGGTATCCGCTCAGGAACGATAGAAAGAGACTTGCCGACATGCGAGACATTAACAAGCCCCGTGATACGTAGGTATCTGAAACAAGCATCGGCGTAGTCGCGCATATTGCGAGATTGGGTTGTAAGGAATTTAGTGAGAGAGGTGTCGTTGCTTTCACGTGTTTTTGTCTCTCCCCTACGGATGCGGTTGTTGAAAATCTGCCGCAATTCATTGTTCAGATACTCTGCCTTAAACACCCTGTAACTGCCAGTATGATTAGCCTTTGCCACACGAAAAGCCTCTATCTTTTGTACGACGTTTTCGAAGTTGTGCCAATCTGTGAGTTGCATTCCGAACATCTGTAATTCGTCGAATTTCAGTGTTCCCATACGACGCACCAGACGGAGCATTTCGAGATATGGCTTCACGCAGAATGTCGCAGCCTCGTTAGTTGGTTTATGATATGGGGATGGAACTTGGAATTTAAGCATCTGACGCAGGAAAACCTCGTCTTTTCTTCTTGACTTGAGCAGTCTGTCTCCCGCTGGTGTAAGGCGCAATACGGGACGGAGCGTAACAAAGCCCAACGATTTTGGCGCACGATTGATGCGGTCTCTGGCACTAAAGGCGGGGTCGTTGGCTCCTTGTCCATTGAAAAACTGTTCATCGCGCAAAGTTTCCATGAACAGACATTGTGTTTCGTGATTCCATGTTTGCCCACCAAAACGCTTGATAAGCAAATCAATTTCTGGAATCATTTTCTCTGGCGTTCTTGGCGATGTCGTCAGGAACAGCAACTGACTATCAATTTTTCTTGCCATATTCCTTTTGGGGCTCAAAGAGTCTTAACTGCTTGGTCTCTGGAACATAATATTTGTTTTCAGGCTCAATTACTTCTATTTTATCCCAATCTTTACGATAGTTTGCCACAACTACGTGCTTTGCCGCAGACTTAAAGCGATTGCGGATATTCACGGCATAACTCTTGTCGTATTCATCTATAATAAGGTTGCCGTATAATTCATCTATCAGCGGTGTCCGACCAATCACCATCATTGCCTTGCAAGGAAGATTTCTGAAATCCTGAGCAAGCCGTCGATGCTCGTCCTCACTAAATCCATCCTTGTAGGCTTCATTGCCGTAATCAGAGAACGTGCAATCGTATGGAGGGTCAAGAAAAACGAAATCATCCTTATTGCACATATCGAAAATCTTGCTATAATCCTTATTATAGACCTTGGCTCGTTTCAACAAGGCACTGTGGGATGCCGAAACCATTTCCGTGTTTAGATTAGGGTATCGACCGAATGGGACGTTGAACTCGCCATTCGCATTATAACGTATCATACCCGAATAGGCGGTCTTGTTAATATAGAAGTAGAGAGTGGCGTCGGTATAGCGTTTTTCCTCTGTCCCGTTAAATTGGGCACGAAGATGGTAATACATCTCTTCGTTCTTGTCTGTAACCCGTTCGTTGGGGTGCTGTTTTTTTAGCAGGTCAAACTCTTGTCTGTTGACCGCATAGAGCCTTTGCAGTTCGTCGAGTTCTTCTCTTACTTTAGGAAAATGATTCCTGACTCCAAGATAAAACTTAATCAACTTGTCATTGATGTCGTTTATGATGGCTTCTCTGGGTTCAAGATAAAAGAATAACGCTCCTCCTCCTAAGAACGGTTCAACATATCTGCCTTTAAATCTTGGGATATGCCACATTATATTGGGGATTTCTTTCGATTTTCCTCCCCTATATTTTATCATCGGTTTCATATCGTTTGTTAGATAGCCTGTATTGTCGGTTTGTTAATACCACTGTATGGAGTTGGAGTAGCTGCTGCGCTTGTCGTACTTCAGAGCGTCGGTCAGCGTGGCGGCGTTGCATCGGAACGAGAAGTTGTAGCTGGTGTATGGTGCGAGCACCACCGAGCATGACATATTGAAACAGTGGAGGTCGCGCGAGAGCGATGCCGTGGTCATGGATATCTTCTTGTTGTCGAAGTCGTATCCAGAGGAGAAGCTGATGTTCCATCCTTGCGACAGACGAATGTTTCCACTTAGGTTGAGTGTCTGAGTGAACTTGTAGGGATAGCGCTTCGTCGAGTAGTTGAAGGTGCCGCCGGTATTCTCGCGCATTGATATTCCGTAGCCAAAGCTGATGCTCCACGGCATCGAGAATGTCATGTATCCGTCGGCGTCGGTGTCGGCCATGCTCGATTGTCCTTCGGCTCCGTGGCGTCCCTTTGCCATCGTCGGGTCTTCGTTGGTCTCGCGGTCGGGTATGTCGTCATCGTCGTCGTCATCGTCTTTTTTGCTCTTGTCGTCGTCTTTTTCAGGCCGTTCGCCCTTGAGCCATGCTATCAGCTTCTTTATCTTCGACGGGTCGAGGGTGTAGGATATGTTTTGCGACATTCCTTGGAATCGGCCCATCTTGCCCTGCCCCCAAAGTGTGCGGTCGGTGGCCAGATATGGCGTCGCTCCTACGGAGTCGGCCTCGTAGCCGTAGCTTGCGAAGACTGCGTTCAGATTGAATGTGTAGCTCTTCGTTATCTTCAGCCTAAGTCGGGTGGAGAGGTCGCTCCACGGGCGGGTGGTGGCTGCCATGTTGTACGACATTGATGCTCCTAACTCGTCGATGAGGCTGATTTTCTTGAAGCCAGTAGAGTCTTTGTCCGACTTTATCTTCATCTCCACGTTATTGGAGATGTCCATCGATATGCTACCCGTCTTGCCTGCGCTGGGCACTCCGTAGAGCGAGCTGGAGAAGGGCGAATATGTTACGAGGCTCACGTTTCCGTCGGCGTCGGTCTTTTGGTAGGTCTCCCAATAGCCGTAGCGCTCGGCAGAGAAGTCGGGGGCGTAGGTGAACGATATCTGTGGCGTGAAGACGTGGCGTATGGCGTCTATCTTGTCGCCAAACCATTTTCTCCAGGGCTTATAGAAGCCGTAGAGCTTGGTTGACATAGAGATTGCCATGTTCCAGTTATAAACGTTTTGCATTCCCCACACGGTGTCGGCCACTTCGGTCTGCGTGGCGGTGTCCCACGAGCGCATTATCTTGTTTGTGTACGTGCGGTCGGTGAAGTTGAACGACGGCGTTACGTTCAGATAGTCGAAGAGGGTGAAGCTGGCCGAGATGGGTATGGAGTGCTGCATTCCGTTCTTCCAGTCTTTTATGATGTTAGAGTGCATCAGCTTGTCTTCCGTGGTCGATATGGAGTTGGATATGTGGCCGGTGTAGCTCATTGCTATCTTCTCGTACCATCGCTCCTTGCCTGCGGCGTGCTTGCGCTTGAAGGGGTAGAAGCGCGAGATGGAGATGTTCAGGTCGGGCAGTGTCAGTGCTATCGACGAATCGCGCATGTTTTGCGTTAGGTTCATCGTCGTAGAAAGGGATAGTCCGATGCTTGAGAAGGTGGTGCTCCAACTGACGCTCGACGTTCGCGTTGACTGAGTCAGCTGCGACGGGTTGTACATTCCCGTCAGGTTGTTTCTCTCGTAGCTCGACGTTGCGAAGTTGACGCTTGCCGAGAGCGAGGAGTAGGGGTTTGCCTTAGCGTCTTGGCGGTGGCTCCACTGTATCTTGAAGCTGGTCTGCTTCGAGTAGTCGGGCAGGTTTTTCTCTCCCGTAACGGTGTTTTGATAGCTACCATAGAAGCTGCCACTGTAGCGGTAGCGCTTCCTATAGTTGGAGGCAGCCGAGAGTCCCCACGAGCCCTTGGTGTAGATTTCGCCGAGCAGTTTCAGGTCCATCTTGTCGGAGATGGCAAAATAGTATCCTCCGTCGCGCAGATAGAATCCTCGCGAGGTCTCGTCGCCGTAGGTGGGCATTATGAATCCAGAGGAGTAACTCTTTGAGAATGGGAAGAAACCGTAGGGAATGGCCAGGGGCAGTGGCACGTCGGCAACCACGAGGTAGGCTGGTCCGAACACCACGTCTTTTCCTGGGCGCACCTTTGCTCTCGACAGGGCAAGATAGAAGTCGGGGTGGCGCTCGTCGCAGGTGGTGTAGCGTCCGTGCTGTATGAATAGGTCGCCTTGGTCGTTGCGCTTGGCCAGTTCGCTGGTCAGGTAGCCGTCTTCCTGCTGCGTATATACATTGTTTATAAGGCCTTTCTTCGACTTGAAGTTGAAGGCCATCGTGTCGTTCTCGTATGTGTCGTTTCCCCATTTGAAGATGGGCGTTCCCTTCAGTGTGCCGAGGCTGTCGGCAGCTCCCGTGGCGTGCACGAGGCTGGAATCCATGTTGAGATAGATTTTCTCGCTTTTTAGGTCCATCGACTGATACTTCACGTTGGCCGAGCCATAGAGGTGGGCCATTCCCGACGTGGCATCGTAGGTGAGCGAGTCGGCAGCTGTGAATTCCACGGGAGACTCTATCGTTCCCTTTCTTCTCGCGTTGATGGAGTCGGCTCGTATGGAGTCGTCGATGGCTTTGTTGTGCATCCATACAGCCTTCTGCAACGAGTCCATCGAAGCAGTGTCGGGCATTGCAGGCTTTTCCGCCTCGTTTGCCGTGCTATCCAGTGGTACGCTGTCTTCGGAAATGCTATCCGTCGGCTGCCAAGGTGTGGGTCTGGCAGCAACCGACGACGATAGGCTCGCCCACATAAAAATGAGGGCGAAGAGCAGCACGAATGATACGGCAAACTTACTTTTCACGGTGCAAAGGTAAGCAAATAACGCCAAACAACACTGCTTTGCTCCAGATTTTCTTGTTTAATTTAACGTTTTTAGAAAAATATTCGTAACTTTGCACGAAAAGTTTATCCTAAAAGGTTTACCAAGTCTCAAGAAGTAGGCTAAAAATAAGTTATATGGCAAACAACAGAATATGCGAACTCTTCGGAATAAAGTATCCGATAGTTCAGGGAGGAATGGTTTGGATAAGCGGCTGGCGACTGGCCTCCGCAGTGAGTAACGCAGGCGGGCTGGGACTGCTCGGAGCTGGCTCTATGCATCCGGAGACGCTATCGGAGCATATCCACAAGATGAAGCAGGCCACTGACAAGCCTTGGGGAGTCAACGTGCCGTTGCTCTATCCAGAGATTGACCGCCTAATGGAGATACTCGTGGAAGAGCAGGTGAAGATTGTGTTCACTTCCGCGGGCTCGCCAAAGAAGTACACTGCGATGCTCCACGAACACGGCATAAAGGTGGCTCACGTGGTTTCTTCGTCGCTCTTTGCACAGAAGTGCGAGGCCGCAGGAGTAGATGCTGTGGTGGCTGAAGGCTTTGAGGCTGGCGGACATAACGGGCGAGAGGAGACCACCACCATGACGCTCATTCCACAAGTGCGCCGTGCCACGTCGCTCCCACTGATAGCTGCAGGAGGCATAGCTTCGGGCGAGGCATGGCTAGCGGCTCAGGCTCTCGGTGCAGAGGGCGTACAGATAGGCACGCTCTTCGCCATGACGGAGGAAAGTTCGGCTGCCGACGCATTCAAGGCACGCTGCCTGGAGTTGAACGAGGGCGACACCATGCTTCGCTTGAAGAAGATTGCTCCCACTCGACTCGTGAAGAACCAACTCTACGACCGCATCGCAGAGGCAGAAGAGCGCGGAGCAAACGCCGAAGAACTCAGAGAGTTGCTTGGCAAGGCAGCCTCGAAGCGCGGCATCTTTGAGGGCGACATTGACAATGGCGAACTTGAGATAGGCCAGATTGTAAGTGCCATCAAGAGCATACGTCCCACAAGCGAAGTCGTAGAGACTCTTGTCAAAGAGTACGATGCTGCTCTCGCTCGACTACGCTCCTGCTGACCTCACCCTATTCCCGTTCATTCACTGTTGGGCTCAATTTTGAGTCCAACAGTTTTTTTCCCAACACTGTTTACCTTTTTTAATAAAATGGTATATATCTAACGAAGCCACGAATAAAAGAGACAGGGGATTGTTTACCTTTTCCTGATTTCCGTATATTAAAATAAAATTACAAGAAGGCAGAAATATAATATAAAGAGACATATCAATATGCAGAACCGAGTTATCTCATTTTCCATTCCGTGTGTGATAATTGCCTGTTCAATGGCGTTCTATCTCCACACGATAGTCAGTTACGATAGTCGTCAGGCTGTCGAGTATATAACCTCACACTCCGAGAAGAAATCCAAAGGTAAGTGTGCCAACTATGTACGCAGAGCCCTTATCGCTGGCGGAATACCAGCATACCTGAAGACCTCCGCGTGCAATTACTCGAAGATATTGCCCCTTTACGGGTTCAAGGAGATTGGCCGTCCTGAGACTTATAGGAAAGGAGACATCGTTACGTTTCCTTCCGTAGATAATCATCCCCACGGACATATTGCTATGTGGAACGGCGAACAGTGGGTGTCTGATTTCAAGCAGAAAAGCATAATCGTAAACAATGCTTACAAGAAAGCAGATTATAAAATCTGGCGACACAGATTTGAATGAAAGATGGAACAAACAAATAAGAATTATTAAGATAAAAAGATTATGAAGCGACTGTTAATTATTGCCTTATCCGTATTACTGCTGATAATAGTTGGTTTCGTTGTTTGGAACTCCCAACTCCTAACTTCCAACTCTAATATGCGCACAAAGCCAAATGCTGGTAAAACTCCTGTTCATATATACCATATAGATGAATACGGTATCGACATCTCCCATCATCAAAGTGATTCCATCTGGCAATACTTTGATGGGAACACTCTGAACATCACGCATGTAACGTCCTGGATAAAGAGAAGACACATCATACCAGGAAAGCGAATTCCAATAAGTTTTATTTATATAAAAGCCTCGCAATCGAGTGGCTTTAAAGACCCCGCTTGCAAGGCACACTTACGGGAAGCACGCAAAAGAGGCATAAAGGCGGGATACTATCATTTCTATTCCATAAATGCCACTCCCGAAGCCCAACTCAAGAACTTCAGCTCCCAACTGGACAAAGCCAAGACATCGCTCCCGCCAGCGATAGATTTTGAGCACATCTCTGAGCACATGAAATCAGAAAAGCAGAAGAAGGAAGTATATAATGACTTCAAAAGATTCTACGACATGGTTAAGAAGAGATATAAAGTAGAGCCCGTTGTCTATACAAATCAACCAGAATACGAAATGTTCTTCAAGGACAAGAACTTCAAGCTCTGGATGCCTGGACTTAGCAAAGACAAAAGGCGCGTGATATCGCAATTCTGTTATGTCTTCTTAGACAAAAGGATTCCAATAGATTTAGACGTAAAGACCAAATAGACTATGAAGAAGTTATTAGTTCTATCAAGCCTAATTCTACTAACAGTAGGATGCAAACCTGAAAAAGATTTGTCCAGTATGGGAATGACAGTGAAGGGAATAGACGTCTCGCATCACAACAAGGATTGGATGGGGAAGGCAAATATAACCTACGACGACATCCCTTTCATAAATGACGTAGAGTTTGCCTATATCAAAGCGTCCGAGGGCGCAACATTCAAGGACCCAGCGTTTCAATGGAACTTAAAAAGTTTGCGCAAAGTAGGGATAAAGAATCTTGGCGCATATCACTTCTTTAGGCAAAATGCTTCGGCACAAAGCCAATTCCAGAACTTTAAGAAGCAGGTGGGCAAAGAGCGATTATCCCTGCCGCCAGTCATAGACTTCGAGTTTGCTCATGCCAAAGACCAGCAGGAATTGAAACAAATGCAGAACACACTGTTGGAACTGTGCAATTTAATGGAAAAGCAGTATGGGAAGCAGCCTGTAATATATTGCGTTATTGGCGACTACCGCCGTTTCCTTAAAAATCATAAGCAATTGCGCAACTACCCGATTTGGTTAGAAAACAAAGGAAAGAACATCGTTCCAGAGGAGATACCTAACGTAGTTATTTCACAATATATGATTTACAAAACAGGAAATTATGAGCAACTGCGTAGCTATCCAATTTGGTTTGACAACAAAGAAGATACTCCAACAGATATGCCTAATTTAGTTATTTCGCAACAAAAGATTGATAAAACGCCCATAATAGAAATAGACGTCAATTATACCACGCACAAATTCGCGTATAACGAGTGAAGACCAGATATGTTTTTCATGGAAAGAATACAGTTATCTCGCAATGGGGTATAGATATTAATAAATACTGGATCGATTTTAATATAAAAACAAATGCCTAAAAATACAAGGATTAAAATCATATAGTTATGAAATTAAAACAGATTATTAAAGGAGCGAAGACTATTCAGAATAGTGTCTTCAACAAAAAGAAAGAGTACAAACTGCGTTTCGTTCACGAGGATGACGGTTGCTGGTATATTGACCTGCCTGATTGGGCTTTCGACCATCACAATTTGATGATGGTTGCGGGTGCCGACGAACTGTGTGCATTTCTCTCAGACGACGACAAGGACGTAAGAGTCTCGGTAATCCCTTCAGAGGAACAGCTAACCTTAGACGGATATGCAGAGCTTCAGCAGAAAGACTATGGTCTGACCACAGGCTCGACCTACGACGTCAAGAGTCTCGAAGGCTTCAGTCGCGACATCTGGCTCTGCCCCGTTACTCTATTCGTGCTTGGCCGCTACCCTAAATATATGTATATTAAGAAAATATAATATGGAAAATGTATTTGGCCAGATCTGTTTCTCAGGAAATGGATCAATTAAGGTTGCTTCTACAGACAATCTGTTTTTGGACGACTTCGCCAGTCTGTCCAAGTATCTAACCGAGCACCGCTCTTGAAGATGTCTTATGATTGTAGCTTAGACCTCCATGTGGCTTCTGGCCTTAAACGCGAAGTTATTTTTTGTGATGGTAAAAACGACAAATTAAACAGCAATTTTGTAATTAAAAAGTAAACAAAAGAGACAACGGCGAATGCGACGTCTCTTGTTCAAAGAGAAGAAATATTCGCGTTTCTTATATTGTTGATAATCTGTTGTTACCGCAGGATAGAATTCTTGTTATAACAAAAAAGATTTTTTGTGGTAATGGGAATTTCTTCTTGCGGTAATGAAAGTTTGTTATTACGGTGGTAAGAATTGGCTCTTACGGTAGTGGTAAGAATGGATGGTAACGTTTGTAAAAATGATTCTTATTTCTCCTTTTCTTCCTTGTCGTTTTTGCTGTCCATGCGGTGGAGGAAGAAGTTGAAGGCTTCCAGTCCTATCAATACCAAGAGGGTGGAGACGGCTGCAAGGACGTAGAGCCCTGTTCCGCAGGCCAGACCGATGGCTGCCGTCACCCAGATGCCTGCTGCTGTGGTGAGTCCACGCACCACGTTCTTCTGGAAGATGATGGTTCCTGCTCCGATGAAACCGATGCCCGTTACCACTTGTGAGGCGATGCGCGACGGGTCGAACGATACGTTTGGCATCTCGCGAATGGCCGCATCGAACCCATATTGCGACAATATCATAAACAGTGCACTGCCCAACGCCACGAGGAAGTGGGTGCGAAAGCCTGCTGCCTTCTCGCGATACTCACGCTCTAATCCGATGATGCCGCCCAACACAGCCGCCACGAATATCCGTATTATAAATTCTTGTGTCATCTTTTCTTTGTTTTCACCAAGTTGCAAGTATATCAAATTTTTCGACAAGCGAAGCGACAGAGCCGCTACATCAAGTCTATCAAGAAGAGGGAAAGTTCTATAAGTTAAATGTTATTGACGAGCCATTTGGCAAATCCGTTACATTACTTGAAAAATGCTTAGCTCTCGAACAACTCTGCCCAGTGGCGGAAACGCACAACTCCGTCGTTGCCGAAGCGCATTAGCGAGCGGGCTGCCTCCTCCACGCTACGCTCACGGTCGAGATGCGTCTTCGAGAAAAACTTGTCTGCATAGCACACCAACTGTTCCTCCAGCGTCTCTGGCAGATAGTCGCCGGGAGGCAGAGGAATGTTTTGCTGTTCTATTGCCTCGCGCGTGATGCCGCTCCCCGTATGCCTTTCGCACACACGTGCATGCTTTGGGAATCCGTCGGCGCGCAGTAGTTCCGCCCCCAGTATTCCGTGTTGGATATATGGATGCGTGCCGTGACACTCAATGCCGGGTGCATCGCACATAAAAATCCCTATGTCGTGGAGCATTGCCGCCTCTTCCACGAACTGTCGGTCAATCTGCAATTCTGGATGCGCATCAATTATATTGAGAGCCTTCTGCGCCACTTGTCGGCTATGCGTCACGAGTATGTGTCGCAGTCCATTCTCCTCTGGGTAATATTTATCTATAATCTTCTGATAGTCCATATCAACCGCAAAGTTACAAAAAAAAATCCAACCACAAAACTTTGCGGAAGGATTTCTTGTAAAATTGCGCTTCTATCTTGAATCTATATTCTATCTTGAAACTTCATTTATATTTCATCAGTTCTTCACCTTTCGAATATAGCGGTGCGCTTGCTACGAACTCGTTGCCCTGTTCTTGCCTGCAATGGCTTATGTATGCGGCTATGTCTAATCTTCCGAAGGAGATCTCTTCGTCGAAGCGGAAGATGAAATATTCGCCTTTGGGCTCTCTTGGGTATAGTGCTTTCCTCATTCTATCTTCCGTCATCTCGGCGTAGTCGTGAATGCGGAACACATGGTATCTGTTTTCTCTTTCGTGCCCCTCCTCGTATAGTATTGCAAAACGTGGCTTTAGTTTTCTTATGTGCGACTTCACTTGTGTGCCGCTTCTGCTTGCGTTCAGACGCACGTTGTAAATCAGCGTTCCGCGGTCGTTCTTTCCCGTAATCCAGTCCCAGTGGGCTTGGTCGTGGTATGAGCCTATCACAAAATACTCGTTGGCATATCTTTCGAGATAATAGCGTGGCAACCAGTCGTTTGGAGTGGGAGTGTAGGGATGCTCCTCTTGATATGTTTTCACCTTTTCGTCGAGCGTCGGTGTTGGGTTTGTGCCGAGATGGTCTATTTTTTCTATCTCGAAGAAATCGTTGAGCATCGAGTAGGTGTAGCTCTTGGCGTTGTCTTCCTTACGCTCAAGAGCCAGCAGATATGTGTTCTTGTCGTCGTAGGGGCGATAGAGTTTGCCTTGCAAATCCTTGAAGTTGTCTTTTATGAATTGCTCTCCGGCCAACGGGTTGCCTTTTGCTTTCATGGCGTAGAAGTCGTATTTCTCTTCTATCACCTTTCTTATCTCCTTTCTGAAGATGTCTCTCACCTTACGTTTCCACTCCGTTTTTTCCGCACTTTTGTTTCTGGCGTAGAGATAGACCACATAGAGAAAGTTCACGTCGTAGTGGGATAGTATGAGTGTGTCTCTGTCGAACAGTCTGTTGTCGAATTGCGACGAGATGTAGGTGTTGTCGCCGTTGTCGTCGTGCGGTTTTATGTTTTCTTTCTCCACATACGACCTATTCTCGTTGACGAATGCCGAGATGAAGAAGTTGGGTATCACGTTGTATCCCTCCGTCAAAGGGTCTTGTTCGTCGTTTCTCAGTCGTATCTTTCCGTATTTCTCCTTATCGTCGGCGTAGTCTTTTTTCTCCTCGTCGGTCCATCCCTTGCGTTGATTGCCTCCGTCCATAAACAGGTCTATGTTCCATTGTATCACGTTTCTTGCGTAGGTGTACTGCTTGTAGATGGATTCTCTGCCGAGCTTATGGCCGTTCTTGTAGTATTTAGAGTCGCCTATGTAGTATATCTGTTGGTCTCTCTGTTCGTCGTCGTTGGTCAGCGCGTCATAGGTGTAAATGTGGTCAACGCGCTTTCCGTCCCTCTGCTCTTTTAGTCCCTTCGGAATGTCGTTCTCGCCGATCAGTTCGTCTATCATTGCCTCGAAGACATGCTCGAAGCTCTTTGCCAACAGGTACTCCTTTTGGTTTACGTTGACCGCTATCCTGTAAGCACTGTCGAAGAAAGCATAACACATATCCCACATCTGTAGCGTCTTGTCGGAGAAGTATTTATAGCGTATCTGCTTCAGCCTCACTTTTCCCATTCCGTTCATATAGGCTGCAAAGCGCTTCCCTTTTATCAGCTCATATTGGCAATTGATTGGGGCGTTGAATCCGTAATTTTCGTTCAGATAGTTCAATATGCTGAAGAAGATGACGAATAGCTCTTCCTCGAAATTGATGCAACGCTTCTTGTTCACAGGGTCGAGATAGACCGTCTCTTTTCCCTGTATGAAGCATTGCGAGTGGTTTATCGTCCGCGTCCAGTTTATCTTGTTGTTGCCGCTGTGTAGGTTCTTTATCGTGAAGAGAAAGAAACTTTGGTTCTCGCGGTTGAAGCGAATCAGCGAGAGTATCACGTCGAGGAATGTGCTCGTCTTCTGTCGCTTTCCGCTCCCCTCCTGCGGCATGGGGCGATAATATATGGCGTTGCTTGCGGGATGCTGATGGCGGTAAACGCTGAGTGTGCGATATATCCACACGGCAAACTCATAGATGAACTTGCGATACTCTTTTGTTAGGCATCTTTGTTGTCCTTCGGGCGACACTATGTCTTCGGGTGTCACCGAGCGTTCTTCCCCGTTGTCGTCTTTCACTTTCGGAATGTTTGCCACCACCTCTTTGTCGCCTTCGTCTTTCAGCAGCACCTTTGGCAAGATAAACACACAGTCTTTTATCTCTGGGTTATAAAAATAGCCCACGTAGCTAATGCTGATTTTCTTTTCGATGTCATGCAGTGGGCAGATGTCCTTCACCTCCTCTGCTATCTCGTCAGCTCTATACTGGTGTTCCTCGAAGAGTATGCGCATGGCGACGACTCGGTTAGTTGTTGGCGTTCTGTTGTTGCCCCCACTTCATCACGTTGCCGATGAACTGCTTTACCACCTCCTCGTTGACGCTCTCTCCGTTGTCGTCGTAGAAGTCGGGGAACGTGATGTCTGTCGATGTGCTCTTTCCTTGCGCGTCCACCTCGTCCATTTTGAAAAAGCTGTTGTTTTCCAGTGCGTAGTCCTTCAGCACGTCGTTCCAGAGATAGAATACCACCTTGCCCACGAAGGTATCCTTCGATATCAGGTCTGGCTCTTCCATCGTCTCGTCGCTCTTTAGGTCTGGTTTGCAAAAGAAATATCCCAACTGCTTGTCTGCCGACGTGGTGACGTTGCTGATTATCGCATTGATCTTCTGTAGGAAAGCCCACCAATCCACGTGCTCGCCGTCGTTGCTCTTCACGTCTATTTTCCATCCTTTCCCTGCATTCTTAATCTTCACATATTTCCAGTCCCAGCGACGCTTGAACGCTGAGTCTATCGGGAATAGGCTTTGGTCGCTTGTGTTCATCGTTGCCCAGATGTGCAGGTTGGGAGGCAGAACCAGAATCTCGCCCTTGCAAATCTGGTCGGCTATCGGTTTGTCGTAGTTCTCGTTGATTTCCACTTTTATGCCTTCGTCCAGCACCAGACCATTTTCTCCGAATTTGTATTCGTTGTCTGGATCGTTGTCGAGCAAGGCTTTCCTTATGTCGTCATCCGCAATAATCGGGTATTCTGAATATCCGTTTTTCCTGTCGAGCAGTTGAAACAAGTCTCCGAATATCTGTGCACAGTTGCCACGATTTATCTCCTCAATCACCAAAAATTGTGGTTTTGCTTCCTCGCCGATTTCTTTCTCTGCAAAGGTTTTCCACGCATTCACGTATGCCTTCAAGAATGCCTGAGGCACGAACTTATAAGTGATGTAGTCCTCTTTCAACTCTTTGCCGTCGCTACCCTTCAATGGCACAGTCTTGTCTTGGTTCAACCCATAAACTGTCCTCGAAACCTTCACCGGCTTGTATGCTCCCACGAACGTGGAATAGTCGCTATCTGGATGGAATGTCGTGCGTATAGTAGTGCTATACATATCCACCACATTTTTAGTTGCAAAACTCTTTCCCGTGCCAGGAGCACCGTAAAAGATCTGTTGGAGACTTTTCGTATTCGTGTTTATATTTTGTTTTCCTCTGTAATAATCCATAAAATCAAATTGAGTTATTAAAATAAATGAGGTTACGTTTAACCCTGAATATAAGGTTTGCACAAATGGAGCACGCGCCGTTTCAAAAGCGTTTGCCTTAACAATATTGTTGGAAGATGCATCAGTCGTCAGTGTAAATTGTGCCTTTTGGTTAATGCCTATCCCATTTAATATTTCATTGTCTCTTGAAATCGTATCTTGATATGAAATAGAATAATATTCTAAATTAAAATAAAACCAAGTCTTTAATGCTAAATAGGGCAGATTAAAGTCGTTTGCGAATTTTTCTATTAATGCGGAATTGTCAATTTCTTCATTAAACCGATGTTTTCTAAAACACCAAACAACGACATCTAAAAGACCGACTTTTTCTTTGAAAAGAAGAGATGTCCCTAAATCAATCCATTGATTTGAAAGCATAAAGTACCATTGAGAGCTTCTTCCAAATTTGTCATCATCTTTATTGAAACGAAAAATATCTTCTAAAAGATTCGCACCTTTTGATAAATCCACACGATATTGCGTTGCACTTTTTACAATGCTATCGCAAGAATATGTAAAAGCAAGGAATCCCCAAAAGCGATTTTCAACTTTTCCACGCAAATTCTTATATGCCCTTACAATTGATTCGGTAGAGATATATGCCATAGTAAATGTTTATTTATAGTATTTTCTGTAAGATTCTATCATATTCTTCATAATTAACTTTATAATAGGCACACTAACAGAATTTCCTAATTGTTTGTATGCTTGGGCATCGGATACGGGAAATATAAAATCATCAGGGAATCCCTGAAGACGTTGAGATTCTAAAACGGATAATCTCCTTCTTATATCCCATAGTTTGGGCGTTCTGTTTGCTATAATTGTTGGTGCGTATGTATCAAGACAGGCATAGAACGCTTCCTGAATCTGTGTTTTCGCAACATCCCCGACGTGGAATCTAAGTGAGCCATCAGGCTTTTGATATGAGAAAACTCCGTATTTCCCTTTTTTCGTGTTCGGGGCATATTTAGAGTTATCGTGTTGTACTCTGTCAAAGCGGTCTTTGGCATGAGAAAAATGATAGTCGATTCTATCGAGTTCGAATTTTGAAAGACTTAATTTGGGAGAGTTGTCAGATAAATCAATAATGCTCCTCAACGTGGTTCTCTCTCTTGCTGGAGTCGGAAAGTCGAATGGGATGTCTTTCCTAAATCCAACGCAATACCATCTTTCCCGCTTTTGTGGAAGTCCGAAATCAAGAGAACTTAACACCTTATAATGAACGTAATATCCAAGTTTTTTGAGGCTATTTAAAATAACATTTAAAGTCTCTCCATGTTTGTGGGAAACTATACCCTTTACATTTTCAAGGAATATCATAGGAGGTTTCTTTGCATTAAGTATCCTACATATGTCAAAAAATAACGTTCCTCTCGTTTCGTCTTTGAATCCCTCGCCTTTACCAGCATAACTAAATGGTTGACAAGGAAAGCCTGCACAAAGAATTTCAAAATCAGGCATATTATTTTCATTTACCTTTTTAATGTCTCCTACAGGAATTTCGTGAAAGTTAGCATAATATGTCTGTTGTGCAAATATATCTATATCTGATGAGAATACACACTTTATATTGCAGTCATTGAATGCAAGCCGAAACCCACCGATACCGCAGAATAAATCTATTCCTCTTAATTGTTTCATTTCTCAGATTAAAATCTTTGAAGTCAATATCCGTATTGATATTGGTCTTAGACTTTTTAATTGATAAATCTATGTTATTTGTTCTTTGTCATTATTGCACAAAGAAGGTGCAAGCAATCCTCTCAAATGCTAAATTGGAGGTATCGCCAAACACCTATAACCATACAATCAAGGGACACTTGCACCTTGTGGGTGCAAGCATTCGCTGCCTTGTTGCTGATGGTTATTAGAGGACTTTTGGCGATTTTCCAATTTACATCAAGCAAGAAGCAAACACTTCTTTTTCCAATAAGTCATTGACTGAAGATTACTCCCCAATCAGTTGCAAAATTAAGAATTTCTACCGAAACCGCCAAACATTATTTGAAAAATATTAAAACATCATCCAAATTTGCGTCTTTGAGTCCGTGTTTGGTGGGAAATATGTACAAAGAAAGCGGTATGGCGATAAGGGTTCCCCTTGCCATACCGCTTTCTTAATTTGTGAGTGAGAGATTATTCCGCTGGGCGTTCTATCCAGGCGAGCGTGTCGCCACGACGGACGTGAGAGCCCTGCTTGGCGGCTATCTCCACGAGCTTGCCTCCGAGGGCGGCAGGCACGGGCATTATCTCGTTCCACTTGGTCTGGATGTAGCAGAAACGGTCGCCCACCTTGTATTCGGCACCGATGAACGGCTCAACACACGGGGTCTGCTCGCCGTCGCTGCCAAACTGATAGAACACTTGTCCTGCCTCTGGAGCGGTGATTG
>Ga0181612_163884_pt1 | contig 30857 bp, 25 predicted proteins | sample HoacroProtozoa21_FD_119630 | JGI IMG/M metagenome (GOLD analysis project Ga0181612, IMG submission 119630) | Hoatzin crop microbial communities from Cojedes, Venezuel. Combined Assembly of Gp0051906, Gp0051904, Gp0051908 | reverse complement strand
TTTTCTTTCGTCAGATTAGGAGCCTCATTTCAAATGGATATTGATTAATACAATTCCATTTCCCTATCACCACCTTGCATTTTTGGAAAGAATGAGTGGTGAATTTCTGGCTCTAGGTAGGAGCAGTTGATGGAAGGTGTGAAGGACTGAAGTAGCCAGTGATGTGCTGATCTGCTGATGCTGCCGTTCACAGACTGGCAGAGGTCTCTGGGAAGGGAAACACTTTGGCCCTGAGATTATTAACTGGGAGAGCTGTTCTGGTGTCTGCTGCCTTTGCAAGTGCCTGGCTGCTTCCACCTCTGAGCTTTATGATAGGAATAGATCAGAGGGGAGGGTCAGGAAGGTGGGCCGTTCCTGGCACTGCTGTGTGGAGGGAGATGCTGAAGCACAGGGGGTGGTTTGGCAGGAGCTACAGAAATAGGAAAAGTTCTTGAGCATGTGATAACATTCAGGAATTATAGCTTGAAACTTTTTCAGTGGAGAAGAGATTTAGGATGGCATAAAATAGAAAACTCAGAGGTGTTCCCATTGTATTGGCAGGGAGGAGACTCCTGATAAGAAATGGGGGAGCAAGTGGAGAAGTAGTTGGTGAATTCAGGGTAACCTCTTTGCACTGAAAACCCCAACGATCTCGTGGGGTACATTGGCATTGCGCTGGGTGGCCCAGCCTCAAAACACCCGGTGGGCCTGCCCGAGGAGAAGCCAAGCCAAACGTTGTCCATCGCAGAGGGGCAGTAGCAGAAAATGATACATAAAACCAGATGTTTATTGCTGATCTCCCCAGCAAAAAGCAACCTAAAATGTAGCTGAGGTGGATTGGAGGGCAGATTCTGAATTGGGCTTCCATGTGCTCTGGTTCTCAGAGGTGGGATTCGGCTCTCAAAATGTTGTGTTTATTTCAAGCACTCTCTCTTGCTTCCCTAACTTTAAATTCAGTGCAAGCCACCATATGTAAAAAACAGTTCCTCAGCATGTCCTGTGTTTTATTAGGAAAGTGTCACTCCTCCTCTTTGTCTTTCCCTCAACCAGAGACAGTGAGCAGAAGAAGTGACAAAGAAATGACCCCACTGACCCTCTTCGGAGAAAGTAATCTTGTTTTTGCTTTGAGCAGCAGTTGTTCCCTGCAGTACGCGTTCCTGTCAATCGGCCCAGGAGCCCTTGGAGACGGAAGGGGTGTTATCCAGACCGCGCTCTCTGTAAGCAAGGAACTGCTAACTGCAGAAGAACTCATATGTGTTGCTTATCTTAAGGCAGGCTGGAATGCTTAGTAAGACATAACTGGTACATGACCCTGCGCTGTGTTAAAGCCTCCTTTCTCTTCCTTATAACTGGAAATACAATGCAGCCACTAGAATTTAATTTTGTGTGTAGGTCTTTAATCTGAATTCCACATGAAAACCTCAATGCTTTGCAGCACTTCAGCTCGCCTATTTTATCACTGAAATCCTGTGGCTTTGCTGGGGAGCTTTCAATGCCTGTCTCGTGAGCAAAATGTAAAGATGCTGTTGTAGTTGCACATAGCAGGGGTTACACAGGGTCATGCTGGAGGCTTGTGCCAGAGCTGCAGGGTCTTCATTTCAAGCAGCAATGTCTTGTTGGAGAACCTGGACTGGTTTTCATTGAGCTGCGCCAGGCTAACGCTACACACTGCTCTCTCAGTTTTCTTTTTATCGTCTTCAATAGAGAGATCATTCTTGTGACATGTATCATCCGCTAAGCGAGTGTTTTGAAAGTTCTGCATTAATATTTTGCTGAGTTTTCTCTAATCTTACTTCTGAAAGATGTGGTTTCTACAAGGCTGCTTCTACCCCTTTGCAATCCCTATTTTGTTCAGTATTCCAGAAAAGAGAATTATTTTTAAAAAAGATGTGTTATTCACCAGTCCTTTCCTCCACCCCCTACATTTCATTCTTCAGACTACAAGTGTTTCTGTGTTATTTGACAAACGCTGCGTGCCACAGCTTGGGATGTGATAGACAGTGTCATTTTAATTCAGGAGAAACTTTGGGAGTCAGATGGATCAGGCCATAGAAAGTACTGCATAAATATAAAATGTAGCTGGGTTAATCTTCCAGTTTGCATCTAAAAAACTGCCAAATAAAAGAGAATAGGTGTATTTGTTAAGAGAAATGAGCTGTCAAGAATTTTCTTCAAAAGGATATCAAAGTAAGTGCACATTTGTTCCCACTGAGCAGACTATAAATTGGGAAATGATCAACAAACTAGATTTCATGCATTTCAAAGGCTCAGTCTCAATATCCCAGACTACAGGGAATGCAACTTACGTAGGCTGTTCCTTGTCTCTATTTTAGTGTTGGGTTTTCATCTTCAATATACTATGGTTTTTCTGGAACATCTGATTCTGCTCATGTTTTGTGAGAAATAAGAGTGCAAGTTCAACAGGGAATCCAATGCAAGACAGCTTCAAATACAGCCTCTCATGTATTTAAAAGGCAGCTATAATAGCTTAAAGTCATATAAAAAAACTCACTGGCCTCCATCGCACAGACTGTGCTGTATAATGCAGGGTGGCGGTGATGTTTCCTAGCAGGAGAGATCTATACGTGTGTTTTTCATGCGTTGTAGCCTGTGGTCCTGTTCTTTTGTCTCTGAGATAGAGAGCAGTAAGAAGATGGGGAGGTGATGGCACAATGTTCTTTGCCATTCAGTGTGAAGTCTTTGCAGAAACGTTATTGCAAGGAAAGAGGGAATATGATTGCATCCCCCCATTTAACAGAGTGTGATGGTGTAACAGCCATTCCTTCCAAAGAGTATTCTGAGGTTAAAGCCAATGTTGAGCTGAAGTTCTCCATGTAATATGGGAAGACTTAGGCAGGAGAGGGAGGCCTAAACCTCTCGAGCAGCTAGCTCAAAGCCACACTTCAGGGGCACATGTGTGTTGCTGTAGATGATGTAAAGTTGGAGGCTGTCAGTGGTAAACACGGATAGCTATGGCAGGGAAGTGAGCTGAGTTTCCCATCATGGCTGTATGTGTGTGCTGGTGGCCCAGGAGAGCGTGGTGTGGGACAGAGGTTGGCGTCTGAACCCCATGATGTCCCTGTGTCACCGGGCTCCTGGACCACAGCCGGGGCTGCTGCTCCTGTGTTCATGCTTGAGCCTGAAGCCTTCCTTAGAACGTGCAGAGAAGGGGCCAGCTCAGGTTATAGACATTTCTCTCAGCAAAGGAGAACAAAGTGCAGATGCGTAGTTTTGCTGTCCTCTTCTGAGCGTGCTGCCATGGGCGTGAGGTTGTCTAGGAGGCATGGTGATGATGGGTTGACCGTTGGACTTGATGATCTTGGAAGTCTTTTCCTAACCTTAATCATTCTGTGATTCAATGACACAAGGTGCTGGGGTGGAGGTGAGCGCAGCAACAGGCAGCAACCCACAGAGAAGCACGCACAGACGTTGCCCAGCACCCTGCTGAGTTTTCGTTGAAGGTGCTCATTCTCATGGGTACTGGGACATGCCCAGTGCTCACTTCCACATCTTGACTGGCTGCTGCCTGTGCTTACAGCTGTACTGGGAACAGCAGTGATCTTGCAGGTCTCCAGTCGTCATTAGCCCACGGGAAGGGAAGATGGTCAGGATCTATACTGAGGGTATTTTGCTCCAGGTATCAACATGTAAAGGTGAAATGTAGGACACAGGAGATCTCAGCAGGTAACAGATTGCAGTAGGATGCTGACAGGAGCCATTGAGCATAAGGCTTTGCTCCTTGGCTATTCCTTAGCAAAAGGAGCATCAGTGAAGAGTTTCCGTGATCCCTGGTTGAAGACCATGTTGGCTTTTGTGGAGGGTTTTGCTAGAGGTAACTAGCTGCTTTTCTGACCTAGCTAAGTCCAGAGATGACAGTGAGAAAGTTTTTTTGGTGGTTTAAATTATAAAGTACTAATAGTAGAGTAATTAAATGGTCTCTTATTTGTTCTCGACAGCAGTCATTTATTCTGCTGATATTTCTGCCAGTTTGCTGGCGAGCTCATGTTGTGCAACATTGGTGAAATGAGCTGCAGGCATGTGTTCGGCTGCCGTTACCAGGAGTCTGTGTGCCTGCACACAGAGCTGGGACCAGGGCTGATAAAATAGCTGCAAAACAGAGATGCAGTTTCATGGAGAAATTATTGACCTAGTAATTTTATTAAATCAGGTGAGGCCTGTTACATTCGATGAGAATATCATTTGCCAAACACATTTTATTTTGTTTTAAAATCACATTCAGATCTAGAGCTCTTTATTTCTCATGCAGGGAGTAGTATCGGCAACACTTCCTCATCACTGTACCCGTTGTCTCCTTGTGGCTTGGAGTCTCTTCCTCTACCTTCCCTCCCCGTGCATATCCGAAATTCTCAAAAATTTATAATGTCAAGCAGCCGTTTTCGTTCACCTTCTGACTCGGTTCTTCGTTCATCTTTCTGCTTGTGGATTTTCTCTTTACTTGACCTTTTTCTCCCTAACACTGGATTTTGGCTAGGAACAGTTGTTCTCAGATGGTTGAGTAGCAATGGAGTGTAAATTAGTTGAAGGAGCTGTGGCTGCCACTGTCAAAATGATTCCAAAAAAACTTTGTGGAGGAGAGTAACTGTCAGGTCAGACGAGAGCAGCATGGTTTGGATCTGCTTGGGGGGAATGGAGTTAGAGAGGATGATACAGGTTAGACTAGTAGAAGAGCAATGCACTCTAAATACTGGCTTATGTGATATCGGAGATCCATAACAAAAATCACGGTGACTGCTCATGAGTATGGAGCAGCTGTGTTTGGGAAAGGGTCAGTTTCAAACTCTGCATTTCCCATGAACCTCTGCAGTATTTGCGATGAGAACCGCGTGGTTTCTTCGAGGATGGTACAACAGCTTTCCTCTGGGAAGTCCCTGCTGATGGTGTGGTCCTTAGCAAAGCAGGAGGAGAAGAGTGCCTGCCCAAAGGTTTGGCTAATTGATGTACCGCTGTTCTCCAGCAGCACCTCTGGTCGGTGGCAGGAGGTGACTCTGCTCCTTTCCCATGCATCACTTTTGCCAGCCGTGTAACTCCTGATCTTCTTTATTACCACGTAACATAGGCAGTTGTTCAGGGTCGTTGCTTGGTCAGTTTGTTCCACCTTTATCTATTGTGGTTGCAAAACAGCTGAGAATATCTGACAGCCAGAAGAAATTTTATTTCTGTGGATGAAAATAGCCAAAGATACGTTCAAGGAGATAATTGGGATCATTAAACTTTGCTGTCGTAATGCCAGTTGCAGTTTCATCCATTGTATGGCTGAAAACGTAAGCAGCATCAATGAACAGGAAAAAAAAAAAAATCTGTTTCTATCCCAAAGCACCAGCAGAAACACTGGTGGTGTTACCTCAGAGTATGGGCTCAATCTTAGCATCGTCGTTGGTGATCTTGGGAAGACCTGGTCTGCTGTAAAACGGGTGATTTTCTGGATGGCGACAATCAAAATACATTTTGTCTAGGCCAGATCAGTGGTTGTCACTGTCACGTGAAACGCCACGTGAACCGCGGCAGATCAGTAGCACACCCTGGTATCTGGGAGAGCTGGTGTCTCCATGCCTGAAATTTTCTCTCGTCTGCAGTCAGGGTAGCGGTAGATGCACGAGATGATTTAGGGAAGGGCAGCGCGGGATGCAAGGGCAGGAGAGCAAGCGCATCTGTCTCCCGAAGGCTTCCTGCCACACCGGCGTACCACAGCAGAAGGGAATCTCTCTCCACTGTTGCGTGAAATTGCTGGATGCCAGACATTGATCAAAAGTAAATCGCTCCTGTTCAAAGACGGAGAGTTCATAAGAATCATTAATAACAAAACTCCTTCTGTGCAGAGGCTGCCGGGGAGGGGTGTGTCAGACTGCGAGTGGGGGGTGCTGGTGAGCAGAGGGAAAGGAAAATGGGTCAAATGAAGTCCTGCTGGAAAAGGAGTGAATGCGCATTGATGGCATTAAATCAGATGTAACTGGAAATCAGCAGGGACAAACTCTGTTGGATGTGACCTGGCCCATGGCAACACGATCCCCGCAGAAGGGCAGAGCAGTGCCGGTGCAGCAGCTAACAGCAAATAGCAGCAAGGGCTGGACTCGAAAAAATTCACCAAGCAAAACCGAGTGCAGCGTGAAATGGGAACACTGCCTTTCAAAAATGACATTAGCTGTCTGCTGTAGAGCTGTCTTCAGACTGTAGCGATTCCCAATGGAGCAAAAACCATCCCTCTGATCTGACAGTAGTGATCTGTGAGGAGAGCTGTTCCAGCTGCCCTTGGATGTCTTGGTGAGGATGTGTGGACACGGTTGACCTAGAGGTGGGGCCAGTCCTGCTTTGCTGCCGTGGCTTGCCTGCTTTGTTTTCTAGCACCTGAAACAACCATACTACCCCTGCTTGTCTCAGGTTGAAGGCCCAAGAAAACTTTTAGCAAACTTAAGAGGAAGATCAGCTCCTTTTTATTCCTGGGTTTTTTTTTCTTTTTTTCTGTTTCAGAAGAGGTACCAGACTCTAGAGAGGACTTACAGGGAAAGCTAGTGAGAAGGAAGTACGAGCTGTCATAAACAATGTTAAAGCAAGAGTCAGACTTGCAGTAAGGTAACAGGATGCCAGGGAAGGTGGTGACTGAGTTGTGAAGGGTTTTCAAAGTGCTTGTGTGTGTTGGATTTCTCGGGGGCACCAGCTGAAGGGTCTCAGGGTGTTGGCACAAGCAAGGAGTGAAGCATACAGCTGCTGCCTCATTGGGCACGCTGAGGTCTCCACTCACGGTGCCAAGCCTTCGGCACACATGAAGGTTTGGCTCTTGCAGGAAAGCATGAAGAACAGCCAGGCTTTGAACTCTGTGTGCATGGAGCGCGAGGAAGGCAGGGCCAAAGGTGAAAGGAAGACCGAAGGGCTGAACAACGCAGTGGAAGAGCGTGTATCTCCAAAGACAGCGTGAAGAGGAAGAGTGATGGAGAAAGGATGGGTATGAGGAGGATGTGTTGCAGTCTGGTGAGTGTAAATTAGGTACTAACCACCCTTATGGAATGCTGAGCAGACTGGAAAGGATTTCACTTCCAGAGCAGCCTCTGAAAAGACCATGAGGACAACTGGGCATGAATGAATCTGAACTCGTGGGCAATGCTGCAGCTACAGTGGCTGCTCAGGTCTTGGCTAGATAAGCAGAGGAACGTCAGTAAGCACTGGGGGATACTGTTATCCTTCTATACGGCAGCAGAAAGACCTCTACTGTATCCAGATTTGGAGTCTGCGTTATAGAAATGTGTTGGAAAGGTCCTGGGAATCACGTGGAAGGATAAGGAAGGACTAGCAGTTTGGCTTACCTGGGAAAACGGTCCCAAGTAATTTGATCTGTTTGCAAATGCATTGCAGCGATCTTTAACCATGCAGACACAAACGCAGTAAAACTGTGGGATCAAAGCAGATGCCGTCAGCTGCGTTTCTGATAGTCGGGGCCAGAAGACCTGGGCAGATAGGTGTTTTTCTGTTGGATAAGGTCAATGCTGAATGGAGGGTACAGCCTTAACATAGCAAGCATGGGCTGAGATTTCCTAGGGGTATACAGGAGATTGCACGGGAAGGGGCTAGTAGTTCATTTTGGGCTCAGAGCCCATCAGCCTCGTGTGGCTGGGCAGGTTTTGGGCACCTGCACAGAAGTATCTACATTATTGCTGAGCACAGAATCAAAATAGTTCAGTTATTTCACCGAGCTTTGTCTAGGCTGGTTATTCCGTTGTAGTCTGCAGCAAAGTTGTGGTGGGCTCTGAATCGAAGCCCTGCAGCCAGGCAGCTTGGAGCTGCTCCGTGGCCACCCGCAGCCAAAAGCCTTTGCTGGGAGTACCCGGCTTAGGAAGCAGGGCTGGGATGCACGGCGTGCTCGGCGCTGCGTGAGGTGACGGCAGATGAGGGGACACTGCTTTGCCAGATAAGTTTGTTACAAATCCCCATCTGCTCAGAAGCAGGAGCTATAAGGTTTATGCTGTGCAACTAATTATTTGTTATACATTTTTAAACATGAAATCTAATCCAAACGGCAAACATTTTTAGCAAGTGTCATTGTGCAGTCAAGAAAGCTGCCAGCAGCATAAACTTGAGTAACTGTGTGATCATCGGGGTGGGGACGGGAGGTGATTACTCTCGCTCTGGTGCCAGCCTTGCAAATTAGCTATTGCATGAGGTGTCCCCTGCGCTGATTTTGGAGGGCGCCTGCGAAGAAGATGGTGCACATGGAGTGGTGGCAGGTTGGTGCCGGGTTTCTGTGTGTCCTGCTGATGGTGGCAGCGAGCGTGGTGGGGTGTGCTAGCACAGCCAGGCACTCTGCGAGCGGGGCTGGAAGCGGGCATCGCCTCTGCTGCCTCAGCGCCGGCAGTTGGCCTGGCCTGCCAGGGGAGCGGGCTTAGCTGGAGAGGAAAAATAAATAAATTTAAAGAGAAGGATTTTCTGCTTTGCCCGTTTTCCCCTATCCATGCTTACATATCGTCCCCTCGCCAGCTGGTCTCCTGCTTGCACAAGGCAGCATCTCACAGAGCTGGCTGCTTTCTCGTGCGCTCCATTCGTTTCACCTGCAATGGAAAGCACACATCTGGCACAGCTGGGAGGTGTTTGGCCAGTGTGAAAATGGCTCCAGAGAAGACAGGAGAGGGTTGCTGGTTTTCTCCCAGTGGAAAACAGAAGAGGCAATATCACACTTCTTGGTTCGCAGCAAATGCATCCCGCAGAGCAAGCCTGCATGCGGTTTGTAATGTAGGCAGATTTGGGATGAATGAAGCATTTTTCGGATTTTGAAGGAACTGGTTGAGTTGTTTCAGTAATATCTTACCCTCCACTCTGAATCCCTCCCACCAAAAAGAGTGAGAGAATGGATTTGAGATGGACCTAAGCGTTTTAGAAACGGAAGAGCTAAGGTTTTTTAGATTGCAGAAAATGTAGTAAAGGAAAACTGTCTGAAAATGAGTGCTGTTGAGGGGGTGGGATCTGTTGTGGGTTTTGCTCAGCCTGTAAGCCAAATGATTCGATTATTCCTTCAGCTTTCACGCAAGGTCACAGTGTGATCCGCAGTTGATTCCCTTGCGTCTGCGAAGCAACACGGGCAGATATCAGAGCATTTCCCAGCAGTGCCAGTTCCCAGCAAGACCACACTTGCTCTCCTCCACCTTCCTTAACAGCTCACAGCATTTGAGCCATCAGTCCCTTCGGAAGCTGCTTTATCCCGTTGTTTCTCCCCATAACTCCAGGTGGAGGGAGAGAGGGAGGCAGAGGGAGCTGCTCTTCTGCACGGGTATGCAGCCCGGGAGCAATCTGACCTGGGGATCGGGGGGTAGGACGGTTGCACACACGCATTATTTTTTCCAGTGCCCTGAGCACTGGTTTCCTCCCCTTGATTTCCATAGATCTGCTTTAACAAACTACTTAATTAATAATAAGAAACGGGGGGGAGGAGTTTCAGCTGTGGGTTCCGTACATCTGCGTTCCCGTGGTTTTGCAGCCAGCAGCATCTGACACTACCTTCACTGGCAGTGACAGGGTGGGTCTAGCAGCACGGTTTTGACCTGGTTACAGAGTAGAGTGCAAAAAAAGCTGAACGCCGTGAGAATGCTTCAAGCATTGCTTTTCTCTTTAATCTCTTCATTGGTGTTTTTTCTAATTTCTAAAAGGAACCGCAGCTGCCATCTGAGATGGGCAGGTACTGATGCTGCAGACCTGCAGTCATGGCTGCACTCGGGCTCACAGCTGGATTCCAGATGCATATTCTGCACTCTCTTGCATGTCCTTTCTGCACATGAAGTGCATTGCCCTCAGTGGGAGCTTAAAGGGAAGACTGAGGGGAGAATACAAATGAAATGGGATCAGAGAGCAGGTTATCACCTTATTTTTGCAATGTGCTGCCATTCAGAAAGCACCAAGACCTCAACAATAGCAGAGACTATAATGCCGTACTCTCAGTGTGTCCAATATATTTTCCGTCACTCTGTAAGCAAAAGCCTCCTGCCCTGGGAACAGTTTCAAAGGAAAGAGGTCATGCCTTGCTGTTTGTCGTCTGAAATAAACCAAATTTCCTCAAAAAGCGAGAGCTAGGAGTGCTCCTTGCAGAGGAGCTGTCTGGAAGAGTTACCGTGCAGCTACAGTAAGGCCTGATCCACCACTCATCCTCTAATTAATCGTCTTTTCCTCATGGAACTCTGCAGCGGAGGACTCTGCCATCTCCCCCGGCATCCCAGCCCTGTCCTTGCCCGCTCCTCTGGCGCTCATGGGTGGTGGGGTCTTCTCCTGCTCCTTCAGTTGTGGTATATCCTGGCACATGCCAAAGCTGAGGTAGTTCAGGGTAAGGATGACGATGTTGGTCAACTAGTGTTTTATTTGGCTTTAAATGCAAAGAATAACTAGTAAAAAAAGTGTGAAGAGCAGCTCTCCACTCTATGGGGATGGAAGGGCTTTGCCTGGAGGCTCCATCCGTACTGAGCTCTGGGGAAAGATAATTAAGAGGCAGCAGATAAAGCCTGGAGGGGGATGGAGAAAGCTCCTGGTGCTTTCATGGGCACAGTGCAGGACCCTCAGGGCAGCACCGGACTCCTTTCTGCCGTGGTCCCCCCACAAGCAAGGTGTTTGCCCCGTGTCCCGCAGTGTCTGCAGAGCCTCCAGGCGAGTTGCGTGGGGTTGCAGACAGCGTCGTACAGCGCTCAGCAGCGAGCCGGCTCCGTTCGGCATCTCGTGGTGATGGCTGCCTGGGGCTGGGGTGTGCAGGGCGGCTTGGCGGCCGGTGGTGGTGGACAGACGGACGCCCCGTCCCTCCGCTCCGGCCGGAGCTGGGCTGCGGGTAACGGCTCCTGCTGCACCCGCCGGGACAGCAGAGCAGCTCGAAAGCTGCATGTGGTAATATTCCACCTGGAGAAGGCTGTTAGTGACAGGGAACATGGCTGACTGCCTGCTTCTGTTGCTGCTGTATCACCTCTGTTTGAATCAGCTCACATTAACTGCAGCTGTATTTAACACTGTCTGTCTACATGGCTGAATTTTTAGATTGTTAATTTTCAATTGCAAATCACTTAATTATGCCTGACTTTTTATAAATATTTGTAACATGAGTTAATATTTTCTATTACGTGCAACACACATTCTGGAAAAAACTAATTGTTCTCGCTGCGGTGCGGCGGTTCTGGCAGAGCCCCCAGAGCCTTGGTGCTCTCTTATCTAAAGGCCGTTGCCTTTTACAGCTGCTGTGTCAGAAATTGAGGTCTGCAGCCAGCGCTGTCTGTGTGTTATGGCCGGGAAAGCCATTAGGATTCATTTGGCTCCCTGACAAGAAGGAAGGAAAATGTTTGTTGTCCGCAGCGTGGTAACGGAGCGAAGAATTGACACTCATGACACTGCATGTGTGTATTATCGCTGTGCTCCTGGAGCCCACTCTGAACATCGATATGAGATGTGGAGGGCGATGGCTCTTAGCCTAGGAGGAATTTTAAACTGTACCATTTTCAGGGACTATGAACGCCAGGACCCCGAAAGCCCATCCTTCTTCTCATAGGGGGATGCCTGCTGCCCATCCTCCCGTGCCCAGCAGGTAAGGATATTTGTCCTGGTGGGCCTCCCGCGGGGTTGTGTGGAGAAGGGTAAGGGTCTGACCGTCTCAGCTTTGCACCTGGCTGACTCGCGGCTGCGGCTGCTCCACTCCTGGGTGCGCTGAGCAGGGTCCCCGGGCAGGGAGGTGGAGGAGGGCCTCCCCCAGCAGCGCTGAGGGAAGGTCCCCAGCCACATCCACCGCAATGTTCTGCGGGCTGAGCACAAATTCATCAGTGCTTGAGAAACCTGTGAGGTGCCAGCCTGCGGCAGCAGCCTCCGACGGCGGGGAAGGAGGGAAGCGCAAAGCTCCGTCTGGACCTTGGTGGGTACCCGCTGTTGGGGTGTATCTCCCCGGGGAGCAGTGCCCAGTCCTTCAGGGTGCACCCGCAGCCCCAGGCCATGCCTGTGCTGCCGTGGGCTGGGGGACCGCAGCAGGTCTGGCTGGAGCCACCGAGCATCGCTGCGGCTCACTCAGCCGATGGGAGAGGTGTCGGGGTCAGCCAGGCAGCGAGCCCAGGTTCGTGGTGGGATAGTGCAATACCCAGCTTGTGTCCCAGCTTCACAACTGCTGTGGTTTGAGCTGGTCAGAAGAAAACTAGCACAGACCTGGGAGCAGCGGTGCTGTGCTCCCCAGGCTGCCGTGCGAAGGGAGGTGGGGTGTCCTGCCACGGTGCAGGAGCTGCTGCTTCCAGGCGGAAGCATCATCTACTGTGGTTGTTATAGTTTCTGTACACGTAAATTATTAATCTTACACGTAACAGCATTTTCCATATTGTGTAGATGGCTTGCTGGGCTGATCATCCTCGCTAGTAAGATAACGAGGGTGGTGTACCCCATGGGAGGACTTGCCCCATCTGCTAAGATCAACCCCCCACGCGGTACCTTGTGCTGAACTGCTCCTCCTCTCACCTTGCAGACTAGCTGCTTTTAAAAAGGGTCACATTTTTGCTCCCTGTGTCTGTTTCTTCATAGCTGTGCCTCTCGCTGCTTCTCTGCGTCTGCTTCAGTTCTTCTCACATCCTTGAACTTAATGCAGGTGCCAGAGCATCTCGCAAGGGTGTTGTGCAGGGTGAAATCCCACACGGCGGCTTGTGGCTCCGCACAGCCCTGCTCAGAGGTGCGGTACGTCCATTTTGTGCCAGTGGTTCTTCAGGGGCAGAATAGGCCCTGCTGGAGGGGATCGGGCAGTAAAGGAAGTGGCGGATGTTCCCAGGTAGTGGAACTAGGATTCCAACCCCTGTTCCTCGTGGGATTTTTTCACATTGTTGAATGCTAATTATTTTTAAAAGAGGTGGCTTTTCTGAAATGCGATGAGAAATTAGATAGGATTAGTATGGCTGAGGGTATTGCTTCCATTTAAAACCAGAAAATTCTCCCCAAGGTCGATGTCTCTGAAACCTTTGAATGACTCAGTCCACGACTGTCAGGGCACTGTTCTAAGAAAGGCGAGGAACTGACATTTTAATTAGCATAATATAGTAATTTAGCATAATAGTAATTACTTATTATTAGTGATTAATGATTGTTGATGGTGTTGTTATGTATTGGCCAAAGAGACTTACAGATGTGATGTTTCTGCTATGGATTTTGATAACACTCCACTGGTGTTATCAATTTAGGTTCAATCTGGAGGGACTGAGAATGGCCAGCTCTGCTATGGAGGGCAGTTTGCATCCAGTTCTCCATTGCTGTAGGAAGGGGTCTGATGGTGACGTATACAGAGATTCCTGGAGAAGTGTGGTTCTAGTGACGGGTGGGACCAGCAACTTCAGCTCCCTTAGGATGCCATCTACTGAGAACATGTAGTGACCTCTTTGAACGCTGAGGATTTGCTGCCTAGAGGCTTAATTCTCCTAACTGCTTTCCCTCTGACCTCACGTGAAAGTTTGCTGTGTCAAACCAGTGTGAACACATCAGCTGGTTCAGGAGAATGGTCTCTTTAGGTCTCTGGCTGTGATAATCTGAGTTTCACGAATACCCAAATGAACTGTAATCAGCAAGCACTGCAATTTTTGCTGTCTTAGTCCTTGAAAAAGTGGGAGCCATAACCTTTGCTCTACATTCCGTCTCCTTTTCTGCTGATACCCAGTGGTTTGGCATAAAAGGGAACCAAAGCCTTGCTCTTTGTGGCCAAAGTCTCTGCTTTGCAAGTTCTTCGCTCACAGATTCTGCAGAAAAGCATCTATCACCATGCTGCTGCAAGAGCCAGTGTTGGAGTTCAAACTCCAAGGGATGCCCCAACATACCATGAGTATTTATTTTGGAGAATGGCTGTCCAATTTCAAGCTGCACCTCTGTAGCAGGCAAATTTCTTTCTGAATATGGTTTTTGTTTCAATTTTATGTGGGAAGATCTCCAAAGGTGCCTATGCAACAGGCAGGGCCAGGGCAAGGCCATCATTTTTAATGGATAAAAATGATCGTCATTCACGTGATAATTTGTAGCTTCTGTTGTCTACGTGTTCACCTGTGTCATCATCTCTACCAAGCACGGTGCTGGCTGCAGCATAGGAACTTGACTCTCTGTTTTACCACCTGGTCTTAGCCCCTGAAGGGTATCTGATTTTATGTGAACCAGGAAGCCAGCAAGGAAATTTTAAATTCATGGCTCGGCCCTGATCCTCGAGCTGTCATCAGAGCTGGGAACGAAGCTTGCTCAGCCAGGGAACCAGCTACACAAAGACCTCCACAGGAAGGGCTGCACGGCACAGCCAGGGAACCCAATCCGGTCAAAAGGAGTTCTCCCTGCAGGAGCGGCACTCCTCTCAGGCCACCTTCTCATCCCCAAATACCCACCTCTGCCAAGCATCGGCAAGGACAGGTTTTGACTTGAAATGTGTAAATACGCTGTGACTCCGTGAAGCCCATCAGAAGCTGCTACCTTGTGTTTGTGGAAGGCTTTCAGGTGCTGCAGCCATGGAGGTCAGTCAAAAATCCCTCAATATGGTGATGAAAGAGCAAGAAAAATCTGAGTTCTCTGCTTGCATCAACAGGAATTGAGACCCCCCCCCCCCCCGAGCACTTTTCAGCACAGAGGGGCAAACTTTTAAAGATGGCATGAATTCCTATTCAAGAGCCCTGCCCTGGCGCTGCCTGTTGTGTAGGCACCGTTGGAGATGTTCCCCTGTCTTATTCTGCCACCTTTAATCCTGCTGACTGTCAAGGTACTGCAGTTTTGCTGGACCAGGTCCTCATGCAAGTTGCTTTAGCTCCAAAGGCCACAGCCCATTTTGAACTGCGTGACAAACGTATCTATCATTAAGCTTTTAATCAACAGATAAGGATTTGAGGATACGTAGATCTTTCTTCCATGATGATTGGGATGAGTTAATTGCAGCTAATTCCAACTGTAAAAATTGCTTGGAACTGAACAGTGGTTTATTGTTGTGTGTAGGAAATTCAGGTGACTCTCTTCCTGTTAACTGATGTGAAGTTCAGCATACGATAAGCTGCAAGGAAACACGAGCCAGCTAAACGTGGTGCTCTGCCTTGGGCTGCGTCAACCAGCCAGAGCACCCCTTTCTTTCGTAGAGCCATAGCTCAGCGTATGCTGCCCACAGGCCTTAAAGCATCCTTACGCAATGCCGTAAGAAGAGGGTATTAAGGCATGCTCAGAGGTCAGAGCCTCTGGCCAGCTTAGTTTTTAAGCCCTTTCAGTGTCGTACACCTCACACGGATGATCTTACAGAGGGATTTGCGGGGTTCAGAAGTTCTCTGGCCACAGATGGAAAGGACATGCCTTTCGAGTGGAAGTGCTCCGCCATCCCTTTTCTGAACAGCTTGCAAAGCATTTGCAAAGGCAGCCAGCGCTTTGTCTTCCCCTCCCCGTTCTGCTGAATCTATTTCTTCATTTATGTTGATTTATCATCGCTCATAAATCTGGAGGTACCTTTGCACAACCTGCTGGAAAGCTGCGTGCTGGTTTTGCTTGTCTCAGCTTCCCTCGGCCCAGCGAAGGGCTGTGGGGGTATGCGGGTCCGTAACAGAGACGGCGCAGGGCTGCAGTCACTCTTCCTGCCCAGGATCCGTGCAGAGCGCCTGCCTGCCCTTGCCATGCCACTGGCACGTGCTGGTTGATTCACCTGCGGGTGCCCATGGGTGCTGCTCCCAGCAGCACAGCAGGCGTGAGAAGCCGCTCCCTGCCTGTGCCACCAGTGCTCCTCTGAAATATGTGGAAATCGGCTCAGCTTGTGGGATAAACAGCTACCCAAAAGGCAGCATTCAGGTTGGAATTAATTCGACGGTGAATCTCCTGGCCTCGCCTGGAGAAGCAGGCGCGGTCCCAGCGTGGGATGTGATGGGCGAGAGCCTGCGCAGCCCAGGCAGCTGGTGGAGCACAGGGATTTATTGCAGTGTTAGAAGATTCAGCGCTCGGGCGCGAAGGGGCTGCTGTACATCCCGGGGAATATTTTCACCAACAAGCCTAGCGCAACCCTAAAGCTTGTGAACCGTGAAATAAGATTTCTCTGTGAGAGGGAAGCGTCAGCCCTTACCGAGTTATCCAAGTCCTTTCTGCTGTTTTAAATCACCCCCCGAGGACCCCCTGGCTGCTCTCTCACAGCAGCAGTGGTTCATTAGATAACCCGGGAGCTTGCTGGGATAACGGGAGCGGGCACCCATCTGCAGCAAACAACCAAAAACGTGCAGCTGCAGTTGGAAGAGACTGAATTCCTGTGGCAGGGCCGATTTTACCCACACAAGAGCAAAATGGCGTGGGCTCTTCTCCAGGAAAGAGGGTTTGTCACCTTTTGGGATGCTGGAGCCCCGGGGTGGTGTGAGGAGCTGGGGCCAGTGGGAGGGAAAAAAGAGAAGTCCGATGAAGTAATAGGCATGGATTGGAATTCCTTGAATTAACGGGAATTTTACATTGTGCTAGAAATATTCTGCATGACTGAGCCTAAAAGACTGGTCTGGGGAAGTCTGGCTGGAGGAGAGGTAGCCTTGGGCATCCCCGTTGTGCAGGACACCGGGAGAGCGGTGGTCCGGGGGCGTGTGGGGATAGCGCAGCGTCGCAGTGCGGAGAGCCGGTGGAGAGGAGGTGTCCTGCCGTTCCCTCCAGCTCTTCCAAAATCCTCTCTTGAAACACACGGGTGACAGCTGCTGAATGCACAGCTGGGCTGTGCTGGTGCTGCCGGTTTTGCTGACACGGGGAGGTGCATAACACAGGGAACCTGTCCTTGCTTCCTCTTCCTCGCTCCCATTTCAGAGCCCAAGGCAGCCGGCGGTCCTTCGGTTGCAATTTGCTGCACAGAGGATTAGCACGTTGCCCAGGGCATTAGTGATTTATGCTGCCGAGGCAGCTTAGCATCCTTTGCGTCCCCAATTTAAAAGGGCGGTCGGCATCCCAGCTGCAGTGGGAGGGAGTGTTCAGATCTTCCTTCCCCACTTTCTGCTCCGGAGGCGTAGGCAGAGGTCAGGGCCTCGAGCCCCGGGCTGCCTCCCGCGCTCTGCCCTTTGCCGCTCGTAGAGAAGAATATTTGCCGTTGGTGGGAGAAGGATGCTACGGAGCAACCCGTGACGGTCGCACAGAGGGTGTCTCAGGAAGCCGTGTGTGGTTCACAGTGCTGCTCTGTCCTGTCTCATGTCACTTTGTCTCCTAGAACAGTGGTTTTCAAATGAGAAACAGAAGGTTTCCATGCAATGAGTCACTTTGGGGGCCATGTGTTTCCTTCATCCGGAGCGCTCCATGGTGCTGATGCCACAAGTTGTGAGTACGCCTGGACTGATAGATTAATTATTAATTGACAGGGGCTTATGAATTTTTCAGTATTTTCTCTCATTGTGCACCACAAAGTGGAACACCTTTTATGAGACAAAGATCTCTCCTAAAGCCCTACATCAAAGCTGCAAAATTGTCACCCATATTGTGGTCTTGTTCAGCTTTCACATGCAGCATGTTTGCTTTGAAATAGTTAATCAGCCATTTGCTGAGCTACAGAGCTCCCGGTGTGTCAAAGGATGAATGCTTGAGACTTGCTCTTTGAGGCTTTTGACACCTATAACCATATGTGACACAGATATTTGGCTGCGTTAATTGTTTTGGGAGGACTTAAGGCAGGCTTGGGAAGGACATGAGTAGGTCACAAATTTTGTCGTTGTCCTCCACCCAGGGAAGATCGTTCACAAAGTGGGATTTTTGTACCTTCCAGCTGCACGGTGGTGTGCTGGACACAGGGACAGAGAAAATTAAAGTCGGAGACCGCCGAGAGTGCCCCCAGCCAGGGCTGTCCCTGCTCGGTAGCAGCCTGTCTGTGCCTGCCTTCAGCTGTGCCGGAGGGTTCGCCCGTCCCTGGGTCCCAACGCTGCCGCAGGGAAAAACTGCACAGGCAGTGGGTTTTATGGACACCTGGACTAAATGCTTTCATTCCCAGCAGGTGAAGAGCCAGGTTTGTTTCCATGCACAAATCAGCACAAGGCAGGCTGCTGCAGCTCAGAGTTTGCGAAGCCAGAGCGTTTAAGATGTGGTTTTCCAGAACCCGGTTGCAAATGGCTTGTCCTCTGCAGGACTGCGAGGCATGGGGCAGGACGGCGGATTCACCACCGCGTTGTAACCCTTCGCAAAGGGAGGGGAGATGCTTGCAGACAAGCCCCAGCTCTGCTTCAGGAATGGAGATGATGTGACGCTTGCTGCCCTGGCTGGGAAGCAGGGATCAGCGTTAGCCGTGGCTGGCAGGGAGGGATTAAACCGTTAAATGGTCCCAATGGTTTCTGGCTGGCGCTGATGGCAATTATACTGACAGTACCTGTCACGTCCACGGCGCGTGGCGTAAATGCCAGGCTGATCAGTGAAGGCTGTATCTGTACATTGCATCCTGTCATAAATCCTCGTAGCTTACAACGACATTATTTCATTAAACCCTCATAGCTAACGATGTTATTTCCAGCAGCACTGAGCTCAGAGCGTGGGTGTGAATCCCACGTTGTGTTTGACTCGCCGGTGCCTGTTGGGACCATGTCCCCTCAGTACCCGCTTGGTGGGACGGCCGGACCCACTCTGCTCTTGCCGACCAGCTGAGTGCTGTGTATGGCTGTCGTCAGTGCCACCGGCTTCGTCCCCTGCCTGCAGCCCTCTCGCTGTGGCCAATGGCACAAGGGCCGTGCACTGCCTGGTGCCCAGGCAGGCAGGGTGGTTTAAGGTGTTAAACTGAGCAAAATAGCTTTGGGCATCACGAAGGCGGGAAGAGGAGGGGGGAGGAGGGTGGCCTACGCCGCCCTGGCATTGCGTTCGGAGCCAGGGCTGCAATCTCCATGGTTTGGCTTTGAGCTGTGGTAAACTGAAGCAGGAGCTTCGAATATCTAATACTTTGACTCCAAAACCACAGGAATTTAAATTCTCCCTTAATGTCCTTGAACTGGGTGTTTCTTGGGGTTAGTGGAGGTGACCCTGGGCTCCTGGCTTTAAAAACTGCAAGGCTCAGGCTGGGCGATGCACGGGAGGTGTCCAATGCACCAGCCAGGCAGTTTGGGCATGGGTTTGGTAGGTGCTTATGCATCTTGTTGCAGAGCTTATGATTGATTAGGTTTCTTGGTTTGCCTCTGCCTTGCAAAGATGTAGAGAAATTATCTTCCATCCCTGTGGGATGACATGAGAAGAAGTCTCACAATGACTTTGTTTCAGGGTCGTGGAAGCAAAGGGCATCTTCTGCAGACCAGCAACTGGTTCTTACTGGGATTAAAACTGTCAAAGTCACAAGCTGAAGATTTTTAAACCCTTTCTTTGATTTACTAGTGCCCACTAAAAATTATCACTTATTAGCAGCATATGTGTAAAAAAACCTCTTTTGCGAGATCTTTTTCTTGCGGTGGAGCAGTCACGAGTGGATGAGGTCAGCATATGCCTTGCAGTGCCTTCAGCGACGGGCTGGCTGCGGTGCTGGTAAATTTTGTGTTCCACTCAGAAACTGATCTATATAGTTTCGTTTTATTTTTATTGTTTTACTTTAGCAACTGTTACACCAGCGTAGATAACCTCTGCAGGGCAAGCACAGAGAACTAATGTCGTATGCGGGTAGACGTATGAAACATCTAATTTACCAGCAGGCAGTTGGGTAATGATCAGTTGAGAATTGCAAATTATGTACGTCATATATTTGTGGCATGCTGCTGAAGAAAAGCCCAGTGCATATGACAAATCATATATATAGTGAAATTTATAATGCTTTTCATGTTTAATTGACTGGGGCAACCTTATGATTTATATCTTTGCTTTATTCATAGCACACCCATAACATAGTCATAATGCAGAACAAAACTAATTCAATTTCTCCTTGAGTTTGTAAATCATTTATGTATTTGGCTGTCAAGTATTTGAATATAAAGTGGGCATGCATACGGCAGAAAATAAATAGCTGATTCTCTAGTTAAGAAATAGAGTTTTAATGATATTAGGGTTGGTGTTGCCTTACTTAGATGTTCATTTGCTCTTGCTTAGATATCATGCATTTATTTGCCCCTTGCCTTATTTTGCAAGCAAAATATATTGTATGGGCACCGGTATTACTCTCTTAGTGGCCCCGTGTAGCGTTATGACTGTGTACAAGGTACTCAGCTGGCTTTGGCGGCAGCAGGAGCCCTGCCCAGGCTCAGGAGCAGTGAGTGGCTGAGCTGTTGGGCTGCTGCTCCTAGACACAAGAGGTCTACTTGAACCTGCCAGGAGGACACGCAGGGACTGCAGGCAGGGGCTGCCTCGTTAGTACCCTTCTGTAGATAAGCAGAAAATGTTATGTTGGCTACAACAGACTGTGATTGCTTTCCCAAAGATCAATCTTTTGAAATGGAGCTATCATGCAGAGTCATTGAAAATACAGCTTGGAAAGATTTTGTTTGTTTGTTTCCTTTAATACCAGGTTACCTAGCTGGGCATCACTAATTAATCTCGGGAAGCACAGCCCTGAAAAGCAGTACCTTATCCCCTCGACCACAATCAAGGAGGCTGCCTAAGGCGCTTGTTGCCTCCCAAGAAAAATAATCTTCTGCAGTCAGATCTTTCATTGACATGGTTTTTTACACCCGTAGCATCACTGGAAAACATCTGCAAAATCAAGATAGTGTGGAGAGTTTGAGGCAGTTTGCTGGCTTGTTATCATACTGCAAAAAGAGCTCTCCTCCACAGCAGCATCCTTGATTTCTAAATTTAACATTCGAGTTATTTTGGGTAGTGTGTGATTAACCTCAATTACTGTAGCTCGGATGGAATTCAGATAATGCCCCCTCATTCAGAGTTGCAAAGAAATGGAAATCTGGGACTGTAAGTTTCCTACCCTTAATGAAGCAGCTCTGAGAGATGCTTGCAGACTGGTGGAGGTCACTTGTGTGATGCATTTGTTCACGGGGGAAATTAATGGGGGCAGCTGATCCTGAAAGGTGCTGGTGGTCCACAGCTCTGGACTGGTTGGGGACCAGAAATACAAAGATGAAGGCAGCAGATTATGTGGTGCAGATGGTATGAATGAAACCTGGATGGCCACAATAGAGATCGCTGAAGCTTCAGTGGGTTTGGATCACAGTCAGGACACTTTATATTTTTCCTGCCTTGGTTAAATCTGTAACAGAGGCTTTCAAAGACTAACAAAAATATGCTTTCCCTCAATATCAGCCGTAATGAATGTCGGCTCTCTGGAACGTCATCGGTGGTGAAGCAATATGCAAATACAGGACAGCTGCGTGCGTAAAGATCTACACAAACGTGTGCGAGAGAGGGGAGATGCAGGATGCACAGGCGGATGGCCGAGAAGGTGACGGGGAAAGCAGCGGGTCTGGGGGAAAGCGGCGTGTTTCAGCCCATCCGGGGAGTGCTAACGGACGAGCTTGTCATTTGTCGGGCTGAGGCTTGAAACTTCTGTCATTGCTGTAGCTGTAACTTTCCAGACTGCACTGCACCAGCCGAGCTTTTCCTCTGTCAAGCAGTTTGTCTCCAGACAAGGATAAATCCCGGAGAGGTGGTTAGCACAATCCCAAGCCAGTGAATAAAGCTCATTGATGTGTAGCAGTCGGTGGGAGAGCTAACGTACAGCGGCTTGTGGCAATGACATTTGCTGGTAGCCAGAAGAGGGTGATACTTTGCAAACAAAGGTGGCATTGGGATGGAGGAGCCAGCCCTTCCACCTGAAGTCATGTTTACTCAAGGAGCGGAAGCAAAACCATGAGATTTTGCACCAGGCTGAGCTTGGTTTTGTGCCTTGTGAGTGGAGCAGTGCTGTGACCACCCCACTGCCACATGCTTCTAGTCTTGTACCGTGGCCAGAATCATAGAATGGTTTGGGTTGGAAGGGGCCTTATAGATCATCCAGTTCCACCCCCCCTGCCATGGGTAGGGACATCTTCCACTAGACCAGGTTGCTCAAAGCTCCGTCTGACCTGGCCTTGGACACTTCCAGGGAGGGGGCAGCCACAGCTTCTTGGGCAACCTCTGCCACTGCCTCACCACCCTCAGAGTAAAGAATTGCTTTCTACTATCCAGTCTATATCTCCGCTCTTATAGTTTAAAGCTGTTGCCCCTTGTCCTGTCTGCTATCTGAGTCCGCTCAGTAGAGGAGAAAGACCTTTGCAGCAGCAGGCTGAGCGCCGCTGCTGGGGCTGTCCTCTGTGCTCTGCGTGACGGGGCGATGTCTGGGTAGCTCAGCGTCGGGCCGCACAGGATGGGCGGCAGGGCTTCAGTGCTCCGCGTGAGCGGAGGTGCTGATCGCTTCCTTGCTAAACAGCACTGTTTGGTTTTTCAAATGTCATTTGCATTAGCATCTTATAATTGAATCAGTAGCACTTTACTGAAAAGGTTAAATTCTGCCTTTTAAAAATTAAATCAGCCGTTTAGCTGTCAACCACAGCTATGCCCTCCTGTTGCCTCAAGAAGAATGAAACATTGGCATATTGACATATAAATCGTATTGCTGGAGAATGCATTAACTCTCTTATTTATGACTGCATTGTGCCGCAAAGTGCTGCAGCTTGTAATTGAGGGCTCTCTGCTGAATTCATTGCATGTAAAATCTGTGCAAATTATTAGCACAGCACATTTCCATGATGAAAGTATTTCCTACAGTATAAAGACTCCCTAACTGTCGTACATTACTCTAATGCAAAATTTTATGAAAATTTAAATACAAGCACAACAAGATTTTTATGCATAGAGATTATTTTTAGTTAGACTGGTTGATATAGTTGGGAAAAGCAATCAAATTATCTGGGTTCAGGGACTCTTTTTAGGTGACCGATGAAAGCTTTATTTGCTGCTGCTCACAGAGAAATGTGCAGCGTTACACTCACAGAGTGATCTTTGCCTTGCCATCAGTGACATAACCAAATAATTAAAATTAAAGCTATAATGAAGCATTCATAGGAACTGTTGGTTTCAGGGGATAATTCTTACTAATGTGATGTTCCATTAAGAGTCATCCTAAGGTAATGTTAATATTTTGATGATTTGCAGCAAGCCAATAAATAAACATTTTCTTTCGTCAAAAGTTGGCAGTTTTAGATGACTCCTGCAGTCAGAGTGTTCGGCAAAACAAAAATTTTTTAAAAATTCCCCTCTCCTATTCTCTCTTCGGTAAAAAATGTGCCAGAATATTGCAGATAGCATGGAATGGTGCTTTAACTATTAGCTGTGTGTCTGAGAAGTCCATTTGTCTTGTTAAGGCTGCCATACTACACTACCCTTTCTGTAACCCTGGAAACAACTTCAAATACTGTGATCTTTGAAAAGTGTGAAATATAACTTGCCCTTAAGATGTTATGAGTGTTTTTTGAGACTCCCTGTACAAGGGAAGAAAAATTTTTTCCCTCTAAAGAGGGCATAAGCAATGATGGATGTGCATTTCTTTGTGAGAAAGCTGATCCTCACCTGTTGTAGGTGAGGTGAAAACCTGTGGTAGCAGCACTGACAAGTGCCCTCTCTCTTTAAGTGCCCGTGGAGTTCAGGAATCCTTTAGGTGCTGCAGGGGAGGATTTTCAGGAGGCAATAAATAAATTTTGATCCCTCTGGTTAATACAGTTAAGGTCAAAGAGATTCTGTCTGGAGCTATTTAAAATACTCTTAACACACAGACATACTGCTGCCCGTAGTGCTAAGTGTCTTATCTCGCTGCGGAGTGCATACAACCCTTATGAAACTATTCTTAAGTATTCTGGTTACTATATTTAGCTCTGGCTCATAACAAGACAAAAAACACTTAGCTAAATGTAGTCCTGAAGTGCTTAATCCGGTTAAGAATATTCTTGTCCTTAGGTGTCTTCTACTCAGACGTTTTGCAGCTCGCCATCCTGCTGCATCATGCAAAAACTTCTCTGTGCGTTTGGGCCTGTGAATGCTTTTATAGCCATGTATTCTGTTAGAGCCTCGAAGTCTGGTGTTGACTGAGGACATCTCTCATGTTCACTGGGGGTGTCCCACTGGGGCTGACCTGGGAAGCCTCATTCCTCTGCCCCTCGCAGCTCACATCACCATACGGTGCGGGATGCGATAGCTGCAGCTAGAGATGAGAATCTGGGCTTTGTTTCCCAATGTAGACTCAGCGAGCGTTAGCTGGACTGTTGGCTCTCTCAGTGACCAAACAGCTTCCCTCAACTTACTGCTGTTCAAGCTGGCTGGGAGAGCAGCCGCACATGCAAGGCAGAAAACCTGTCAGACTTCCCGGGAGTTTTCGGCTGTTAGACCACCGACAGGCGAGGCAGTGTGAAGGTTTCTGCTCAAAGCTCGGGCAGAATCCTTTTGTTTGGCTGATTTTTTGTATACTTAAGCCCGTATAGAAAAAATATTTCCTGAAAATTTGTGGTAGATGTGTTTGCATATTCACAAGCATTTTTTAGAATTTAATCCATTGCTTTAAAAAGAATTTTCTGTATACCTACATGTCTCCAAACCTATTACGAGTTAGCAAAACTTCCGTATGGGTCGTTCTTCTAGAGGAGAAATAACTCATCGTTTGGATAAAACAGCACTGGCCGATGAGCAGCAGTGACCAAGATAAGCACCTCATTTCTGTGATAGCTCAGTAGGGTGACAAATAAGATCACACGCTCCTTTTGAACTGGGATGAAACCTTGCCACTTGGCCAGCGTATGACTTTGAGAACAGAAGCATAGCAGATCCACCATGTTTAAACTTGTTGCGTAGGTGTTGTTTTCAGTTGCAGCTTCACTGGGGATGTCGGGAGTTGTGTGAAATTTTCTCTGGAAGTTCATATTCCAAACTGAAAATGATTGCTTCATCCCAACTGCATTTTTTTACTGAACCACGTACTGCTGAAACACATTAGATATTTTATATGCTACTTCTGTTGTGTCAGGAGGTTCAGGTAACGTCTTGCAGGCACCTTCCATATTAGATGTACAATCACCCTATTGCACTTTATCTGAGCCAATTCATTTGAGCAAACGGAGGGATATAATTCCATGTAGCTGCAGTGAGCAGGGGTTTGGCCCACTGTCTCATGTTACTCACATGAACCTCCCCTCAAAGCACTCTCACCTGGTCACTGCTCAGCATCTGTGCTGCTCAGGGTGTTTAGCAGTGGCCCCATGTTGTCAGCCCCTGCGCTGTGCCAGCTGCCCTTTCCAGCATGCGTGCCTGATGTGTGTTTCTTGCAGTGGTTTTTCGTGCCTGATATGTGTCTCTTGCAGTGGTTCTTCAGCCACCTTCTTGTGTTTCCTTCAATCTCACAATCTACAGTCGATCCTCAGTGGCCCCAAGCTAGTAGGGTCATTCTTCCACCCTGCTGGGCCACATGGCTTTTTGGACACGAGAGGTCAAGTTGACCTTCCCAGGCTGCTTCTGTGGCAGGAGGTGGTGCACACAGAGCCGGGAGCCCCAGAACATGGTCCAGCTCCTGTTCCAGGAGGCTTTGCTGAGCTTTCACCAGTTCTGCTTCAGCATGTTTCTAATTTATGGTGGTAGATGTTTTCAGCTTGAAGTGATTGCTGCTCTCTAGGCTATGTCTTGCCTGCAGCTGTGTTTTAACTGGATTTGCTTTTCCTTCCAGGATTAATTTTTCTCCATCTCTGTTTACATGGTGATAAGAAGTGCTAATCCCACACCGTCAGTCTGGACTGATGAATCTGAGGAATAGAACAGGTAACTTCTAATTTGGCTTGTAGCTTTCAGTGACTCAGGCAGTGAGAACCACTCCCTGCCCATGGAGTGCATTCATATTTTGGGACAAAAGAAATCATACAGTTTCTTCTGCCCAGGTCATCTTCAGGGAGAGAGATCCTTGCCCTGGAGCAGGAAAGGGAGGGTAAATTTTTGTATGTTTTACTGTGAGCAGCATCTTTGACTTCCTATCACTTATGGGCGATTTTATTTCGTGTTAACTTTCATAGCCACCAATTTGTTTGAGCTTGGAGTAGTCTCAGTGCAGGGAAGAACATTTGGATGTACCCATTGAAAAATACTCCTTGGGTGCTGGGTGGGGTGGGAGGGTTTTGCCAGTGAAAATGCTCACTAGAGGTGGAGGCAGATTGGTGCTGATGCCGGTTGCAGGTGCCGTCTCCTCCTTGAAGATGTCTGAGGGGGATGCAACCCAGCAGAGGTGACCTGGGCAAAGCAGCATGGAGTGATGGCAGCTGGCTTCCCTGCGTCTGCCTGGCTCCCCATCCCTCGGACTCAGCCCGTCGGAGTCATAGAAAGCAAGTCACTAGTGGAGGAGGAGTTACCCTCGTGTTGAATTTTCCATCATTACATGGGACCTGAGAGTACCACGTCCCTGCTGGGAGTTGTTGCCAACTGTTCTCCTCACCTGTGCTGCAGGAACAGTTAAGATACAGACAGCAGCCCACAGTGACTGTTCTGGTGCAGGGACATACAGAACCCAGGTCACATTCCCTTCTTTTCACTGGTTAGTGCCAGGTGAGGAAGTTTTAACTTGAAGTCTTGGGTATGAATCCCAGTGGTAGGACACAGATGATGGGGTGGAAGTCCACCAGCACAAGCAGCAGTCATTGGCTGCAGGGTGCTTTGGGTGAACCTGTCAATCATGTCATCACTCAGATGTCCTGATAATACCCTGCTGTTGCCTAATAGTAATCCTTTTGGGGATTAGCACAGTTACCTTCTTCCTCCTATGCCCTTCCACTAGGAAAGAAATCTCAGATGCTTTTCAAGCCAGCAGCCTGTTTGATTTCTCAGAACAGTACCGGGCGCAGTGCTGCCTGGTACAGACATGAGAGTCAAATCGGCTCACACATGTGCAGAAGAGATGCTGATTCCTGTGCAGATTTGCAGAGGAGATGCCGATTCCTGTGCAGAGTTGGGCGCTTCGGCTGGATTCCCCGTCCCGTGGCAGAGGGGAGTGCAAAGGCAGGCTGAGGGGCTGCTGGCTCTTAGCTCTTTACCTCTAAAGTCACACTTATTGTAGCTGTGTGCTTGAGTGTATAGCAATGGTTTCACTCCTCAAGCCTCAGCAGCTGACGGAACAAGCAAGAAACTATATAACAAGAGTGGAGTTTGGAGTCCAGGGGGTCAGAAAGTACAAACCAGTAAGCTCCATATTCTGACAATCCTCAACAAGATCAGGGAATATCTCTCAGTAAGTACTTCTGTCTTTTCCTTCCAGAGCCCTGTGTTGTGTAAACGAACTGATGGATGAAGATGAGAAGGACAGGGCAAAGAGGTATGAAGGGATGCACAGAGCACTGCGAGTCAAAGCTCTCTCGGGGGACAATTGTAAAAACCGTGTTGTCCAATGCTTAAAAAAGTACTGGGGCCCACTGATGTCAGAGGCAAACTCCCCATGCAGTTTACAGGCTGTATATAGCAGATCACAAAGAGCATAATTAAGTCATCATTTTCAGGCTTCTCATAGCCTGTTTAACTGCCCCTAAGGTGGATTGATGAGCTGAGTGATCCTTAAAGTAAGATGTCGTGCCCTCAGAATCTCGTGTTGTCCCATGGCATTATCTTTATTATCTTGGTGCAGGACTCCTGACCTGTGATTTTACTGACACCACGCAGTACTGCCTACGTGGGGTAGAGTTCCCCGTGAAACTTAGAGAGCAGTCCTGCATTAACACAGGTACGAGTTAGTTTCCCTTCAGAGAAGCATTTGGCTCAGTTCTAATTAGTCATCGTACAAGAGTGCCAAAACAGAGAAGGCTGTGAACGTAAATGCTTTATCTGAGAACCTCCAAATGCCAACCTGAATATGAATGGAAATGCTTTCTGCACACCACACTTGGTTTAGATCACCGGAAGCGTGTATCACCATGAATACACTTGTAAAAAAATTTAATTACTACTGGAAGGGGTTGTATGGAAATAGGGTTATCTCAGATACAACCACTGGAAAGAACATTGTGGAAGAAACTGAATGGATTTGCTTTCTCCTTTATTGTTTTTAATGGAGGGGAAAACCCTAAGAAAACATTCTTAAATTGTATTAGTGACAGCTGGAAGCTAGTCTGTGGCTTCCGCAGCCAGACTCTTAACATTCCTGGTTTCGTATATCATGGCAGCAGATTGTCAAAACCAGATACAAGAGCATGTGCTTGACTTCATTCTGCAGTTGAGTTGTCCCTGCACAGTATTGTCTCTCTCTAAGCTACTTTTGCAAGTACAAGTCAAGGAATAAGGAATGTGTCACATTTTGACCTTTATATGTGTGCTTACTAACTGCAAAACAGAAGTTCGTAAAAATGAGGTGGGCAAAACATGAGCATATAGATGCTAGGACTTCTCTTACTGGAGAAATTTCACCCATAACACCTTCAGCTCATTGTCACAGTTTTTGAAACAATGGGAACTGCTGCTGAAATATATAGAAGGATGTGGTCTCGCTCACATGAATGGGCATCGTTGGTTGTTACCTCCACGTCTTCCTTGCTGACGGTGAGGTCAGCCCTGCTGCAAGGCTGTAAGCACCAGCGAGGCACTTATGCCCGAGCCTAATTTTAAACAAATGAGCAGTCCCGGCAGAGTTCAGATTCTTTTATTTAAAGTGTTTTGCCGAGGCAGGGCCATTTGCCTCTCCCTGGGTCAAGCTGTAGGTCTTTCATTTTATTTAGTGGCATTTATATTTCTGTCACCCAGGGCGTCACGCAACAAATCTGAAAAGAAGAGGAGAGACCAGTTCAATGTCCTCATTAAAGAGCTTTGCACGATGCTGCAGGGCCATGGCCACCCTCTCAAGATGGACAAGTCCACAATACTGCAGAGGACCATCGACTTCTTACAGAAACAGAAAGGTACTGGAGGGCACTGGCCTGCTCCTGTTGAAGGTGTTGGGTCCCCATCTGCCCAGCAGCCAGTTTCCACTCAGAAAATGAAAACTGGTTTTCCAAGCTTCTAAGACCTCCAGAGAGGACATGAACCTAAGTGAAGGGCAGAATAAGGCCCAGCAGTTGGCCTCAGTCTAGGTTTGAATACAGTTAAACATAAATGTACTTGGAAAGATGCAGTGCTGTATGCTTCTTAATGTAGTGACATCGCTCCATTTCCCTCGCTGGCCACCACATCCCCTGGCATGCTTTGTACGCTCGCAGAGCATGAGGGAAGAAGAGCTGAGGAACAGTATGCCCTACAAAAGCCAGGGTAAAGGGGTTTTTGTGCCCTGTTCCCAGGTCTCCTGGGGTGGGAGATGGCTGGGTACAGCCTGTCCTGCTGCCCTGGCACTGCTGTGAGCCTTCCTGAAATGGCTCCAGAGTCGCAGGCACCCTCTGCTCATGGTGATGCTCAGCTACTCTGAAATCAGCCCATTGACCTTAATTTTTGAAGGATTTCTTCAGACCACCCAAAATGTCTCCACTTCCTTAGCTTAATTTCTAGTGCATTTGTGTCGTGATGGCGTGGAAAATGACTGGTGCATACAGGAAGGCTTTGTGTGGAGAACGATCTGAGGATGATTCCTGTGAAAGCCCCTTAAAAGAAATCTACAGTTACTTGAAAATGGAGAAAAAAAAAATCCAACCAGCATGAGTCATGTTGCTTTTTTCATGTTTTCTCTTTAAGAAATCACAGCACAGACAGAAGCCTGTGAGATTAGACAAGACTGGAAGCCTTCATTTCTTAGCAACGAGGAGTTCACCCAGTTGATGTTAGAGGTAAGAAGAAATTAAAGCTGCATAGATTAGTGAGGAGTAATCAGTTCAGTGGAGTAGTTCAGAGATATAGAGTTCCTTTTCACCTGTAGGTCCCAACGTTAATGTTAATGATTTCTACTCTACTGGCGCATATAATACAGACCTGACAGAGACCAATGTTGTGCCAAATGCTTTGCAGACACAGAATTGAAAATATGATTTCTTCCCCTTGAAGACAAACAGCTTTTCATTTAGGAATGAAGACCAATGTGGCCCAGACTTGGCCTGATGAGGAAGGAAAAAGGGAATTGCCCTCCTCAGAAGAGCCGCTAGAGCTAGCAGTTTTAGCAAAAACTTGAAAGGACCTGGAAAAAAGCGGAGCAGCTCTCTTGCTCCCACATCCCATTAGCCAGGCAGCATTTGCTTTGCTGCCTTTGCTGCTGCTAGCCGTGCCGTGTTGTTACTTGTGATGTGGATGCTGTATCTTTTCCTTGGGTTGCCTTTAAGTGCATTCAGGAGAACAGCTCTGATACTCTCACCTCTGAAACACTTAGCTGATCTAGAAACATCCCGTGAGCCTACGTTTTTCCTTTCTTGAGGATGCAGCTTTGGGTTTGTGCTGCGTGCTCCTCTGGCGAGGACGTCTCCTGCCCTGCGTGGGCAGCTGCTACTCTTTGCCCCACCAAAATAAGGGTGTATGCTGGGCTGAGCTGGGAGGTGCTGCAGTGTCTTAGCTATTCCTTTTCGTCAGGATGTCGTGACTCACCTCCCTGGAAAACTCTGTTCATTCTTTCTGGGAATTTCTCTCACCAAACAGGCTGGTTTGTTCCAGCTGAATCAAAACAAATTCCCCCTTAGAAGCGGTGTGGGGAGAGAGCATGCTAATAATTGTTGGCTTGCTGGGCTATGTCAGACCGGTGAGCGTTTTTTACTGAAAATTAGTGCTTTTTGCCAGAAAGGGCTTATTTTCAGCAAAGGCGGAGTACGGCAGTGAGGTGGGGAAGGTCGTGAATGCTACATCTTTGGCTCCCTGTAGCTAAGCTGCAGAACAGCCTAACAGTGTCTTTAGAAGAGCTGGCTTTGTGCACGGTGCTGACCAGAGATTAAACCTCCCAGATCTCGGTAGTTGTTAGAGAAGACTAGGGACAGACACGGGGTCAATGGTACGAGAAGATGTGAAGAATAGGAAGAACACCCACAGAGGAAAGCACATGCAGCAATTTAAAAGGGACAGAGAACTTGGACTCTGGACAGAAACCACTGTGAATAAGAATGGGGAAAGGAAACAAACTTTAAACTTGCTGCGTCACTAGCCTAACA
>Ga0181612_151843_pt1 | contig 30858 bp, 14 predicted proteins | sample HoacroProtozoa21_FD_119630 | JGI IMG/M metagenome (GOLD analysis project Ga0181612, IMG submission 119630) | Hoatzin crop microbial communities from Cojedes, Venezuel. Combined Assembly of Gp0051906, Gp0051904, Gp0051908 | reverse complement strand
GAAGACAACATACAACACAAGGCATTTGGTACCTAGGGAAAATCTCTGTTTGCAGTTGGTTCCTGGCGATCCCTGTCACGTGGGCAGAGGCAGCCTGGGGAAGAAGCATCTCACGCATACCATCTTGGCAGCCTAGGCAGATCTCCCACAATGTTTTCTGTCTTAAAGATCTCATGCTGTTCCAAAACCAGCACCTGCTGGGTACTCTGCTCTGCCTCCCTCAGAGCTGAAGGGATTATTATTTTCTTTTTTCCTTAGGCTGTTTCCTAGGAACTCTGGCACAGAACATGGTCTACTGTGTTACATACCAGCCCAGTCCAGTAAGGCAGTCCCTGCTTCTGAGCTTACCATTTACACATAGGAGAAAACAGGTCAAATATAGCAGAAAGCAGAGGGACTAAGAAGATTAATGTAGTAGCTCATCAGTAGAATAAGTGTGGGGAAGTTTTTCCATTACCTCTATATGCGACAAAAGTTGTAAAGACAGATGTGAAGAAAAAAAACAACATACCTATCCCTGAATGTGTTCATAAAATGATTCTCCCCAACAAGGTAAATCATTAAACTTGCTTGAAAATGAAACAATCAGGTGATGAGCACTGGTATCCAGTCTGCGTTTAGGCAGGAGCTTAATATTCAGGAAGGAGTGAGAGGCAACAGGCAGAGCAGAAAAGCTACAAAGGCCACAAACAAAATGACAAATAGGCAACGTCTGCTACTGTAGAGGAAATAGGTGGCTTCAATGAGAACACCTAAGCAACAGGCAAGGAAACAATCTTGGCAGCAGCACGCTGAATACATGAGACGCTGTATTTGTCGGTCAGAAAACGGATGCAAACTGACTTAGATGCTGTGAATTTCAGCTGTGTGCGTGAACAGGAATGACTCTGCCTTAGCTTAGAGCTAGGATGCAGCAGACATTGGCAAGATCTAGGTGCAACTTGCGGCTAGGTGACACATAGCCAGCTGGTGTAAGGGACGTAGAGTGTGGTAGTGCTGGTTGTGCCTCTTTCTTTGGGGAGCCTCAGCATAATTCAGAGTCCAAATTTTAGGTTCTTGTCAGTATCAAACAGGGCCCACAAAAACACTGGTAATTTTGAAAATGGGGAGAGGGTGCCCTCAACTAAATTTCAGAACACAACCGCTCAAAATCAAAACTGGTTCTGCTGTTTAAGAGCTTGAATAAAGGAACAGCAATGTGAAAATGAGAAAGCTAACTGAAGCAGAGAAAGAAGGGAAGAGAAGAGTTAACATGATAAACACTTCAATTACCTTCGTACTGTTTTTATGCTCATCCTGACAACCATTTTGGATAGCTCCTTCATCTATGCTGACATCGCAGTGGGGAGCAAGGGTGGTACTACATGAAGGGCAAGGCTGCAATGAGACAAAAAAATTTTAGCCAGGAACGTTCTGGTGTCCTCGTAGTATTGCGCAATTTATGATTCGGTCCACTTGTATACTTGCGGCATGGCTAAAAGATAAACAAAGCTACAGAATGGGAAGCAGGGAGCAAAATTTGACTGGAACAGAATGCACTATGTCAAAAATAAATCACAGATTTTCTGTTTACTGAAGCTAAATCCAGTCCAGGAAAGCTTTCCTAGGGTAAGATCACAGCTACACTGTAATCACTGCAAAGGACCTCCTGAAGAAGAATGGAATGCTCTTTAATGAGAGAAGTGCAATTTTCTTTTTCAAAAACTGTTTGCAAAAGGATCTGAATGGCATGAGGAGTGAAGACTTAGAACAAAATGCAGCAAAATTCAAAAAAAAGCACAAAACACCACAATGCATTATGAACACCACAGGGAAATGGAGAGCAACAAATCTGAAACTAATAAAGGGAAATACTTCTTCACACAGCTCTCTAAGTAGAGCGGAGCTTAGGTTATTGTACATTGTTCAAGTCAAACACCCAGCAAATGTTACAGGAAACATGAAAACAACGAAAGCAAAACCATCAGGACTTGTAACAGTTGCAGGTTATGCATTTTGGAAGCAACCTAAAATGTCACACTTCAGCTTTGAATACAACCTAACCCCTTAGAGATAAAATGTGATCTTCTTAAGGGGAATTAACTCTGTATCTTGCAGGTTCTTCATACTTTCCCCCAGTCCCGGCCACATACAAGCAGGATGGTGCCTCAGAGGGCCCCCGTGCCTGATCCCTGTTGGCAACACCTCTGCTCTGGAGATGGTTTACTGCTACCAGGCTTGCCAGAAGTCTACTAGTGGCTACACAGAAACCAGTCACAGGGAACAGCATACTAAATTCAGCACACTGTATACGAAAAGGTGGTAGGTGATGCACCAAACATCCTGGTAAGTTTTCCAACAAGCAACCAGAGCCTTTTGTCCCAAACTCAACACCCTACATCCATTTCATCTGTTTATTTTGGACTCCGGAGGGACTCGTTCAAGCCTCTGTAGCCTATCATTCTCCTGGTCCAGACCCACAACAACTGCTGCCTTCAGGTTCACTCGCTATTTCAGAGACCAGTGTGTAAGTCTTGTCAGAACTAACTTTTCCATCTCTGGTGTCACAGCTGAAATCAAATAACGTGGCCTCTTCAACTCTCAGGTTGTGACGGCATGGCATTCCTCCCAGCCCACTCTTCCTGTGACTGCTGATCCACCTAATCACTCAACAATGCCTCTCCAAGGCACTCACCAAGACACCCTTCCTAGCAGCTTGCATACCATCATATCTGTTGCTCCTCAGGAGCACGGTCCAAGTTGGGGCACTGAAATTATTTTGAGTTTCCTAATCTGGCATCAGATAAGCAAGTCACATCCAGTTCTGAACCTGTACAGTCTGAACAAATACCAGCACACTTGAAGAAAGTATGAAGTTGGTTCTCAGATGGTTTTGTTCAAAAATAATCTAGGACTGAATGTCATGAATGCCTTGGCCACTTCATGGAAGGCAATATTAGACGGCTTTAAAAACGAATATGACAATGGGCTAACGAGCCTTCTACGCTCCTAGAGCATTAGTTAGTAGATTTATCCATGGCAAAAGCCAGTTAATGGTCATAAAAACCAAATACCTCTAACGAAGAAGTAAAGAAAATACTCCCTGTTTGATCTTGCTAATAGATCAGCAAGACCACCTCAAACACTTAGCTCCCGGGGTTAAACCAGAAGACAGAAATCTCTGACAAGCAGCCCAACCTTTTGAGAAGAGGCAGCAGTCCATCTGACTTAGCCCCTGTGCTCAAGTCAGTATCATTAACTTCATTCTCTGCTGCAGACATTCACACAAGCTCAGTGCATGTGACCTCATTACGATGAATAATACATTAATGTGCTTTCAGGAAACACCAAGACAAGCAAAAGTACTTTCTGTTTTCATACCAAGAGATGATGAAGACATTTTTACAACAGCTTATGATTACCTGTCAAGTAAGGAATTTTATAAAATATGATAGGGAAAATTAACTGATCCAAAACCACTTAAGCAGGTTATAGTGTTTCATTCAAAAAATCAGCTGCTATTACAGATTTACTTATAGTTTTTAGCCTCTATCTTCACCATTTTAATTATGTACACGCATTTTATTATTGTCCATACTGCAACAAGGTTTGCAGTTAAATGAACTGCAGATTCACTGGAGGAGAGCAGGAAATACAATTCCTTTTATGGATCAATTACTATTGCATTCTCCTTCCCGACTTTCCTTAACTGATCTTGTCCGCTAGCACATCCTTTCAAGCCCAAAATGTGAAAGTCATCCTTTGCATCCAATATGGTCACTTGTTCTCTTTAAAACAAAAATATTTCAACTTGCCAGTAATTTCGCCCCTCCTACTTAGTCTCTCCTGCAGAACTGGAGTCATCTCCTCCTACACTGTTTACAGCTTTGTAGTTAAAAGTTGGCATGAAAGTCATGATTCTTTTGCAAATTATTATCTCCAGACCCTACCAGAAAGCTGCAGGGTTTAAAAAAAAAAAAAAAACAAACCCCAAAAACCCAACCTGTAAAAAAGAAACCCACTCCTTTTCAAAAATTGTGCATGATCTGTGATTAAATTGCATGGTTGTTCTTTGTGGGAACTTTTTAATATACAAACACTGTAAGACCTACTGTAGCATGGCTGGCAAATTAAACATTAAACATAACAGCCTACCCAGCAGAGAAGAGGCTGGTGCACAGCTACACTGCAAAGCCGCTGTGGAGTCTGGAATACCTGTCCCCAGCCACGCCGCGAGAGGCAAGCACGCTTTGCACTCCTATGCTGCAACCACAGTCGCAGAACACGTGTTGAGGCAAGAGCTCAGCATTCACACAACTGCTCCATCACTATGCTACTGGCATTCTGACACGGTTTGTGGCATGCGTTATACGGGTGCTTATCAGACCGCAGGGAACACTGAGTCTGGGGTTGTTCAAAATTCACTTCAGCATCAGTGGACTTTGGGCAAGACAAGCACACTACTTCCAGAGAGTTGTGAGGCTGCTTAGGAAATCACTCGCCAGACCTGCAGTGCTCATGGCGATGAATAAAACCAGGTACCTACAAAGCATAAACTCGACGTAGCAGCTTTAGTGCAACAGTAGAGAGGGTATCCAAGAAGGCTTAAACTGAGCTGGCACTTGTCCTAGATGGTCTCTTGAAGCAGCTTCATTTAGCTTCTTTGCTCATTCGGACAGCCACATTTGTACTTTTGCACTGTACAGACCACCATTCAGCATTGAAACAGCAATTAACACCCAGCCAAGACGGTCCCAGAGGAGAATACCAGGGACTAGGCAGCAAACAAAACCGGAGGCCAGCAGCAGGCCTCCTCATCGCATACCAGCTGTCCAGGAAGAGTGGTGCATCTGTATCTACCCTTCTGCAGAGTAAGTCACCCCATGTTTTAGAAAACACACACCACAGCTGATCCTTAACAACAGATTTCATTTTGGACTTGGATCATTTTAACAAGAAGTACCACAATTTAATACATAAAAAATTTTATCAAATCCTAGCTGCACTTAGGTCAGTCCTGTGCTTTGCTGTAATTTCACGGTCCTCCAGTTACAGCTTGGTTTGCTGTCTGACATTACAAGGCATCCTCACCTTCTCTCAGAACAGCACCTTGGTTTTACTGCTTTAATCCCTCCTCTTCCTCCCCTGCCCCCCAGACAGCTAGGTCAGTAACGCTGCTCCACCTGGTACGTTCTTCTTCCTCCACTACTTGAAGTAGAGGAGTTTCCATCCCTTACTGTCACATCTGTACCTCTGCATGGCCACGCACTGGGCAGCACAGAGAGGTTTACTTGTACAGACCCACTGACTGCTCCGAAACGTATTTTCCTACCTTATGCACCAGCACCTTCATTGAAAGACAGGAGAGAGCTGGAAAGCTGGTGCCTGAGGGATGCTAAATACATTTTTTCTTACACAGGAGAAGGAATAGAAAAGTATCACCAGAAACTTGGATGCAGTCAAACCACACACAGTGCGTATTTTGCAGAGGGATAAAGACAGCTACAGCTACCTTCTGTAGTTAAACAGTCCTTCCTTGTTCCATAAGGAGCTCGCTTAGCTTTGGACCATATCTTTGGGTCAGCCTTCCAGCTGATTTCACTTGTGATCCAGTATTTTCACTCCAAAACTTAAACCCTGGCACAGAGGCAGGGTAAAGATGCCCTACTCATGCTCTCCTGCTGCAGACGACAAGCATATAAAGCAGCAAAAATGGAGTAGCATGAAAGTCACCCCCCGTCAGCTCTGTCAGCTCAATCTCAAACTTGTGTCAGAGAGACCCTCTCATGACTAAACACACTGAAATCTACGGACAGGGACCTGCAGATAGATGACCACCCATGGTTCTGACATTCGCGCCCAGCTCGGGCAACCCAGGACGAGGAACTCTCAGCACAAACGAGAACAGAGAATAGACATCTGTTGTTTGGGAAGTCTGTTCTGAGCTGGAAGATGGAGAGTAACAGCAAAGCTTCGAAGTAATACACATTGTTTCACAGATTTCCTTGTCAAGAGATCTTGTGAGAGGTGTGAACATAACAAAATGTCATCATTTCTCTAAGCTGAATCCATACAAATCACTGCCCTCAGTTCTCGATATAGGTTTCTAGAGCAAGCAGAAAAGACACAGTCTCATAGTCTACCAGAGCATTTTCTCCCACCACACAAACAATCCCGTTATCTTCTCGTGGGGATGTCTGTTATAGACTCACATGAAATGGTTCGCAGGTACCTGACATGCACAATAGGGGAAAGGCAGAAGTACGGTGCAGCAAAAGCAGAAAATCATAGAAGCTGCATAAAAAGTATTTTTTACTCCCCCATAAAATCAATACCGTTGAAAAAGCAGCATTGACCTCTCAGTCCTGAAATACTAAAATAGTTATTTATGTGAAACCACCTTTAAAAAACGTTCACCTTACTTTAGGGATTGTTTGTCAACTGGCGACACATTTTACTTTGTAAATATTTTGTCCCTCAAACTATGCTTTTGTAACTGTATGTACACACACACACACACACACGTGTGTGTGTGTGTATATACACATACAAATATACAAAGCAGTGCATAACCAAACCTGTAAGATCTCCCCATCCACGCATCTCTCACTGGTTTGTACAGTTTGAGATCTGTGCTGCTCGCCTTCGAAACGAGAACTCACCTTAGGTTTTTCCACGTGTTTGACAGTTTTTGTCGAGTCACCGGTGTTCTCGGCTGACAATGCTCCCTGTATCCGGGCTCCATCTCCGGACTCCAAGCCAGGAAGCAACGCTTGCGAACAGCTGCAGTGGGGCTCCTTTACCTTCTGACCAGAGATCAGATAGGTCTTCAAACCTACAGAAAAAAGAAATGAACAGTCAGAAAGACAAAAATAACACTCTTTGGACTTCTCAGATATGAAATAGAGTAACTATCAAAGCACTATCAAGGTTCGGGAATCCAGCAAACAAAAAAGGACAGCGGCTGGGAACACCACCAGGAACACAAAGATGCTCTGTGTAAAGTGCTGGCAATCAGGACTGCCCAACATCTGCTGTCCCAGGCACCAGGGACTACTGTAACACACAGCAACAGCCAGGACTGATGTGTATTTTCTTTAGTCCATTTTCACTCGTGTACTTCTGAAAAATAGAGCTAAGACCTTACATATTTGCTTCCAAGTCGTAATTTGAGCTCTCACATTAACTCTCTACTTCTGGAAAGGATTTGCAGCCTGGTTTTCAGTGAGATCTGTGTTAATATTCTACTTCTTGCACTCTCCATTTGTCAGAGAAATGTCGTGAAGATTGCTTAATGCTGGTAGCACACTGAGAAAGGAAATGGCGTTTAAGTGCTAGAAATTCTGATGGGTTTTCATAGTTAGTGCAGACTTCACATTTCTAAAGAACAAAAATCAATCTCGCTCTTGCATGTACGCCCACACACGCTCTCTGCAACTGTTGTACGAATTGAAGCATAATTGGAAAGCAGATCCAATATTAAAGGCCAGGCTGGTAAATACCACACTGTATCAAGCTGAGCTGTATCTAAAACCTGTTCAAAAAATGAAAGATCTGAATTTTGTGTAGAATATCGCTTATTTTACTTCCGTGAAACTTTGCATTATGACATTCTGAGTTATTTCTAGGCACAAAGACTAAGAAAGAGTTACTAATCACACTGCTTTCTGAATTCAAATGAATGAATTTTCTTGTCACTGCATGGGAAATCTCCCACTCGGTGAGGAAGGGCCCTGACATGCTCTGAAAAGCGTGGAGGTCATCAGCTTGCACAACTGGAAAGCGCTCGCTATTTTGTGGCACCAGAGATTGTTGTCCTGTGTCATTCTGCAGCCGACTTCTTGTCATGGGATGGCTGCTGGGCTTGTATCTGGGTCAGCTGCGCACCACCCCCCTCCCTTTTTCTGACACTCGTCACCCAATTGCAGCCAGACACATGACTGTCACAGCCATCGACTGCACTCAGTTGCCTCCGTCCACAGGATGAAAGCTGGAAATAAATATGTCAAGTTGCAGCCCTTGGAAGAGGGCAGGTTTCTGTTCCTTATGATAAGGTCATTCTCTCATAACCTCTTTACAGACAGAAAAATCATGTTCTATGAACCTTTTTTTTGTCTGTAACACGTAACACAGACAGTACTTTGTCTGTAACCTTTCCAATAAAAATGTTAGACATACCGATAGCAATTTTGCAGTTTCTCTGTTTATTCCACTAGTAACTTAAGCTCCTGAACATTCCTACAACTAGTGCAGAAACCCGCATCTGTATCCACCATTTCAACCTCAAGCTCAAAAGCTGTTGGGAAAGCTACAATGCCCTCTCAGCCTCTCCAAGCTCCGGAGCACTTGCTCTCCTATTTGAGACGGTACGTTATAGCCAATCTTGATTTTCATATCGCTTACAGTAGCGCTTGGATTTTATCTGGCAGTGCCGATTAATAAAGTCCTGAGCTACTGCTGGCTTCCAGATGAGGGCTGTCTCTTTCAAACTTCTGTTGATGGAGGAGGTCGTTTACAGAATTCACCACCATCAGCTTACAATTGTATGTTTACTGTGGTAAAAGCTAGAGCATTAAGCTTACTACTCCTACTTTTAAAAGTTACCTTAAAGCAACAGGATTATTTTACCACTCCTATTATTCCTCCATTTTATTTCTAAACAAACATTTTTTTTCTTTTTTTTTTTTTGTATTTTTGAAAGGGCAATTTTTCTGTCTTACTGTGCTGCACAGTGTAATTACTCAGTCAATCTGTTGCATACAGTAAAACCATCTCCAGTTTGAACTCTACAGGGAGGAAAAAGGGAAAAGGCTATGGTACACCAGTAATTAAAAATCTGTTTGGGAAAGCAGAATCCACCCTCGCCCCAACCTGAAACTGCAACGTGCTGTGGCTCCTTGACCCCTCGCCCCTCCCATCCGAGGCAAACCCACCAGTCCACAGCCACGTTTTGCCTTGACAGCCGCCCGCACCCACCCTGTCCCACAGGCTTGAGCTGCAGGGCTGAAAGTTGGCTGAAACGGCTGGCTGCTGGCATCAAGAACCCTAAAAATCTCTTTATTACCCCCTTGTGCTCCCCAGCCCCACCACATCCGCTGAACAAGAAGCCTTACTCAAAATGGGGAATTTGAAATCGGACAAAGAAAAGCCAGTGTCCTGCAGAATCACAGCAGACCTTTAGTAAGAAGTCAGCCGGGCTACTACTAGTGCCGACTGCAAGGTCAGGGGCTCAGCACAGCAAGTAAGGAAAAAAGGTTATTTCTGGAAAGTTCTGGAAAATTAGGAAGTCTAAAAATCTTCCATCTTTGCAGAACTTTACTAATATTACCTGCCTAATACTTTTTTTGTTATTAAATCCTTCTTATGACAGGAAAAATCGATTTGCTTCAATATTCCTTAAAACTGTGACACTTCGCAAAGCAACTCCTACATTCAGTCTGAAATACATCGGCATTAAAAAAAGGGTCATTAATTCAGTAGAACTGTATGGATGTAACTAAAACGTATTATACGAGAACAGTATTTTTCCTCCTTCTACATCTCCAGTGAATTAGTACAATCAACACTATCATTTTCCATACAAACAGTGGATGGAGTGAAAAACACTCACACCACCACGCAGCACATTTAAATCAATTAGGTAATGCAATATTAAATAAGCCAACAACGGAGGAGCTGCTTTTTTATGTGAAAACCAGCAAACACGGTGCAATTTTTGGTGTATGTTGCTGCGCAACGCTGTAACTCAAGACATGGCAATGAAGAAAGTGCTATGAGATGCTTACACTGCCATTTATCAAGGCAAAGCTCGCCCTTTCTTCCCCTCCCGCCGTTCTCAATCTCATGCTCACCTCCTTCCCCCACATTTATTCAAAATAAATTCTGGGGGAAAAAACACCAACAACCTCAAACTGCCTGATAGCAAATCTGTATTCTGGCAGGCTTTATCCTGCAGTGCATTTCAGCTTTTTCCAGAGATGGCTCTTGGAAGCAAAGATGGGGAACCGGCTGCAACAACCCACCCCCAACACACCAATTTAATGTCTACAGTATTTTCTGCCTGCGGTAAAATGAGCTACATCATTTACGTCTGAGGAACACAAGCGATTTCCTTCACTTGTCTTCAAGTTCCGAAAATCTTGAAGCATTACAAAGAGTTAACAGCTCCTGCACGCTGAGTCAAAACACTCATTTCTTGAACGCAACCATTTTGAGTAACGATGTGGCAGCGTTTGGAAAGTGTACTTTTGACCAAACAGTTACCAGGTGAGATCTCCACAGAATTCCAGTTTATTATAGTCCTCGTTGAATTTTAGAAGCATTAACAAATTTCTGTACTTGGCTCCTCTCTTCAGTTAGCTTTTCTTTTTATCAGTGGCTTTTGTCTGAACTTACAAAAACAGAAAGCCATCCCAAACACTGAAAAATACCAATAACAATAAAAAAATTCATATGCATGCATTCACACACAAATTATTTTCTGCATGTACATGTGCATATTTCCCTGCCCGCACCGAGATGGGTCAGGCTGGAGCAGCTCTGCCATCCTCCACCGTGGCTGTGTTGCAGAAAAAAGCTGCCTCAGGTAGCTGGTGGGAAGTCACTTGCTGGGAATGAACAGGGAAAGGGAGAGAAAAGATGTCCTAGTCCTTCAAGCCCCTAATTAAGTCATTAATTTCCTTTCCTTTGGTTCATTTATCCTTATGACTTCAGGACAGAAGTTGCTGTTACGCCAGGCTAATCCAACTTCTGTGTAAGCAGAGAGCATCCTTTTGCAGAGATGCACCTTTTAAAGACGAGATGGCTTCTCCTGCAAGAGGTCTCAAAAGATGGGGCATTAATACAACAGTTCGTAAGCAATTCCTTGGGAAACTAAGATTCAAATTTCAGGTTTTTTTATGCTTCACCTGTAAGGAATTGAAACTTTTTAGCCCTCTATTGATAGTGGACAGGAAAACTCCCTTCTCTGTGGCAAACTGAATGTGTCATACTTCTCATGTCTCTACCTAATGAACTGCAAATGTTTTTGAACCCCTTTTCAGCACTCATTCTAAGAGACACCAAAAAATGATGGCAATATTTCAGTCATGGTCTTATTCATTTAACAAAAATACAATCCCGCTCTTCTTCTATACCCCTGTTCCTTCACCCATGAATCGCTTCACCTTTTCAGTATGGGGAAACAGCATTTAACAAACAGGTGACCTTGCTTTTCAGAATAACTACTTCCCAGTATACAGCCCTCTGCTCTGTAAGACGAGTAACATTCCTTGTATTGATGTAATAAAATCCAAATTGTATTAATTATGCCTCTTTTACTGAATAGCTTTATATTAACAATTCTCCTACATTATTTATCTTTCCACCATTTCCCTTAGCATTTACACAATTTAATAATTTAATCTTATTTCTTTCCAAATAATTAAGTATAAATTTACAAACCCAGATGAGCTCTATTTCACAACCCTCTACTTTTGCAGTATCTTACCTTACAAAATTAGAATTTGCATGAAAACTGTCTCTTCGTGTAAAAACCAGTGACTGTCACTCCCACATGAGAGCAAGAATTACTTTCCAGCTAGAAAGTCATTTTAATTACCTGCTGCAGTCTGCTGTGATGAAGTGTTAGCTGTTATCATTCCACAATTTAATACCATATTTTATTAACTCTGATACAAGTAACCAGTAGTGGTACAGCAAGCTGATAAAAAAAAAAAAGCTTTGCAGTTCAGTATTGGCTTTAGCTTCTTTCTTTCTAAACTGATGGGTGGTAATCCACCTGCGGGTTATGCTTCTCTGCAACCAATCGGCTCTTGCCTTCTCTTTCTAGAAATACAATAACTGTTTTCTCCATGCCTCTTAAAGACATCATCTTTGTACTTTGCCAAAAATGTCGGAGTGAAAATACTGGTTTTCAGACACTACCTCTCCAGTGAAAGGGAACAGCGATCTACAGTTAAGTTTCCTCATATACACGGCTATACAATTTCATTAGACTCTGACTTGCTCTGTAAAATAAATTATTAACTGCAATTTCTGGAATGTAATATGACAGTCAAATAATAGCAAAAAAAGTGAACAGAAATGTACTTAGTTCTTCTAATTGCAGTCTCTTTTTGGCATCTCTCTCCTAACTTGTCCATGTTGGTTTTTTTTCCTTATCAAAGCTTAAATATTTTTTCAGGTACTACTCTAGCCTAACGTTTATGCAAGAGATAATACAGAGCGTACCGTCATTTCAGGAGATTTCGTATCCTTTGGGTCCCAATTGTTGCTGAATCTAAGCATGATTTTCAATAGTAAATACTCTCCCTCATCCTTAAAATTCAACAGTTGCCAAACCTGTATTTATGGAGACTGTTGTCTCACTTTATTAGACCCACCCTTGCACAGAGCATTCATGCAAACCTCTTCCCCCGCCCCCAGCACAACGCTCTCATCCATTGAGCCGGGAACTGGTGCTTCACACTGCAACAAGAAACCGCAGAAGCCAAGCCAGGTCCCTGCGAGCCCAACGGGGCTGCCCAGCACTACCGACCTGCACCGGTAACATGTGCAGCTCCTCAGAGCATCGGCTCCCCACAACATACAACTAGAACATGAAATGCTGCTCAGAATATAGAAACACCAGATGCTAAAGGATAGAAACTTGCGCTTTGTATTTCACTAGAGAGCAAGTCTGAAAATAGATGAAACAGAAATGTAAAATGTTCTCCCAGACAGAGTCCGTAGCTAACACAATACAGATCAACTGAGGCACCTTCAAAGAGGTACCCAGTAACCAAGCTGAACGTAGTGCCCAGAAGCATGCAACTTTAAATATAAATAAGGATCATTAATTATTTTTTTTCTATTTTACAATCTTCATTTGGCAAGAAATTGTTACACTTAGGAAATAACTTCAGCAAGTTTTTCTTCTTGGAGTTTCTAATAACTTGATCATTAAAATACTTGTATATGTTGAAACGAAGAGAGAAGCAAAAGCCCAGAGGAACATCCTTACCTAACAACAGCACCTGGTAAGTACCAACCGGATAATCAAAGGGGTTGCGATATCCCTGCAAAATATCTTTCAGCCAACTGAACCGTCATAGTTGTGCGAGTGGAAATCCCATGTGCTAGTAATCATTCTACACTGCAACTCGCTGGAGTTGCTTTGACTTTGAAGTTCAACTGCAGGCTTCTGGTTTTCAGAAACTTAGGCATGTAAAGGTCTACAGGTTCATTCTTTATTTTAAGCAAGTGACCTCGTTGCAATTAGATTGCCTGGAGACAAAAATGCAGTTGAGCATATCAGCATGGGGGGGGTGTGTGTAGAATCCATTTCTGAATGCTCCAGAACGCGTGGGACTGCGCAGCACCAAAGGCCGTGCAGAGAGGTCACGTCCAGGACAAGCGCTCACAGCACCTCCTTGCTGGTGTTGAACAGAGGAGAGCACAGAGCTTCCACGGCAGAGAACCTCACCAGGTTTCCTCCAAGGCAGCCTGATCTTTCACAGTGAGAGGAGCAGCTTTTCTGTCAAGCTTCGGCGATGCTCCAAGAGCGGAAACACTCGCCTAACCCAGCTGTGCCCGACGGGCTGTGCCAAACAGCGTTTACCTGATTTCCTAAAGGAACCACCAGCAACTGTGTTTGAACACGACTAGACACAGCATCTAAAAAAAGCACTGTTCTCCCTCACGCCTTGGGACAGCTCAGAGAGAAAGAAAGGAGCAGTTAACTTGCTGTATTGTCTTTATGCTCAACCTCTACTCCAGCTGCAAGGCTGTAACAGCTCCCACCCCGCTGGGTGCTGCTGTTGCTTGCTTCTGACTACAAATGCACAGTTCCCTCATTTTTAACTTTTCTAGACCTTCACCTTTTCCATCATCTTCCCAGATAAACTAAACAGGATTTTCCGAGAGGAGCAGAACACATTTCCATAATAACGCAGCAAATGCACATTTACTTTATTCTTTTAAACAGTTTCCCCAGCATCATTGAGAATTACTTCTCTTTCAGGTACAGCATCTCTCGCCGTCCTTCCTCCAGCTACTGGGAGCAGGCTGAAAAAACCCGCATCTCTCACTCAGCACACAGACCTCATCTCTTAAATCCAGCAGGAAAGGTTTGCGCTGTGAGGTCCGACAGTGGTAGACCTGCTCCTTGCAGAAGACCACAGGCAGATGTGTCCCACACTGCACGGTCCCTTCCTCTGGTCGTCTTCATGCCTGAGAGCAATCTTGTCCCTGCAGAGCCAAAGCCAGCAGACTTCACACACAACTAAGGGAGACTTTTATGTTAATGTTATAGCCCCTACACAAAAAGCTTGCAAATTTCTACTGCTTCTGCGTGATGTGTGGTTTGTGTGCAACATTACACACCACAACAGTTTACTGAACACTTCAACATTATTAAATACAATAATGCCACGTTGTGATATCGATCCTTCTTGAAAAATAGTGGTGGAAGTGCCAGGGAAGTTGGACACAACGCATCCCACCAATCTGACAAATGGCTATGTGGAATGACAGAAAAAAGATTTCATGAGGGGGTTTTTTAAAGCCCTAAAAACACTCTTCAGAATTGTCCTGCTGTAGTCCTGAATTTCAGCAACACAGCTGGAAACCAAAAGCACATCACTGTCTTTTATATCAACGGGCATTTTCTGTCACTCACACTGCAGGACTGCACAAGATGACATCGGATGGCTTTACAAAAAATAAAAGTAATTTTCTCCAACCCGCAAAGCTGCATTTCCAACAAAGCAAGTCCCACCCTCTAACCCCAAGAAACCACTTCCAGCTCAGTGCAAACAAAAGCACGGAACCCAAAATGCCTGGGTTCTACCAAAACAGCCTACCTGGAAAAGCACTTTGAACGTATGGAGCAACACTTCCCGTGGCTAAAATTAGAAATGGAATTTATGAGCCAACATGTTATCTTAGGTTTCTGGAAAGCAGAAACAACCATAATAAGTAACAGAACTTTATAGACTGGAAACATAAAAGAAACTCCAAAAAACAAAATCCCAAACCTATCTTTGTAATCTCCAAAGAACAACTGTAACAAGCCAGAGGAACCAGAGGCATCTTCCGTGTTATGGAAACCCACTGTTTTTCTTGTGCCTCTTTTGTTTAGCAAAATTATTACTTTTGATCAGCTAACAGACAACATTGGGCTTGGAAAACGCTGATCAACAACATATGTGCAATTTTGGTATTCAACGTCTGCCAGTTTTAAGTGGGGAACCCTGCACCCAAACCCACCATCTACATTTATGGCTAAACTGCAGGAATTCAGTTGCAGGCTGCTGGTCTATCCTCCTCCAGTCTCTTATCTTCTTCTCACCTGTGTAAGGAAAAAACAAAACCCAAACAAACCCCACAAAAACACCAGGGAGAGAAAGGGCCAGACAAATCCAGCACGGACATGCAGCTCAAACCCAACGGTCTAGCTACCACTGCTGGCTCAGCAATAAATATAGATATGTATTTTTAAACCCTCCTGGCCAAACGGAAGACGGGCTGACGAGTGAGACTGATCCCTGTCCTGGGGTTTACATCTGCCCTTATTTCATTTCTGCTCCACCAGCTTTGGTGGTGCCCGTGTGCCACTGACTGCGGTCTGAAAGCGAACAGCAGCCGAGCCCGTTCCCTGGAACAACTCTTGTTTTTGAACTCATTTTTTACTCAATATAGCTCACAGCTTGACACCTTAATAGAAAAGTAGGCTTGAGTCAAAACGTAAGCCTGGGATTTTTCAGTCAGAAATAGCATGCTCCGCAAGAGCAGCTCGAAGCCCAGCAAACTTAGTAACGTGTTGCAGATAAAAGATTTAATCTGCCCCAGGGATTCCTCACAAAACCTAAGAGATATATCATGTTCCTACATTTAAAGTAAAACCAGGGCCTAACTCCAGCTCTAGGTTACTTGGGATTAACTGGTAAAGATACTGTCTGGCTTTTACTCACACTACTCAGTCATTCTCTGAACTCTCCTGTGGTCTTAATCTCTGTAATACCTTTGTGAAAACAACTTCCATGATGCAATTACACATGTGAAAAATCACCTGGTATTATCTTATGGGCATTATTCTTCACTTTTATTGACTACCCCTTTGCCCTCTGTGTTAATTTTAACAGCTGGAAAGGAATGAGCATGATGAGAGAAAAAAATTTTTGAACAATGCAGCTGCCAAAACAAGAGCCAACCAAGCACACAGGGGCACAGCTTCTTTAGGGGAATCAAACTACTTCAAAAACTATAATATTCCTACCACAGAATACCTTTTCTGCAAATATACCTAAGGAATAATGAATTAGAAACTGAATCTAACTACGAATACAGCCTGTGTAGATATCCAATCTTTGCTCCACTGGCTGGATTGCGAATGAGGTGCCAGCACTGGAGTAACTGGAGAGGCAGAGGAGCAGAAGGGATGCTGCGCAGCAGGGATGAGTGCTGAGCTGTCTCAGTCCCAGGAAAGCCACTCTCTAGCACTGCCCTGCTCACTGCTACACCCACTGCAAATTGTGTGCTGCGGTACGGAGACATACAGCCTGCTTTGCATGACTGCAGTGATGTAAAGCAGATGTAAATACAGTGTAGATATACATCATGCATGTTTTGGCATGCTAGGGATGCTGTTCTTTAAGAAAAATGATAAGGTCACAACACTATAACATCTTTTGAAGACATTAGAGAGAGACATTTTCTTCCAGTTTCTTTCTTAGGGTGTAAACACGGGTTTGTTTCCCCCCCCGCTTCATAATTGACTAGAAAGTACCTCAAAGTTCCAAACCAGATGGCTAAGGCGAGAACCATCTTAACTTCTGCGTAGCCCTCCATTTTAATGAATGCAGGACCACGTCTCGAGACCCAGGAGCTCCTCCATAACACACCTGTACTCTGTGCACCCCTGTGCTCACATCACATCCCTTCCAGTGGCCAGGCCACAACAATGACGTGGAAGTCAACAAGGCGATGGAGGAAGCCTTCGGGAGTCGCTGCCCATACGGTCTCTTCAATCTAAGCTTTTGGTCAGGCATCTGTCAACGTCTGCCTGGTGAATTTGCACATGTGGGAGGTTCTGATATTCCAGATTGCTCACAGTGCAACAAGCTTTTGGGGATATGGAGCATATACTTCCAAAAATTCCTTTTATTTTATTATTGAACGCAGAAAAAAACTGCTTCCAGCTTTAAACTATGTTTTACTGCAGGAGGGAAACAAGCCATCAGAAAACTGCACAGGGGCAGTCCAAGGCAAGGACTTCAAACAATCTAAACAGCAGCATTATAAAACAGAGATCTATGGAAAAACAAGGCTTTTTCAGGAAATATTCCACTCCTCTAGATGCGACAATTACACAAAGCCACAGGCATCTCAGAAACACATCTTTTGTATTAAATTTTCTTCTGCCCACGTACTGGCTGGCATACCTCAGGAACTACGGAGGCCCATACCAGCCTCTGCAAAACACAAGTGGAATTTAGTAAGTGGAAGAGAGAGAGGCTGTGAGTGAAAATTTTGTCAGCTTTAGGCTCTCAGGAATGGGAATTTACTTATTTCAAAATAAAAAGGCATAGCCAGATTGAAAGCGGTTAGAAGTTTATTGGAGATCCCACCCAGGAGAAAGTCACTCGGGACTGGAAGATGCCACCTTTCTTTCTGATTGATATTTTAGAAATGATGAATAGTGAGCATGCAGGATGCACCAAAGGATTCCAATAAAAAACAATAGTCTGATGCAACAGGAGCCTGCTCTGGCCCCCGGTAACAGAGTGAGCTATTGTGGCTCTCAGCACTAATATTTTTTTAATAGAATCCAGACAAGAGCACGCACCAATCTAAACAAGACTTTAGAATTCTATTTTGCTATACTGGTGCAATCTCTTTGTGCTGACAGGACCACAATCAGGCAAATTCTTTCCCTCTTGCATAATGCAGGTAGTCTGGATCTGACATGCTAAATCAGCACTTTATTTAAACCAGGATAATCCTACAGGCTAATTATGCCCTCGCAAAGAGCCCTACAATTGCATTGTTCTCTACGGACTTGCAGGCAAGTAAACATAAATTAATTACAGAGCACATGCAAACCTGCTAGGAGCTGGTGGGCTCTGCATGTGGAACTTTTTTTGGTTCTTCATTGTTAAAAATTCACGGCCTGACATTTAAAAAGTAAAGTAAAAACCAGATGCCATACTGTCATCTGCAGTTTTCAGACAGTTTTTTTCCAAGCAACTGGTCAAACAATATTGAAAACACACAGCAAACATCCACGTCTTCACTTACGTCAAAATGAAAATACATGCACTCCTTGTCGCCTCTTCCTATTCCAGAAAGCAGTAACCAAATAAAAGCAATTATTTGAGAAGGTATGGCAGGGCTTTAGGAAATGCACACCACTGGTTCTGCTGTTTAACTTGACTACTAGCTTTAACCAGCTTTTCTTGATACTTGTTTATTTGCACTGGGACATCTTTATGAAGACAAACCCTGTGCTCTGCAAGTAATCCTAAATACTTAATTGAAAAGAATGAGACGGAAGTATTCTCCAGACAATGACAATGTTTTGTGAAATTTTACCAAAGCACATTCACTGACATTACCTTGAGTAATACCTCATTAACTTGATTAGCCCAAGTCATACTCTGCAAAAATAAAAGATTCGTCCTTAAGGGATCAAACCAAAAGTAGTAAATTGCCGTATCACAGATAACTGCTGCATTAAAAATAAGAGGATATTTTTTTTTATTCCATCTCTATATCAGTTTTCAAATAAGGAAAAAGATTATCATTTTTTTCACCTGTCATCAAAGTCCACCAGCACAGTTTGAAGGATCAATGTTTGGATCAAGTGTTTGTTAAATACATTTTATTACTGCTATATCAGCTAATAACAATCATTTTTTACCCCCATTTAAAACCATCCAGCCTCCATTGCTCTCTGGTCAGAACTGAAAAGCTACGTAGTAAGCAAGTGCAGCTTTTAGAGCCTGCAAAAACGTTGCTCATCGCGTGGCAGACGGACTGGAGCAGAGCCCGCCATTTCAACACCATGGCAATCCTGCAGCCCCACTACCAGGATCGCTGGCTGTGGGAATCCTGTGAGCATCAAGATACTTATTCAAATGGGCTACGAGAAACCAGATAAATAGAAATGATGTTGCGCTACTGAGTTCAGTCATGTCACAATTCCCCCAACATCATGCCTTGTGCAATACAAACAGGCAATTGTAACTCCAGGTAAGTTGTTATTCATAACTTATGCACCACTTGTTTACATGTGGTTGGCAGTTTTAAATGGTTACTAATTCAGTACTGAAAAATAAAACTAATGCAAATAAAACCGCTGCAGGAGGCACTTCTGAATAACAATATATAGCTGTAGTATAAACACTTGTAAGGCAGTGAAGAAGAAATCCCTAAGTGCAGTCACCACATAAGTATGCATCACTATACAGCTGTATTTTTAATTTAATTGGTAAACTTCAACCACAGAATAATTGCAGTGTTTCTAGCACAAAAGAAAGATTAACATGAGAACAACTGCTGAGTGCTGTGTCTCCCCCAAGCAGAGTATCATCTTTTCAGTTTATTTCCCCTCCTTAAGTAAAATACATAAACAAACAATTTCTCCCCAAAATAAAAAGAATTTAAAAGTCACAAAGCAAAGTTAAAAAGGAAACATTTCCAGAACTATGTTTACTCACAGTCAAAACGTTTCTGAAATTCCTTCCATTTCCTTCCTGCATAAGACTCAGACAGCCTCTCGCCCTGACACAGAACCATCCCCTTCCTCTCCACATGGCAGCCCGGTTGGCTCCCCAACACGGATCCCTTTTACCCGAGACACAGCACTAAACCCTTCATGGAGACCATCCATGTGTTGCCGCACATGGAGCAGACCCTCAAGAATATGATGGCTCCTACGATGACTGGCTGCAAGACAGCACTCACCACCTCACGCGAAGGGTGCCGTGCTCTTTGCTAGTTACGCCAATGAGAAAGACACAGCAGCCTCTCCAAAGACAGAGTCTTACCCAACACTTGATTCAACTTTCAGTTGTCTTCAGCCTGAGATCCTCAGACTCTATGAATTTATGGAGTAGTTATTAGGGGTCTGTGAACGAAAAATCAAGGAAAACAAGCCTGCTGAGAGCTATCTTTGAGTATCTAAGCATGCCAAAGCACCCTTACTCATAGCAGCCTGCAAACCAGAACAGGTTGAACACTTCTCGGACATCTGCTACTGCCCTCTCCCACTATATTAGTGTCCAATGGAGTACACTGCTTCTCTTATTACTGGAAGACAAGACAGTGGGCAAGAAGGGTGACAACCCCCCCGCAAAGTACCAGGACAGAGAACAAACTTTTGTCACATGAGTAGCTGTTGAGGCTCTTCATCCTGTCACTCAAAGCTCCCAGCGTACAGGAGCCAACCACCTGGGCCAGGAGACATTAGAGCAAACAGGGAGCTCGTGCCAAGACTTCAACCACACTACCCTCTGGTCCTGTGCATTCACTTCAAATGCTGTATCACTATCCAGTTCAGCAACTTGTACTTCACCAACTAATATAACATGACTTAAATCATAACTTCCATGAAACATGCCCAAGAAATACAGACCATATGTAACAAATTCTTTCATGTATCCAAATAGGAAACTGCCTGATGAAATGAATTTTGAGATTTGTCACCTGTTACTCAACAGATTTGCTTGATCATCATTATGTCACATCACTAAATCTACCTAGTGTGAACGACATTAAATAACATACAGTTAAATAAAACATTTTCCAAATGCAAGTCCGTTGGCATGTCCCTTTGGCTTGTTTCTGTGTTTGAAATGACTTCATCCTCATACTAAGAGCAACAAGTCTTTGCCCAGTGCTGATACTCCAACCTAGTTTTAAGACCAAAAGAGATACTAACACCACCGTCTGACAAGTGAGTACTAGTCTTTCCAGTCACGTAAAACAGACATGGCTAAAATCAGCATTTTTGTTGTTCCAAGGTTTGAATGTTCTGTAAGTCATCTATTGTTATTCTCCGCATTTAGACCAAACCTGGCAGCCTACTTCATACCAAAGCAAGCCCCCAACAACCAGCTCCTCCATCAGCTCATGTGCCATATTTGGTTTCTTCATCCTTTGCTAAAACATTCTCAGACTTCGTGCTAATAACTAGCTGATTACATTTCAAACTTCCCTCAGGCTAAAAGTTATTACTGGGGAGTACAGGAATGTGTCTGGAATGCAAAAACAACTGGGGTAAAAATCAGTGGGCTCTGAGCTGGTATAAATAGATAGTTCACTACGGAAACTCATCTCCTCTCCAAAAAAACAAAACCACGAGACAGTGGCCCACCATCTCCTCTAGTTAATCTACTGGTGAACTGATATAGCCAGACTCCCAGCTCTCAGGAAAAAGCATCTTGTATCTACACAAAATACAATATAAGTAATGTTCCTGTTATGTTCACATGCCAGACACCTAACTACGCTGAGTAATCTATTGATAAACTGATGTAACAGACGGTAGTTTCGGGATATACCAAATACTTCACAGTGTGGAAAGAAATGAGGAAAAAAGTTTTGCTGTGGAAACTTTATGGTTAAATGATACCACGTAACAGGTTTATTGACAGAACGTTCTGTTACGAAAACTTACTTTACTCAACGCAAACTCCTGCATCACACTCCACCTTGTAGCGCTTGGGCATCTTCAAACAAAACATTCAACCACGAGATCAGCACACACAGCACGAAGGTCTGTTCTTTTTTTTCCACCCTCTCTGCAAAGGGTGTTGCAGCGCATCGCAAGAAAGTTGCCCTGCAAGGTACCCATATAAACAGGCCCAGGTATCTACGGAAATTAGGGGAACAGTCCCCCCAGCCTGATTTTTGGAGCTTTGGGCTGGTGTTGTGCTGTACCTGCGCAACTTAAATCCCTTTTCATTTAGAGGTGAAGTTATTCTTAATCACTTTGAAGTAGAGCATAAAGTACACTGAGAAAAGTAAAGATCACATTTCAGGTCTCCAGAAGAAGACTCTTGTGAAAACTATGTATTTAATTGCAGCTATACCTGTAGAAAAAGAGCTTAAAAAAAGACCATAAAAACTAAAAAGCAACAGAAAGCACAGAAACAGAAGAAATACCCCCCTTCCCCCACCAAACCCTAAAAAAAAAAGGCTCTTGGCTATACTTAGAAAAATTGAAAGAAATCCAACATAGGCTAAGGATTTTCCCAACCTCTGTATTTACTTCTGTGCTGCTGTTGCCATTTACTGTCAGAGCACTGTTAGAATTGGAAGAGGCACCTCTCCGGACCAAGTTCTTTGTTTTTCTACCGAATCACTTACCCAATGAAGTCTTTCGTGATTTATTTGAAGATCCAGGCATTCAAAAACAAAATTCCTCAATGAAGAATAAAGTATTTTGTGGGATTACTCTTTCCCTGAGGTTAGGGATCAAGGTTTCTGAGAAACATGATGAATCACAGTGGTTTTAGTTCACTCATTTTAAAAAGTGGGGTTTTTTGTCAATCTGATAGCAAGCAATTCTTTTTTCAAAAATATTTAAGAAACACTATGAGCTGGTTTGAATGAGAAAAAGAATATGTTTTTCGTTACCCTCACACTTGCAAATACTATTTTATGTAAAGGGAGCATTTTATAACCAACTGCTGACACTTTTTTGTATCACCCTGAGACAACCAGTATAATCCCTTGCTGGTTTAGAATTAATGGCACATCTAGAGTACAGCAAGGCAGCTGCAAAACTCAGAGACACACAGGAAGTTTCAAGACAGAAAAACTGACAGTGTTAAAATCACCCTTCAGTTTGCAATGCCTTCCTTCGAGGAAACTGAAACTAAACAACCAACGTAATGAAATTACAGAATCATAGAATAGTTGGGGTTGGAAGGGACCTTCAAAGGCCATCTAGCCCAACCCCCCTGCAGTGAGCAGGGCCATCTTCAGCCAGTTCAGGTTGCTCAGAGCCCCATCCAACCTGGCCTAGAATATTTCCAGGAATGCGGCATTGACCACCTCTCTGGGCAACCTGTGCCAGTGTTTTTAACTGGCTGAAGATAAAAATTAATTTAATTGTTCTGAAGATAAAAAAAACCTGTTAGTTTAAGTACAGAGATCGCCTTTGGGAATACCAGCAAGCATTCACTAGTCTTCAATCTCCTAGATAAAACATGCTCTGTATGTTTAGCTGTACAATAAACCTCTGGTTACTGGCCTACAGCTTTTGAAGGGTTAAATAGCCACAGATTGTTTGGGATCATCTCCCGATTGCTACATCACCAGCTCAACTCCACGCCATGGTCCGAGAGCAAACTGACTCGGCAGACCCTAGAAAGCACTATATGGCAAATGTGTAACGCCACAGTAATCAGAAGGTTCCGTTACGACATTTCAGAGATGGAACTTGCCTCTTCCTGTAGGAATGATGGTACCGACTTGCTAAGTCCTTTGAGTTTTTCAGGATTGGAAAACAGCTTGTCAGGCTGTGCAGGCACTGTGGAAACTGAAGAGCAGCAATTGAAAAGGTTTCAAAAATAAGTTTGTACATCAAAACAGTGATATTCCATAACAGGACATGGTTAGAAACAAACAGCTTCAGATGAAATCCATGCACGTGCACAACCAGTTCACAGCTTGGATGCAAGAATTTCCCCGCCCCTCCCCATAAGGCTCAGAGAAGCTATCACTAGGAAGGACAATCTACTTTGACATCTCCTGTAGCACTGACCAAAGACCTTGGTCTGCCAGGAGCAGGAATGTTTACTTCGCTTGACATGATTTACAAGCCTGGGTGCTGCAAGCAAATTCTGATCACATGCGATAAAGAAAACATTTTCAGTTTACCTTCCAGATTTTCTTCCTAGAACAATGGTAAGTGCACTCACGCACTAACCGTACCATCATCGACATTAGAGTCATCATAAGGTTCTTGGTAAGAAGTCAGTTTACAAGCTAAACTCTGTTCTTTTATATAGCCAGTCTAATTAATTGCAAAAGGAACGTTTGTGTAAAACAAGCAATTTTTAGAGCCGAACAAGGAAGTTTCAAGCATTCCTAGTTATTTATAAGATGCATATCTCATTAATGATGCAGTTTTTTGCAGCCAATCTCTTCAACTTGTGTATACCTCTACTGAACTTCACTTCTATGTTCTTTCACTGTACAGAGCTTAATTGCACAAGCTGGCCTTGCAAAAATCCAGTTTGCAGTAAGCCCACAATTCTCAGAATTTTCCACGCTCTAACCCTACTTTTTAATAATACATGAAAGCTCTCTAGCTTCGGACTGGATACGCATTGTGAAACGTGCCAATACTGAATGCTGTAAAACAGAATTATTTGGTAACAAACAGCCAGCTACAGCGGCACTTGTCTATTGCATAAAATGAAACACTGCATGCGACAGAATTCTTTGCAAGGTGAGTTAAGCTTTTCCAAAGTTTCTGCTCTTGAAGCTCAAACAGTGCTCAACATATCAGTTATTGTCAATATGCAGTTACATGCAGTTTCCCCACTGAGCAAGTATCTAGTCCAGATGTATAACTTGTTAGTTGTTAGATAAAAACGGATTCGTAATGTGTTAGTTTAAAATCAGTGGAGAAGTCTCTCCATTGTCTGCTGGAAGAATCCTGTTACTCACTTCCAGCTGCATTTTCACTCCTCTCTTGATGCTGATCAGGTTTCGGACCTGCTCAGTGCAGTATTGACAACAGTCATTCAGTAGCACAAACAGCTTTGCAACGTTATAAATAGCATCGATATATTTTATACGTGGGGGGGTTTGACTTCCCCAGACCCCACAGGTTTCTGTTTTGCACTGCTGTCCTCCTTTGAGGAGCTAGACCATGGCAAAGGGAACATGAGCGTACAAGCCTAAGCAATGCGAAAAGATGAAGAGTATTTTCAAGAGAGCTTGCCCTGTTCTGTTTTTCAAAATTTTCAAAAAACTTCAAAATTTTTTCAAAACTTCACTCTTAATAAGTTTAACTCATAATCCCGCACCCTTTTTGAGATAAGTGTCTACACGTTCCATATTGAATATGTAACACGCTTTCAGTAGGAGTCTCCGTCTGAAATCAAAGTGCAGTATGGTACTTCAGTCCTGTTAATGTACTGGATCTTGCAGGCATCCTACCACACTACAGTCCTATTGTTTAAACTATAGGCCACTAACATGCAAAATACTTTAAAGCATCTAAAAAATGACAATAAATGCAACCATGTGCAACTTTCTTAAAACCGTAGTGCCACAATGCACTAAAGGCACACAGAAGAATTGAACAGCAAGTGATCAATCCATCAGTGCGTTACAGATGGCAGCAACAGTAGCTGATCTAGCAGTTCACCTACTGCCCGGTGATTCTGCTGTGCTGGATTGAGACGGGGATCGTAAGAGAGGCTCCTTTTCAACTGACATATTCTGAAAGGGGTTTTGTGTGAGCAAAAGTCATCTTGCATATTATAATGCACCAGGTGAACCAACAAATTTGGTATTTAGTCAGCCAGGCCCAGCACTTCAACTGAGCTAATGTTCAAAGCTCTCGATGGTTTCAGTAACTGTTTCGTAGGCTGAATGACCAAAGGCCACAATAACGCACTGGCAGGTGGCACAGTTCCTACAGATACAGCAGGACATACATATATTCCTTAAGAATAAAACAACACAGCAAGATTCTACAGAAGCATTTAAGTCATGCTGAAGTTAATCAAATCTAAAAGAGCAACACAACTGTTGGTTTCAAAAATCCTTCACTAGCAAACAGAGGGTATTGAAAAAACACAAACTCCCATGCAGACACAAAAGATATTTACCATCTTCAGCACTAAGAGCTAATTCTTCCTTTGGATTATTTATTTTTCCTTTATCTGTGCAGGAAAAGAGTAACACACAGTTAGAAATGTTGCTGTTCAGGATGACAAAATGGATGGCAGTGGTAACAACAGAATTACAGAGCAATGAGGACGAAAACTCCAATAAACCAGCAGAGCCATGAGAATGGTTAAATTCAAGAGGTGCTTTCTACTTCCCACGCTACATCATGCCTACATCCAAGCAGCAGTCTCACGTTGACAGTTTCCATCAGCGGGCTGTTGCAACAATGTTAGTGCATACCTAAAACCTAGAAACTAGTTAGAAGCAAGCAATAGCGTGAGTGGTATTAGAAGAGTAGTTTGCCAACAATAGCCAACATCTTTCAAAATCTACATCTCCACACTTCAGTTTACAAAATTAAGTTCAGCTTATGTCTTTGCCATCAGACACGAGATAAGCGTGAGAACACTGAGGGCTGAAGGGAGACAGAAATGATGATTTAAAAACAATCCTAGGAGGCTACAGAGGGAAGTCGAGTGACTTTTAAGTACAATCTTGTCTCACTGTATTATCTTAAACTGAGTTTAGTGCATGACCTGCTAGAACATGCAGGTGAGACTACTAAACTAAAATGATTTTTTCATACTTCCACTGTCTACTAATCTGACACAAGCGAGCAGCCAGGAAACAATGGCAGTTGTTGCTCATTACTGATTTGGGTAGTTGTCAATACTTTCACTGCTGAAAAACTATCCAAGAAACAGTCATCGTAGACTAACACAGTGCATTTTTGGAAGATGTCCGCTTTATAGACCGGTGTTGTTTCAAAGTTAAGACAAAGAACTGAAAACTAAACTGTATGAGGAAAGAATTCAGTTCTACAGTACAAGCTCCATACGGCTTATTGAGAAACAAAGACAAAAACGCTACTTGGCAAAGCCATACGGAAGCCCAGCATGAACATGTTTAAGCCGAACTGGGGTTCATGGGAGACACACACAAGCTTTGTGCTCACTTGAGGTGGCTGATGGAATGTCCTCTAGACTTTTGGAAGGCATTTTCCTATCTGCACTCCTTTTCAAAGCCATCAAAACAGGGTTTAATTCTTCTTCTGAACCTGTTACGAGACAAAACACATGAATACTGCACACACAGACATGCCCTTTTAAGCAAGTCACTAAAAAAACAGCCACAGATTTCTCACAAGAATCTATTTTGACACAGTAAACATTCAATGAAATTACAAAAGAAATCCAAAATAAACAAATGTCTAATTTTAAGTATCCATTTGCTCTCTCAACTCTCTCAGCCATCAGTAGGAAGAAGCAGGCATCTTGATTTGCCCTGCATAGGTACGTCTGTCTGTACTGACTCATAAGGGGGTTTGGGGCAATTATGGCACTTCATTGTCTAAGAACAATATAGGATAAACTCAGACTTTAGCCATTTTCTAACCATCTTGTTATGAATCAGAACAAAAAAAAGTTCACAGCTGTAGTTTTTTCCGTCTCTAAATTTTTCCATTATATTTTCTCCCCGGTGAAAGTAATTTTGTCTCAAACTTGAGTAACAACCAAAAAAACCCAGCTATAGAGATATTTAGATCCCTAAAATTGTGCAATTTTCCCCAGGGGCAGAATCAAGACAGACCTCCTTCAGAAACCTCTAAAACCTCTCTCCCTACCTCACCTTCCTCCCCATCCACCAACCAACCAAGCCTTACAGTGCTGCTGTCTGTAATTATGGGTAAAAACAAATTACGTTTCATTTCTCCTCATTTGTCTTGAGTTTTCACTGACTTCCATTGGAATCTCACTTTCAAAACAAGCTCAAGAGTCAGTTGGCAGACCCTGGAAACTTCACGTATTTCTGATTCTCCAGGTGAAGAAAAACATTCCCAGTCTCTCAGCAGCTCTTAAGCTCTTCGATGACTATCACACACTATACATCGACTAGAGCTGCCATTCAACCAAATAACGAGAATCCCAGCAAACAGCCCACTTCATTTCTGTGGCCACTTTCCAGGGCCACAGGCAGCAAGGTTGATTAAAATAGCATGGGGTATCACTGTTGTCTTTATATCCAGCTGTTCCACTGACAAGCATTTACCTTTGAAGACCAGCTGGTCAAATGAAAGAATGAACTCAGTCAGCCGCTGATTTTTTTTTTTCCCCCCTCTTTTAATCGAGTATATTTAAAAGAAATACCAGATTTTGAGTGTTACAGTGTTATTAATTTTAAGGACACGTCACAGGGGAAGAAGAAAAGGGTAAATCATGAAGATTGATGCGATTGATTCGTGCTGCTGAACTCCCCTGAAGCAAAATGGGTAATTTGGCTTACCCACATGTAGTACGTGTTTGTGAAACACTTTCCAATTAAAGGACTTAATCAGTTCTTCCCATCCTTCCCAAACAAATATCCAAAGCATTCAATTAAGAAATAAGTATCACACAGGCTTTTGGTTAACATATTTGAAGTTGGCTACCAAGAAAAATCGTAGCCATGTTTAACAACCCAGCACCATGAATTTTAGAAATCAAATGGCTCACGAATTGAACTTCCGGTTCCGGAGTGGGAATCCGAGTTTTCATCTGAAAACTTGGACCCCAAATTTGAGCCGTCCCCTTGCTCTTCATTATCCTCATGCTGAGACGTTAGGCAGAGTTGAGGTCCTTCTGGCTGGGGGCAGTTGCTCTCATCTTTAAGTGGTGCGCTTGCTCTTCTGAATTTCAACAGCGCTTTCAATTCTGAATTATTTTCAGAGACATCTAAGGATGTGCTTTCATCTCTCCTTCCTTTTTTGTTTATGTCACATGGCTCAATTGCAATCATACTGGCCTCTCCTTCCAAGGGAGGAAGATCAACTGGAGCCATATTTCTCTCTTCTATTTTATTAATAGCTCTATTTCTTTTAGGAAGATGAGAAGCTTCAGTTTCACTTACTGCAAGATCATTTACTGACGCTTTGATATTTTGTTCTGGAGCTCCCCCTTTGATAGCTATCTTCATCTGTGTATGACAGCTACTTAAAGCATTATATGGTCGTGACACTGGCATGAAGAGAGTCACTTTTTGTAATGGAGACATAAGACCCCCCAACTTTTCTTCTTTATGTAACTCTTTGGATATTGGAGATGAGACTTCAGATGCTTCTTGAAGAAGTCTTTCTAAAGAGCTATTGAATTCATTGAATTTTGCAACATTTGAAGCAGAAGTTTTTTCTATCATTTCTTGTATTTCTTGAAAATGATCTCTCTCTTCTTGATGTGGAGCATGCATACTTAGACTAGTCTGAATTTTACCTTGCATTTTCTTATGCATATTTTCCAGCACAGAAGCTGGTGATTCAGAGACCTCTTTGGGTAGCTTCTGCAAATTAACATCAAATACTCCATATTCAGCCTCAGACAGTGCAGATCTCTCTATGGTCTCACCAATTTCCTGAGGCAAGTCGGCATCACGCTCATAGGTCGTGCTTTTGACCTCCACCTCAGCGGTCCCCCGTGCTGTGCTGTTGGCACGTTTTGGTTTCGGAGGCGGTGTTTCAAAGGCTTCCTTCAGCAGCTTCTCTAAAGCAGAACTCAAGCCACTGACCTTGGATGGGGCAACAGATTTTTCTATGATTTCACCAATTTCACCAATTTCCTGCAGCAAGTCGCCATCATGCTCATAGGTCATGCTTTTGACCTCCACCTCAGCAGTCCTCCGTGCTGTAGTAATGGCACGTTTGGGTTTCGGAGGCGGTGTTTCGGAGGCCTCCTTCAGCAGCTTCTCTAAAGCAGAACTCAAGCCACCGACATTGGATGGGGCAACAGATCTTTCTATGATTTCACTGACCTCTTTAGGCTGACCAGTATCTTCAGGCCATGCTGATTCTACACTACAAATAGTTTGTGAGATACTATTTGCATCATCTGCTTTTTTCATTCCCACTGTTCCATATTCAGAAGGTTGAGATGCAGAGGTTTCTCTGAGCAGGTTCTGCAAACCAGCTTGAGGCCTCTGAGAACCCCCATGAGTATCATCCTTGTCTGCTGCCTGATGTTGTAGACAGAAAGGTTCAAACTCCCTAAACAGTTTCCTGAGGTTGTTCTTGTTTTCATGCTCATCTGCTGATGGCACATTCACTTTTCCTGTGCTTTTGCTTATTTCTTGGTTTTGATCAACAGGAGAAATATTATGGCTCTGCTCTACTGTCCTTTCAAAGACCTTGCACTGATTTGAGTGAAAAGTTGTCTCTTTCAAAATGTTTTCTTTTAGGTTCAAGCTAGATGACATCTCAGAGGCTTCCTTTTCTAACTTCTTTAGGCCTAATTTAAATACATCAAGCTCAGTTTTAGGCAGAACCACCTTATCCACAGTCTCTGTAACTTCCTCTTGAGGAAGACTGATATCTAATGGAGTAGTCTTGTTCTCCACTTTTTCTGTAGGTAAGCATAGCCAGTCATCTACTGCTGTCTCCTTTAAAGCACATTTATCACCAGGTGACTGGAGAAACTGCATGGAAGTATGATGTTCTGTTGAAACAACGCTTTTATCTACGCATTCTTTAACTTCTCGCTCTGGAAGATCCACCTTTTCCTGGGGTTTTGAAATAACTGGTTTTCTGTCCAGCTGGACAGAGTCGGTATTTTTTGTGTGTGTCACATTCTGACACACACCTTTCAGGGTAGGAGATCCGAGAGGCAGTTCACACACCACAGAATCTAGTTTCTGTGTTTTTTCTCTCTCAGATGTTTGGGCTTGCTGTTGAATTAACTCTTGCTTGCTGACATTATCTCTGCCTTCATCTCCCTTTGATTTTCTTTCACAGGTTGAGCTAGTATTATTCGGCAATGAAACATCTCCCCTATCAATGCTACTCTGTAATTTAACTCCGGTATCCCAGAAGTTTCTCAAATTCTGGAACTGGGAAGGATCTGAAACTTGATTCTTGGACTTTTCATTAATTTTTTCTTTTAAAGACAAAGCCTGGAAGCTGGGCTTCTGTTGGGAAGAAGCAGCAACTTTTCCTTTCAGTGTTTCTTTCTCATCTTT
>Ga0181612_106938_pt1 | contig 30878 bp, 10 predicted proteins | sample HoacroProtozoa21_FD_119630 | JGI IMG/M metagenome (GOLD analysis project Ga0181612, IMG submission 119630) | Hoatzin crop microbial communities from Cojedes, Venezuel. Combined Assembly of Gp0051906, Gp0051904, Gp0051908 | reverse complement strand
GGGAAAAAAAAAAAAAAAAAAAAAAAAAATCTTTCTTATAAACCCAGTGACAGAATCAAAACAATTTTTCATTTCATTCCTGATTTTTTTATGCTCTTGTGTAACAGGCCATTGTAACTATTTTACACCTAACAAGATATATGGTTAAAGCATTTTTACTTTCTTTCAATATTAATAATGAAAATGAGGAAGCATGATGAGATAAAGAATCACAGTAAGAGTTCAAATTACTATTTTGTAAATTCATACCCGAAGCTTAACATATTTCTGCAGCTTAGGTAGCGCACGGATAGCCAGCTAAACCACTGCGTCACCAAGCACCGAGCCTGAGCGCAGCTGAATGGCTTTCCCCCAGCAGGCGGTGTGTGAGGGCTGCCAGCGCTGAACTTCTTCCCCCGCTTTGCTTTCAAGGGGAGATACTTCATTTTCATTCTAACTGAGGCTTTCAGCAAGCAAGGGACTTAATATTCAGTGATGGTTTCCCATGCTCGGGTCTTCCCTCCAAACACCACAAAGATCTGCTACTACATGCCCAACACACCACAGTTCTGATGCTAACGGCGAGGGGAGGAGTGAGGATTGGGGAGGAAATTTCTCTTTTCCCAAATGCCTAAGAAAGTATTACCAAAGAGACGGAATAGGTGTTACACGCTGTCAAGACCAGAAGATGCCCAGATGTAACAGCCCACTCTGGAATGGGTTCGCTGTGCGTCCACCTCCCACTACCCATCTCCTAACTGCAGCAGTGGGTGAGACCCCCAACAGCAGCAGAAAAAGCACGCGTGCATCCTTACTAGGGTCAACCCTTAGGCAACCATGTCTCTGTCTGTGCGCTTCGTTCAGCCGCTCTCAGACCGGGCATGCAGGCTGGCGCTTCCAGCACACGAAGAAAAAGTGGACACAAGTCAGTTCAGTAACCCCTTTTAGATGGATCAGCTCTTCAAAGAGGAAAGCAAAAGGTGAAAACATTTCAGCAGCAAAGTGGTTAAATGCCAGGTGGAAATATTAATGCACACATTCAATAAAAATATTAAAGCATATATGTTTCATATAAAATACAGTACAGGACCAGGAGTTTCACTACATGTCTAGTGCTCAGAGGGAACTGTTAAACTGGTTTCTTGCCGAAGTATATACACAATACGATTCTATAGCACTTTCCTCTACAGCCAGCAAGTTCTTTTCTTAGGTTGTTCATACCTCTCTTCACCTTGAATTAGGAACCTAGCACTTATAAATATTAAATCCCTCTCATTCCCTAGAAAAACATCACCATTTTTTAATCAAAGTTGTTTTAAAGTTAACAGTCTATTCTAGGCAACCAAGTTTAGCTGAAAATGTGTGAAGCATGAAAATCAACCAGAGTAGCAGCTTTCAAATATATAAACAGTAAAAACCAAGACTGCTGCTACCGCACGATATTCTTGGACTTGATTCATCCAATCAACTCTTAATACAAAACTAGAAGCTCTTCCGTAACTTCTACAGGTATTAATATATTTGTCTTCCTTTCAATGTGAAATAAATACTTTGAGATGATCTATGTACACAAGGTGGTCAACTCAAGCTGTAATATAAATATAAATGTTTTCTTTTAAAAAGTATTTTACAGACAGATAATGTTATATACATTTGCTTATTTTACTTCTGGGCTACAAAGGAAAATTAATGTCACTGATACATGCGGGAAGAAAAATTACACAAAAGGTACTGAAGAAATGCATAGGAAGTGAGAAAAGTCAGTCACGTGTATCTTTTAAAACCAGCTAGGGTATTTGTTTGTTTAATAACAAGGGTGTGCTGAGGACAGTCTGTCCCACTCCAGCCAGGATATCAAACAGGCACCTTCGCTAATGAATTGCGACTGCTTTTAGTGTTTTACACGTCTCTAATGAGAAGTAAATGTTTCTTACTTCATGACAGAGCAAAGCATGAAATATTTTAGAAAATTCTCTACGGGTTAATCAGTTAATTTTCATCTAAAAGTTAAACGCTTAGTAAGTAGAAAGCTGTAACAAACACTGTACACCATATGCCACCGCGCATACACACACATACGCACACTCTCGCTCCCTCCCACCCCATCCTCCCTCCAAATTTCCTCAATTAAGAAGTTCACTCCAGCTTTGCCTGGGCTGTAATTTATTTCTCAAGCTGAGTCTTTCGTTGGTGTTTTTGAACAAAACACACAGTACTTTTGTTCTTGCCCGTTCAAATGAGAAAAAGTTGCAGTTCAAAATAATGAAAACAATTTCACTTTTGTTATTAATCTTTTGTTTTAATCATAGTACTTGATAAACAGCTGAACAGGATCCTAGTTTAACAAAAGGATAAACAAGAACACTGATGACAATTTGTTACAACTGCCTTAATGTACCTTTTCCTTAATGAACATCTGAATATGCAATAAAGTATTTTTGGAGGACATCCCAAAAGAAAACAACTTGCTGGTTGAGCAACAGAAACAACTTCCTTTTTGCTATTATGTTGAAATCAAAGTCATTTATATATAAAAATAAATGTTATGTTCTAACAAGAACATTTTAGACAATTACATCTGTGCTTAACAAAAAAAATATTGGTCACTGAAGACTAGAATAATTAATATTTTCAAGGTTTTTAGATTATCAGAATGTATGAATACAATTCAACACAAACTGTAGCTGAAGGGAAACAGGACTGAAAATATCAATTTGTCCATCTGGAATAAAAATGTGACTAAATTAACTAATTAAATATTTAAAATACTACCATGGAATGTGACAGTAGATACGGTCCATACCTACTATATCAGAGGGAAGGAAAGTTTAACATGTAATAAGTCGTACCTTACACATTTAGTTAAATATAAACATTTGTTATTTATACATAAAGTCGCTTCCAAAAAACTATTAATAAGTGATTTAGTTGCACTTAAAATCAGTTTTGTTTCTCATTTGCCAAGTATTAACTTTTCTTAATCTTAAATCAACTGTCACTAGTGCACTTTTAGTTAAAATTTCCCCTCAGGTAAGTTTTAATCCTTTTAAAAGAGCCCCCTCACCTAAACCATGAATGTACAAAGTGGCAAAAGTTAATCCCTTTTAGTATAATCGTAGTTTATATACTCATTTTATAGCCAATAATAAGAATAGGCTTTCCTTTGCAAAATCTCCTTCACAACTCGCAACAAACGCCACGCACTCAAAGGAAATAGTTAGGCATGGCTGGCACTTGTAAAATGCCAAGGTCTGACAAGTCTTGTTGCTTCCTCCACATCAAGCATCTTGCACATGGAAGAAGATTCCCTTCAGCTTGCCAAAAAGCTTCCGCAAATCCAAGTCAGATGCTTCCCGGAAACAAAGATTTTTCAGCTCTGTTTGGCACAGGACCGACTCATCCCGCAGCTTTATGCTTTCCTCCACAGCACCCACACACCTCACCGCAGTGATGGCATGCTCTCAAGGGGAGGTAGCAGCACATACATGGAGCAATGAACGAGAGGGCCACCAGTGCTAACCAGCGTAAGCAGAACTTGTCATCACTAGTGTCACACGAGCAAGGATCAGAGAAATCTCCTTCAGAGTCTGACATGCAGTGATACAGCATGCTCTCTGCGCAAAGCATGCAACTAACTTGGTAGATACATCTTTTAATAGGATCTGGTGCATCTTGACATTTTCCTCTGCCATTATCTTCATGATTAAACCTTTCCTGGCAGTATATACAGCGGGAACGCTCACCATCCTCTTTTCTTCTTTTGGAGTTTTTAAATTTTGATGAGGAAGGCTGAGTTTTAAATACCACAGAACTCTTTGAGTCTTTCAGGGAATTCAACTTAGTTCCATCCCCACACGGGTATAAATAGTCAGATTTTTTACTGTCTGATTTAGAAAATGGTATATTTGAGTCTGCATCATCCCTCTCCAGGTCGTTCTTCCACATGTCAGGATGCCTGTAGTCTGCATAACGACGTATCAGAATGTCACGAGGGTTTATTCTAACAATTTCATCTTCATCCTGAAAACTAACGTGTCTGATCGACTTCAGTGGGACCTGAAATGGCAAAACAAGAGAAGTTTACTATCATGAAGTCCCAAAATCTATGTCCGTTTACAATGTAAAATTTAGATCAGAAAATTAAAAACCAGGATTTTTTTCTATGCTGCTTGAAGATAAAAAATTCAGCTTATTTTCTTACTATTACAATTTACAGACTTCCCCACAATAATGAGCCTTCTGCATGATATTAGGACCGTAAGCTTTAGTACTCTTCCCTGACGTTTTAGTATCTCATAAGAGCTTTGGGTATTTTGGTACCCACATAAGACTTCATGCTGTTCTGTGAATTATGCTCAAAAATCAGGTTTTAACATCTTACAGTGGTAACTAATTCCACAGATCACTTATGTCTTACGTGAATTTGCTGATTGCACGTCAGTGATGATCCACCGCTTTAGGTTTAAGTCCCTGACACATTCACTTTGAGTTACTTGGGTTATCTAGGAGAAGCTTCCCTTTATTCCTGCTCTAAGTTTTCAAACTCCCTCCACTTTTGCAACAAGAGTATTGAATACTGGTTACTTATTCTCACAGCTATGTTTTAGACAAGGGTTTTGCCATATGAAGAATAATATTCAGTTGCACGATCAATCAGGAACAGTGGCTTCTAAATGCATCTCCCCTTAGCTAACACACAGTACGTACATCGATTAGGTTAGGACACCGGCAGGTAAACACCTCAGTACTTTTTGAATTCTCAGCTTGTACTGAACTGACCATAATCCAAGACCTTTTACCTCAAAAGGCAAGTAAGAAGGAACGTGCTAAACGCAGACAAAACAAACAGCAGAGAGATAAGACAGAGTTCTTGTTTATTCTGCCTTACGATCAAAAGGCATGGGAGCATGAAACAGTTGTTGAAGGTGGCAAATTTGAATCATTTGAATTAAAATACTATAGACCTTAGGTACACGTGTAAGATAGCGGGCTGCCACTAACTGTTACTGGAATCACCTTACAAGTGACTTTCAAGAAAAGGTGCAAATAATGACAGGATAAAAATTTAGCACGTGTGTATGGAAGGAGCTCCCGAAAACAGCAGATAAGTGCAGCAAAAAAAAAGTCTCAGCATGTCCCAGTATTCCTGCCTTACAGACAGGCAATTATTTTCCTGCACTGGAGGGCTATTAGAATTGGAGCCAGAATATAAGCAAGTTTCAAGTCAAGTTCTGCCTTTTTCTCCTGTCAAGTGCACAGCGTGCAAACCATCTCACAGAAAAGACTGTAAAAAAAAAAAAAAGAAAACAACCCTCCCCAGCCTATGAGCCTTACAATTTCTTCCAGAATTATGAATTATTTGGGAATGCACCTTTGGCATCAGTATCGTTGCTTTGAGATTGTTTACCTTATTAGTACTAATCAGATCAATAAGAATTAATGTGTCACCATTCCATAGTCTAGGACAACCGTTGAACTACATGTTCCTAATCTCTTGCAAGCGTGTGACAATGAACTACCTAAGATGATGTTTTAAGTTAACACACTTCTATTCCACTTTGCATGTGTCTATGCTCCTACTACACTGAAGTCTGCATGACCTGGTTTTGGGGTAGGAGGCAGAGGAAGGAAGAGGAAGGAATAGCTTCTTAAAATATGCCAGCTTCTGATTATGTAAGAGTATCTGTAGCCTGCTCTAACCATCACTTCCCTGCTTGATAATCCTTGTGTGATATATTTTAAGTACAGAACTGTAATTAGACCCGCTTTGCCCTGGGAGTTACAACTGGAGTATGCTGACAATAATAGGTTTTTTTTCTGGGCTCCAAGCCACGTAGTTGGCCTTCCACCAGGACTCGAGGATATAGGGTGAAGAAAGCTTATATCCTATCCAGCTAACATCACTGCCCTTCCATACTTCCTCAGGCTCCGATGCAAGCAGTTAGGCCTCCCCTTTGCTTATAAAAGCAGAGTGCTTCTCATCTCTAATCTGTTTTCAAACAAGAGAAAGGGCCTATTGTTTTAGCATCAATAACTAGCTATGGCTAATTGACTTTTTTGAACAGTTAACACCATAAATTTATTTAAGGGAAAAAGCACCAAAAATGTCATTACAATTCTGTATGTTACAGGCATAAAGGACCTTTATCCCACTACTCACTCAGAAAGCTATGCGTGCATTTAAGACACTAATTAAACCCTACTGTTTAAAGGAAAAAAAACCCCAAAACCTCAACCAAAAAACTCATCCTCAACCTCCCATTCCCCAGCCAGCCAACAGCCATTAAAGATGGCTAATACTAACTAAATACTAACAACTGCAAAATTTGATCTCTCCTCAGTCTTTGAAGGATTTTTATTTGTTTGAGCAGAACACACCACATACACAGAAGTCATTTCTTATTTTCAAGTCCCCAGCCAAACACCAACTAAAACGCTTAAGTTCTGACAAACTTGGTAACAAACAAGGCAGCATTACGTTTTTATGCAACTGATATTAAGAAATCACTTTTAAGAAAGCAAGTGTGAAATGCTGAAAAACAAGCAAACAGGAGAAATGTTGGAAAAGCTTTATTTATAGTATGCTTACGTATTGGGTGTTTAATGGGACCTATATGAAATCATGAGGTACATGAAACCTTAAGAACAACACATAATTCAGATTCTTAGGTACAAATACCAGCAAAATTCAATGAGATTAATCATAGAATCATAGAATTGTTTGGGTTGGAAGGGACAGTACAGATCATCTAGTTCTATCCCCCCTGACATAGGCAGGGACACCTTCCACTTGACCAGCTAGCTCAAGCCCAACCTGGCCTTGAACATTGCCAGGGAGGGGCATCTAATGCACCTAGTCCTCTAGCCACTCAAAATTATAACTTGGTACAAGTGCCATCGCTGTGTAACAGCTGCAGCAGGAAGGGAGGAAGAATATTACAGTAAACTGAAATTCCACAAAGAATCTCATTATGAACATCATTAGCCAACTGGAAATTAGGCAGAAAAATTTTGTTGACTCGACTGAACTGCTAGTATCACACCTCACTTGAAGGGGTGCACCTTTGAACATGGCATGGCCACTTGCTTGGTAAGGCAGCCTTCACTGTCTCTCCTCAAAAGAGATACACATGACTCTGCTCAGCTTGCAACTCCACAGCATGAGGACACCAGCAGCTGACTGTATCATCGCAAAGTACTAAATTTAAGTCAAACACACATCAGTGTATCAGAAGATGAAGAGCTGAGGGACTTTTTAGTAACTGAGGTATTTTTAGTAACAGTCAAAGTATTACAGGTAAAGATCTGAACTGCCATTAATCACTACTTTAGTTTAAGGACGTATCTCTTGAGCTATTCAACTTATGAGCACAGTAAGAGCATTCAAACTTATTTATACAAAATTGAAACAAAATAGGTATTTACCTCCCGATCTGCTGTGCCACATGGTCACATGCATGGAGTTCAGCAGACAGTGCAGTGTGTGCACAAACTGAATGTGAGATTTTGTTGACTTGCCTATGTTCTAAATATGTGCACCACAGGACCATGCAAAAAGCATGGAGTGTCAGATGCAGGTGGTGCTACAACATGAGAAAAATATTTTAAAGAATATCTACTTAAGTTTTGATGGAACCTCCCATAACTTCAGCCTATAAGAACTGAATTCTAGCATTGTCACTTCAAAGAAATTCCTATTTAAGTGGACAGGCACTGCCAGCTATACCACAGCCTAAATTAGCATTTTCTCATCAGCCAATTCTGTACGTGTTCTTCAAACATAAAGGTATTTTAGGCTACTGCACTTCTCTTTACAACTCAATGAGCACTAACAGCACAGGTTACTGTAGCTGTTAAGTGTTAGCTGCAATAACCTAATCACCCATCTATTCTATCCTAAGAAATATTTAAATTTTCTTTGCAAGTAAATGGGAAGAGGGAAAAACATGTACCTCTTGATGAACAGAACAAAGAAGAATATGAGGTAACTTATACAAAGAGATAATTGGAGCAGATCAATGAACAAAAATTAGAAGTTCATAATTTCAATCTATTTAGTTAGTTCTCCATAGTGTTTACTACTTTTTGCCCAACAAAGCAGTTAGAAAGCAGCTGATCGAAGACTTTAATACATCCTATCTTTCTTTGCAAGAATGACTGAGGGAATTAAAAAGATTTATTTCAAGGAGTAGAAATATTTTCTGATGAAGTGTTCACAACTACTTGAACTTGCATTCTGCTTATACTAAAAAGCTTCCCATGTGTTTGCTTCAGACATAAGACCCTCAATCAAATTAATTATCATCCAACTCACTATTAAGTCTACTTCTACAGTCTACAAAAACTGTCAGTTCTCTGAGGCTTAGAAAGAAGCAAAATGTGCATTGTTAAAAGCAAAGCTGTAAAATGTAAAATGTAAAAAAATGTAAAAAGCTTTCCGATGTAATGTTGTATAAATATGACCTCTTTCGAAAAATGTCTGTACATCAGCCTTCCTCACATTAGTGGGGCTTTTTTCTGTTTTGAGAATCTGTTTATCAATAGCTTAATACTTTTCATGTGTAACTGATACACCATTTTCCCTTCTGTACCAAAGTAAAATATTTTAAATAGGCAGCTTGAAAGCATAAACAATGTTTCACTAAAAATATTTAGCAAAAGCTCCTGACTGTGTAACACATCAAAGATATCAATTTTTAAAACACTTTTCAATATTACTAATCAAAACAATATTAGTATACATGTACCTGAGATTGAGCTCATGGCCAATTAATGTTTTCTGAACAAATTTAAACAGCTTTTCAAGGCTGCAGATAGAGAAGTCTGTAATACAGAAATCTGACTTCAAAGAAAATGGAAGATTTATTCATGTAGCCTCTGCACTACAAGCATAGGTAAATACCTTCACAAAGCTTTACTCTGCTGTAATAATGCTGTAATATTTCAACTGCAAAGCTTGTATTGATCATTTCAAGAAGTGGGGAGTATAGTACTACATACGGGGACTTAGAATGAAAGTGCTTTCTTGTCAGAAACTACACACTGTGCCATTAATGCAGCAAGCAAAGTAAGAACCACTTCTTTTGTTGGTAGCCTTACCTGGTTAGGTTGGCTAGGAAAACAGGCTCTCCTGGCGTTGAAATCTTCAAATGATGAAGGCCTTAAATTTGCACTGTTGTAAGGTTCACTGGTTACTACAGTTTCGTGTTGGAAAAGGTGATCTTTCATTAATGAACCTGATGTATTTTCTTGAGTAGTCTAGAATACATAAGAAGTCCCTTGAAATGATTTTGTATTTAAACAAAAACCACACCAAACCCACTAAATTCACATATAAATGCATTAATATTCTACATAACCTGTTAGAGGCACCTATAAACACAGTATTTTTAAATACACATTTTTAAAGTACTTATAAGTAGGCAGGTATTTTCTTTACCATGAGTCAGCCTTGGAAAAAGAGAGTTCCTTCCCTGCAGAGCATACACAACTTAGGCATTAGAGATACATGCCTTTAACTCAGATGCCAAATCAGAATGAGGAACTTCCTTCAGGAAGGAGAGATTAGCCCAGTCTCTGAGATTATGCTTTCTCTACCTACCCACGAGGCTGCCAATATTTACAAATATACAACTGGAGGAAAAAATTTCTGAGGCTAGTAAGGCAAAAGCTAGTCAGACCTTCTAATAAATTAAAAGCAAGATCAGCTGGAAAGGAACAGAAAGTCAGTTTTAACATATATTGGCTCAGTTAAAATATCTAATTACAGCAAGTGTGTACTAAACAACTAATTAATGTCTTTTTGAAATTAAGGTTGTGTCAGACAATTTGATACAAAGATGAGACCACATGGCAACACATAATGAGATATCTGCAGGACACGTGCCACTCAGAATAAGGAAGAGGAAGTATGTTTGGGCAGAATACTGGCTTGTGAGATGATCCAGTTTCTGCAAAGAACAGAAAACCAAACAGTTCTCATTCTTTAAGCTTAACTGACTGGGATATACTTAGAATAAAGCAGAGCATATTGATACAAATCGCATTGGGCTGCCAAAAAAAATGTACTGTACAATGTTTTGTTTGTATTGAGAGATGCTGTAAAGTTCACTGGCTGTCATCATCTGCTAGCACTGAGAAAATTCCTGCATCATCCAACTTCCAGCAATGAGAACGTTTCAGCTTTATTGTAAGAATTTGTACATATCAAGAAAACTTCAAGGGGGAAACAGTAACAATACAGCAGAAAACTACGGAGGCAAAGGCAATCCTGAAGTTTTGGCAGGTTAAGTACTAACACAATCATTAGTTTTCATTTATCAAAATACTTAAGGAACTTATTCTGGGATTACATTAGCACCTCATGTACATAAAAGCCTAATGTATCAAGTTTTAAGACATCTAGATAAAGTAGAAGTAGCTGTTCTGCAGCTGATCCTTAGGAGAAAGAAAATCATTGCATCACTAAGAATTTATATATTGTTCAGAAGCACTCTGGAAAAACATTAAAATTATTAATTAATTAATAAGCAGCTTTAATTAATGCTAGAGAGCATACACCCATGAAAGACAACAGCAGATTAAAAGTTCCATTGAAAAATTTTTAAGACAGGCAAAACTCCAGAAAGGACTTTTTTCAGATCCTTGAGCATGACAACACCAATAAGCGATCGACCCTGTTGTCAAAGTGAAATTTTCTGGTGAAACAGTGTTGGGAAAGGGGTACAAAAGAGACGTTGAAATGACTGTCAGGAGTTAGATTTCATGGATCTATACTTATTTTAAAAGCAAAAAGCAGGAAATATTAGTGCAGTATCACATCTTCCTAGCAGGAGGTACTCCTGCAGGTACATTGCCCAATGACATAAAAAGCTTCCAAAACACTGGTTCAAGCCACAGGAGAGCTGCATTCAGAAAGACGAAGAAATGCCTACAACTATTTTTGGTTTGAGCGATGTTAGAAATGCTTACAAGCAGAAACTATTTAAGCCAGGAACACACTTAACAGCTAGAAGCCCTTATACAGAAACCACAGTGATAAGCATTACCTAACCCCCTTACCCCTCCAGCTATTATCAATTTGAGTGGTGTAGGGAGAAGGATGAGAGCCGCAAAAACTATTACTCCTTCCTTCCCAGGGAAAAAACACATACTACCCACAAGCCAGCCCCTATCCCTGTGTGAGATTTGCAACAGCCTGCATTATTTCCTGTCCCTGCAGGTGATTCCCACCTTTTTTTCTTCAGAAATAAACCACCTGCACTACAGAGCAAAAAGGACACATGCCCATGCTCACACTGACAGACACGGAGACACATGCGCTCCCCTTGGCAGTCAAGAAGGGCTCCGGCTAATCAAGGATACAGGCGCTGATCATCTATTACAGCGCTAACGAGCAGCGCCAGACACTGAAGTATGAAATATAAACCCTAATCTTAAAACAAGCCTTTGTGCCCTGTATGCAGCAATTATAAAGGAATGCTTTTATAAAATTCCAACACAGACACCGCAATTCAAGCTAATTGACTTCCAGGACAAATTTGGGGGTGGCAGGAGACAGAGAAAGGCATCTGACCTTTGTAAGGCAAGAACTCATGAGACAGCTGGTCGGAAAGCACAACGCTCAGCTTACCAACCTAGACACTGCAGGTAAGTGGACACAGCCTAACTTCTGGAATTTAAGAAAAATGAAAAGCAAAACAGGTCAGTTATGATCTTATTTAGCCTACAAATATTCACTATTCAGAACTACAGAAATGCCAGAATAATATCCTGACCTCTGTATTTTTAATTAAACTGATGGTTTTGATACAGCCAAGCCATGTTTACTAGTATCAGAAAGGCTTTCTTTGGACGACACTTCCTGTTCCAATGTGATGTTTTATGACAAAGGTCACAGCACCTGAAAACCCACATTTATAATGGAAACACTGACAACCTGAAGGCTGAGGCCCTAGAAACAAAAATGCTATTGTATTGAAAATGCATTTAAGTAAAAAGCAAATGTGTAAAGTTTTCCACAAGAACTAAGCTTGGTATATTAAATACAGAGAATACTACACACAAACACAGATGCACACATTCCCCTTTTCTACTGTCCAAAGCAATTACACCGCCCACATTCAATATCCTTTAACCACAGCCTGCAAAGTACAGTACTGGCATAGGTTATTCAGTATCATCTGTAAAGTAACCTACGCCAGTTTTTAATGCACAACGGAAATCTGGTTTGCTCCCAGCTGCTGGTATAATAATTACTGTCCTATGGTTGCTAAGAGATACTCTGAATTTTTTTCCAAGACTACTAAAACATTTCTGTGTGCGCAGGCAAAAGGATGCTGGGTAAAGCAATAAAATGACTCCAGCTGTAGCTATCCAGCAGAATTCAAAGCCAGATGACAGCTGTAGAGAAAATGAAAACCAGACTGAGCTTCTCCTCTTCTTCAGATTTTCTCTCCTTACTTCTCCCAGTTTGCCAGAGTTAAGTCTGGGAGAGAATTCAACATTGTTCTGCAAACATTGTTAAAAATGTTCTGCTCTGAGTTCAATGACTACACAGAAGGATGGATGAGAGACCACATTTCCGTTGCATCCCAGTTCTTGTATGTACTTCCCATGAGGCCTGAAAATCTGCTGTTTGATGCTAACCAACACAAGAAGCGTTTAGATGTTTTTTCCTTAATTTTTTAATTGTGAATAAATGCTACAGGTTTCAAAAACATTTGAATAACTTCCATCTGCTTTAGCTATTTTAGGACTGATGGAGCATCTATTTTCAAATTTGGCAAAGAAACTATTATAATCAGGTATGTATTTCTGACATAGACTGAAATACTACCTAGATTACTCTAAATGTTTTGTAGTTTAACGTTTAAAGTAAAAAATAATGCATTTGACATGCCTCCTTCTTCCAAGGCTGTTCTACCTGAATATATAAAGCGTACTAGACATTTTTAGGGATTCCAAGGAAGGAAATAATAAATTAAAACACAAAGCATAACTCTAAGGAAATAAGAGAGAGATGGAAAAAGACTGTTAGGGATACTAGTGAGGGGAAAAAAAAAAAATTCCTCCTGTTTTTTGACTACTACTCCACAAAAAAGCTTAATAAACCCAAATAATTTTAGCACAGTGTACTATTAGATTTATTTTAAATGGATGATATAAATTAGTATTACTTTTACATCTATGAACTACATCTAGCCAATTTATTGAGTACACTAAATATTGCTAATCTTTAGTGTTTTATCATGTAGCATTTTCTTCTCCAGAAAAAAAAAAACAAAAAACGTCAAGGGTATATTTTTTTCACATTTCCTTACAAGTCATCTTTGTAAAATAAAACTTCTGCGAATCTTTTGTTATAGACAAAATAAATTGAGTGGTCACTAAATACTGCATTTACAAAGAGATCACTAAGTAGTGTGTTTAAAAAGAGGCAAACGTGAACCATTTTTGTCCTCTTTGCCTGCACCAAAACCACTTAACTGGCATGTAAGTTGGAGGCCTTTTCCCTTTCATATTGACAAAAAGCCCAATGTACCTATTTCTGAAAGAACAAGCCAAACGTTTTTTTCTGCTTATAATTTATCAGTCTACAGTTTTCTTCCGCCAGTAGTAAGAAACTCAAAAGCATAAGTGCTCCATTTCTTATTACCTCAAAACTCTTAAAATGTGCTGGTAGCCTATAAATAACACCGGTATGGCTGACTCAACAAAACCCGAAAGAAATTAAGACTCAACTGCTCTATTTTTCAGTTCTCAAAAGCAAGACTTAATGCATTTGAGTACCGAAAACCCACATAAAAATACTTTTAAATGCATGAGCTCTAGATTTAATTTAGTTAGATTTACTTCCAAGTAAAAAAAAAGAAAATTATCTGATTTTTACATTTTTTCCAGTCAGACCAGATGAGTTTTAGAGCAAGAAGTTTATACGTGGTAGAGGAAAAGAATCGAAGCCAATCTTCGAACAAACAAGCAAACTGAGTTAAACAAGCTGCTCGTCTACTGCATTCAAAATGCCTGGTTTTATACCAAAAAATCCAAACCTCCTACCAAAACAAATTCCCGGTGCATATTTCCATATAGGTATATATACATTCCCAGGATCCATTTACAAACATTACAGGAAGCCAGATAGCTTATTTGTGTATTTTGACTTGAAATTAATCCAGTAAGGCTAAGGCTTATTTAATGATTAGAAAAATCGCATATAATGTTCATTAAACAACTAACAGTATTTGTAATTATTTAAGCACCCTTTACAAGCAAGTAGGAACACCCTTAAGTGATAGTATTTTTTTAATATTAAGATTTTAACATTATTTGTGAACAACAGGGCATCTAAAGAAGCTATAATGAAGCTATGTCTTCTTAAAATGAAAACCTTGCTCTTCAGTAAGAAGAATGCTTTCTGAGATTTTATGTAAAGAATGTAAAAAAAAAAAATAGTGACCCAAGACACAACATAGTGAGCAAAATGCTACCCTAGAAAGCACCAGATAAATACAAATCCAAAAACTGAACTATGAGAGTTGCACAGTCAAATTTTGAACAACCCCTAATTCTGCTTACTACATCTATAAAATGTGATAATACTTATCACAAGTAGACACTGAGGCTTAACAGCAGTGCCACTGACTAGATCAGAAGGCTGTGTGTTTTGACCTTATTTGGGTCATTTTATTTGCTCTCTGTAGTACCAAACATAACCAGCCAGTAAAATAACCTATGAAGCACATTCCGCTTTCTTCATCACTGATCATCTTAATTTTTTTTTAAAAAAACCAAAACAGTGTTAATGACATTTATGTGCAAACTACATACGATATTCATACTTCAGACAGGCACTAAATACCGTAATCCTGCTGTGTAAGATAACTAGAACAGCATAGGGAGAACACCTTGACAGCAGATGATGTAAATGACAAAGACCTATTAAAATTAATATTTTCAAATGTACCTTGATGACATCCTGGGGACTTTACCTACCATACTAACGAACAAAGAAATGAAACCAAAGAATACCAGTACACATGACAGCTACTACAGGGTACAGACAAAAATGTAAGTGCATTAGCAAACATGCTATGAAAAATAAGCATGAAATAACCCTTTTATCTTTGATATTCTGCTATTTTAGAAACAACTTATGACTACTTAATATTTTTAGTTAAATGGAGGAGCTCCACTGCCTGATCTCTTGTACATCCTTCCTTAGAGGTTATGAATTACAGTGCTGGAAGACTGTTCTGATGAAACAACAAACATTCCATTGCTCTCATACCCAAGTGCCAACCTGCCCTTTAACATTCTATCCACACCCTAAAATGCCATTGCATAGATATACTCCAAAACTCACTCAAAAATACTATTAGACACTTGGGAAAACAGCTTATAGAATAAGCCAGGGGTGTGTGTAGGAATCATTAGGCCTTTTAAACTACAGTGGGATGGAGGAAGGGGGGGACAAGTCAACATGACTCTTCAAACACATAATACATTATCTTTAAATAAAACGGTCATAGCAGTCTTTCAAGTTAAAAAAAACACGGGGGTATTGAGTTCCACTTACAACAGTATCAGTTTTGGAAGGGAGAAGGAATTAATCATTTGAGCAGAATGTACACTATTTGGTATTTCCAAGATATTCTTGATGACTAGACCTGGTGTCTGTAACTAAAATGCTGTAGCCTTTCTACACTGATATTCATAAACCTGCAATTACAGCTTTGTTATTGATACATAAACCTGATTTAGATGAAGCATAGCTAAACCAGGGTGGGTTCAGGCTTCCCTGCATTCATTTCTCCCCCGCCCCCCGCCTCCTGGTATTGTTATCTATAGGCAATTCTAGTATCACTTATTTCATTTTGGTATGCAGAGATACAGTAAAAGAGATTGGCTAGCTTTTTTGCCTCTACAAAACAGGGATTTCTTGCCATCTATCCACAGCACGAATCCACAGTTAAGCAACGTGTGTTGTGGTGAAGCCATGAAATATGTTTTCCTGTCTGGAACGTAACAGATAATTCTACCAGCAATTTGCACCAAACAGGTTTGTACATGTAAGTTACACATCGAGAGAGTATTTTTTTAAACATATGTATTTATTTTTTTGAATATATAAAAAGTAATTCTACATAATCTATTTATATATCTAAAGATATCTCTATTTACATCTATATAGGATAGATGATGTAAATACACTTTTCTCCACTTTCCCGATAACAAACTTTGAAAATATAAAGAATCACAGATATTTGTTTCAATTTCAGCATCCTTAACACAGAAACTTAATAATTGGGCAATATAATCAAGAGGTAATTAGTTTCCTCAAAACTCATTAGCCCTGTAGAAATTGCTCAATTGTTAATCCTTGCAACAAAGAGTGTTTAAACAAGTCTTTTAAAAGCTGATTAAGGATTGCATTAACTTTGGCACACTCTTCCACCACCCTGTCAAAATCTCATTCCTATTTTAAATCCAAAAAATATCTAATATTTATAGCAATTTTACATTAAAGTGCCTTAAAATAAAGCACTGCAAATAAAGAACAACAGGTGGTTGCACAGCCAACACTTACACAAAGAGATACATTTCTTCTACCATAAAATGGAAAGAAATCAGGACACTCTTCTGCATTGCCACTGCATTGCAGCATCCTTTCTAAATACTTGACTCTCAGTCTCCTATCGTAATTTAATTCTTACCCATATCTTCAAAGTACACTACTAATTTTCTTGATTTTGTGTTGCAGAGATTCTACACTGATAAATGTAGATCCATAAATGACAAAACTATTTCCCTCAAGACACCACTTAGGAGTACTGTAAGTTTTCTGAATAGTCACTAAGACCCCTGAGTCAAGTTGTTTCTAGATCAGCTTCATATTAATTTAAGTATCTGCACTCTGAAAACTGAACATATGTGTGAATAAAGCCAAGACTTACCCTGAAACTGTAAACAGGAAAGATGAGATGACAAGCACATGTAGACACAAGTAGGTTTCTACTCAGTTATATTACAGTTATTTACTGTATATATGTAGCCATAATATTTTATACTGGCTTTTTAATCACTTGGATTCTTGGATATTACTAGGCAGTGCTACACATCAGTGTTACCATACTTGATATGGTATTTGTGTAAAGCATTATAACTCTGAAGCATAGTACGAGATACATTTTTACCTCATGCCATTATGACCTATAGAAATTGAATGGTGCAAATAAGGATCAATAAAAATTCGAATCTCAACAAGCAACTGCTTTATTTTCAGTGTGTTTATAAAAATTATCTGAACTTCTGCCCTTGTTTGGACTAGATTCTTATAACAGTTCTCTCAGCACCTTTTCAATTCTAACCATACAATGTTAGAAGTGTCTATCACTGCAGAGTGAAATCTAGGAAAACAAATAGGACATGCATGTAAAAGAACAAGATTCCCGACCCCTCTATTTTTTCTTTTGCAGAAGAGTATTTCACATTCATGTAAGTTCAAAGAGGATGCACAATCTAGAACAGACATTGTAAACTTAAAAATTGAACTCAGGATGGTTATCATCCTATTGATTAAATACTGACTACTTAGTTGGGACACACAATATTGTAAGTCTTCTACATAACTGTTCTTTAACTTATTTCATTAAAATGAATTTTGCTGTTGCTCTTATTTTGCTTATTCTCACTAATGAAAACAAAAAACATTCAATGAAGTTCTTCAAAAAATAGCTGCACAATTAATTTAAAAATTTAAACCCTTACTTGAAAGCAGTCTTCTGCCACTTCAACATCATTCTGTGAGGGTGGATAACCTACAGAAAAAGTAAAAAAACCCATAACAGACAAGGTTATTTTCTTTTTATTTACAGTTTACTGCTGCTAGTAGTCCACGCCATCCTTCAATATACAGCCATAATGATATAAATATGCTTGTTTATTTTTTAACCAGTAGATCACTGTATTTCAAGTCAATTTTCTTAAGTACCATTCATTTCTACATTTTGTATTTTATATACTGATTATTCCTAGCCACGCTCCTCTCTCTCGTTCACACCTTTCTTGTAAAAGCATTTTCAAAGTGTCATCAGGAGTCAGAAGCAAGGGAGCATATTCTTGTTAATGTAGCATGTTGAAAATTAAAGGCAGACACATTTGGTTGGCACGAATGCATGCTGTGCTATATTTTGCTATAAATCAGCAGAAATTGGAACTGTGAGACCCTAAGAAAGAAAAGGACTCATATGTTCTCTAATTATTTCTCTTGCAGGGATATGGATGATATCAGCACAATTCAAAAGAAGTCATTCTAGTATGTCAAAAAGCATTTCCCTTCAATAACATGCTTCTCCCTTTGCTAATATGGTAACACACATTAAAACCCCTAAATCTACTGCACATCACAGCACAGAATATTTTGTTTAGATTTCTCCCTTTGAGTTACTTTTTACAAGCCTGAAAGATACGTTCCTTCCATTCCACAGACACCTGTTCTCTTCCATCTCTCTCCTTCCCTATCCAGCAATATATTTATCATATTTTTAGCTCAGAATCAAGGCTTAATGATCATCTTCTATTTGCTCACTGGTTTCCAGGAGGTCAATGAAGCTCTGGAACAAGTTAGCCGTATTACTATTAGAGTAAATTCTTCTACCGTCCCATATAAACCTGCACTCAGAACTACTCTGTCAGCTGTTAGTAAACAAATAAAATGATTAACTGAAAGTATACACAGATGAAAAGAGAACTCTATGGGTCTCAAATCATTCAACTTTATAGCTTATCCTCTAAGAATACAGAAGCTGTAACAAGCTTCTGAGAAGAAGATCCAAGTAAGACACTGTAGCACTCTAGCTTCCTCCACTTCTGCATCTCTAAAAAAATGAGGCAATGCTTTACTATGTAGGGATGTTTCGGGGAATTACCTTATCAGTGTTTGTGAAACAATTTACAACATTTGGATGAATGTCACTCTAGAAATGCCAGAAGTACTATTTGAAAATTTAAAATCTCCATATGCTGTAGGTCAATCCACATCCTTAAACACTGTCAGCAGTAATGTTATGCAAAGAGCTTTGATCTCTCTCATTTACCACTCAACATCCCCCTACCCCCAGCAACCACTTCACCTGAAATATGTACCTTGAGAAATATCCTCTACTGCTCTCCGAATACCTCTGTCAAACGCTCTTGCATCAGCAGGACTCTGAAATGTGAGGCCAAACTTCTTGTCATCAATCTTCCAGTGGTAAAAAGTAGGAGTAACTTTGTTGTAAACGAGGTCCTTCTTCAACGTGCATTCCAAGACCACCTTCCAGAAAGAAGACAGGAGGAAAAGATACCACTGACTAATATATCAAATTTGAGAACAAAATGTAGTCTTTGTCAATCACCTGAAAACATGCATCATAAGAGCAAACAGAAGTCTCTGTTTAAATTTCTGTTATAAGGATGTAATTTTAACTTTATTTCCATTATGGACAAATTATTGACTAACAGTTGCTGATAAGTGGTATGGGTTAAGGACACTGTTTGTATAGCGAATGAATCTTCCCAGACTCAGAAGTATCTCATACCTGCAGCAAGCACTTCTGTCAGTACAGACTTGCTAGATGTTCAGCAAATGAAACAGGCCACACCTCGAAAAAACATTACTGTGCTGCTATCAAGGATTACTGTATCACTGGGAATTTCATTTGTATACTTATTCTATAAATTTTTTGAGCACTGGACTAACTTTATGCTGCTTTCAGGCCATATCAGTTTTCTCCCAGAAAGGCAACTAGACAAGAGAAGAATAATACAGGAGAACTGTTTTAGAAACTGAAATTAATCAAAACTAAAATCTTTTTATATGTATTACTGCCTGTAAGTAGACACAAATATATTTATGGCTCATGTTCAACTATAATGAAAATAGTAATTAGGAATAGGTAAAAGAATTTTTTGGCTAAAAAATCATTACAGCTATACATTCACATTCAGTTATGAAGCAAAGCTGAAGTCTTCACATCATTTCCCCAGTTTAAATTGGCTGATTTTTAAAATATATTTGCATATTGAATCTACCTGCAAAAATTATTTTATGCAACGTTGTTTTGATTAAAAAAATGAAAGGTGAACAAGAAAGTATGGAGGGACATGCACTAATCTGCTCTTGTAGCACTACGTGTAATAAAACGCACAGCAAGATAACCTGTATCTCTGTATTACTACTAGATTCTGAAAACCTACACTGAGAGGTGAATAAGGACATTTAATATGCTATCATTTCAACATTAATGTATTTTCAGAATTTTCATTTTCAATTTTGTTACAGATGCAGATTTGAGAGAAAAATACAAAATTTCTTACAGCATGTGGAAAAGTGATGTTAATTACAAATATAACTGGCAAAAAAAATCTCCAAATTTAAAAAAAAAAAATCTGTCTGTACTTACATTATTCTCACATATCCTTTGTGTTCTTCTTTCCTTGTCTAATTATTACATAGGCAAACAGGTTCTTTTTCTCCTGCTCTTCACTATTTATTCCCCCTACCCTACACGCCACCTCCTCTTGAGTTTTACTGCCTTTTAGCTCTCTCTCTACAAGGGTGACATTCTTTCTGCACATATGAACTCTTTTAGCATTTAAATAATTTTTGTTACTCCACTCTGAATTCCCTAAATGGTCAACAATATGTAGGTACAACTGCCTGCAAGAAAGCATAGGAAGGAATTTAACTATTTGCTGTAGATGTGCAGGAAAAGGTGCTGCAGAAAAAAAAAAAAAAAGTATAATTCTGCAGTTCTAAGTATATTAAATGATTGTTCTTTGTTCATTCTGATGATTTTAAACTTGCTTCTTCCTAAACAGAGGAGTTAAAAATTAAGATTTCTCACATCACTGCATTTTCTGGGTCTATAAGCACTTTTGGGGGATCTCTACTACCTTACAGAATCACAGAATGGTAGGGTTTGGAAGGGACCTCTGTGGGTCATCTAGTCCAACCCCACTGCCGAAGCAGGGTCACCTACAGCAGGCTGCACAGGACCACGTCCAGGCGGGTTTTGCATATCTCCAGAGAAGGAGACTTCACCCCTCTGGGCAACCTGTTCCAGGGCTCCGTCAGCCTCCAAGTAAAGAAGGTCTTCCTTAAGCACCAACTATTTTCATACTGAATTTTGTGTGCAGTTTCACGCAAAATATCAACAACTACTGCAAGCCTAATTTTATAGCATCTCCATGAATATCTGCTACCAAAGGAGTTAACCCAGATTACTTTATATTGAAAATTCTTTCCTGGATGACAAATATTTTTAAAAAAATAGTACCACTGCAGATAAACTACTGGATTAAAACTTTACTGAGTAGAAGCTATGATTTTCAAAGAAACTCAAACCAGAAAACCCCCAAACCAAGCCCCCCCCCAAGCCAAAAAGCAACACTGCCACCACCCCCCACCTCCGCCCCACACCTCCAACCCTCACAACATTTTATAAGAAAAGCAATCATTAACAAAATAAGCAAACATCCTATTCAACACCGTAATTGTTTTCAGCTTTATTTAAGGAAACAACACATTTGACAAGATGACACTGATTTTTCAGATCTAAAGCTGTATGCAAACAGACGAGTTAACACAGCAGTTACAAGTGGTTAAGGGCACTGAAAGGGGAAAAATTAGTTGCACCAAAATTGTATGTGTTATTAGACATAAGAATCCATATAGGCAAGGCTTTATGGCTGTCCCACCCAAGAGACAACTCAAAAACCATAGGTCAGAATTAGCAGTGGGACACAAATATATGAACACCCAGACTTCAATAGCTTTTATTGCATCCAGAAATATTAAAAACCCAAACCAAACAAAAAAACCATATCAACCATGCCCTACAGCACTTTGTTTTCTCACTGAGACACTTCCATACTTTGCAGCAACAATGTATTTTTTCCCCTATTAAACATAACCCTGTCAAAGGCTTCTTTATGCTGAAGCATGCAAACTATGGTTGGGGGCTGTGGAGGAAGTATCCTAACACACTCCAAAGCTCGCAAACGAAAAACCCAGCTTTTAGCAATACACTTTTTTTTTTTTTTGAGTCTTCAAACACCCAAAACTCCAATTATTTTTTACTGCACTTTGCTATGGTTCAAATATCTCCACATCGTATGTGAAAATGGTATCATACTCTCCCACATGGTTACCAAAAATCTGCCTTCCCAAACCTTTTCAGGCAGGCCTTACCTAAGATCTCCAGTGATAAGCACAACAAATACCTGCAAAATTTTAAATTAAGTGACTATGGCTTAACACAATTGCATTTTTTAATGAAGATGGGCTACTGTTCTGAAGGTTTTCTTCATTCGGAGAGTTAATGTAAACTTCCATGTCAATATGAAGCAGCCGCCTTAGCAGGTAATGGAAAATGTTGGAGTTCTCAGACTCAAGACAGAAGAGCTCCAGATGCACATGATCAAGATCTAAATTCTCAGAGGGTACACAGGGCTGTCTGTCTACTTACCACTATTTAATAAAAAAAAAAATAAATTCATATCTAGATGTCATTAAGTTTAACACTAAAGAATTCATAACTACACATAAATATACTTGCTTGCTACATGTTTCTTCCCTCACCTCTACGAGCTACATTCTTTAAAGATATTAGAAACTCTCTGGCTTGGGTAGACAAGATGAATCTCTAAAGTCAGAAATGTTAAACACTTCAAAACCAAGTATTTTTTAACAAAAATAAGATGAGCATTTAAGATATTAGCACCATTATTTAGGGCTTGTTTCAGAAACAAATATGAAAAAACCCTTATTGTATTTGATATAAATGTCTATTTTCACAACAGACCACATAACTGAATATCTTTCTAGATACTGGATACTATTTTACTGGTTTCTATCTGCACTTTCAACAGCTTACAACATTTACATGCAGACAGATAGTTTCACAATTTCTCATTCCCAGCCCAAATCTACAAACACATAAGCATATAGTTTTTGATGAAACTTCTGCCTTTTCTGCTAAATAGAAACAAAGGCTTTTCTCTAGTCTTGAGACCAAGCAGCATGACCTGAGTATATTCATGCTACAGAGCATGTGGCCCCAGTGCCACTGTGACCCTGTGACATGATTATAATTCTGTGCATGCTTTTTTCAATTCATAAAGTAAGATGATGTAAGAACTGTACTACAGCCCATTAGAATCAATCTTTTCTCAAACTTTAAAGCCATTTTAAAAAGTAAATGATCAATTAAGTTTTTGAACAGCAGATTTTTAGAACAGTATTTATATTCAGCTTCAGCTTTGCATCTCTCCCTTTACACGACTATCTGTTCTTCAAAAGAAAGGTTTTAAACTTTGATTTGTGTCTCCTGACTCATCATCCAAAAGATACTAGTCACTTTTTATTTTTCCTTCAGTAAAAACTTGCATGGCAAAGGACTGGAGAAGAAAATAAAACAGAGAAGTCTATTAGACTTTTCATTCAAGAATGCAAAATTCACCAAAGCCTTAAACCTGCAAGCTTGAGCCTAATGTATGTTTAGCACTACCACTATTAAGATAGAACTACTGTAAACACAGTAAAAGAGAGCAGCAGACCTGACCAGGTTAGAAGGGAGTGCAATTGTTCCAAGCAGACTGCCTGGAGCCAGATGTAGGAAGGTGAGTATAATGAAGGAGGAAACATGTAATTACATCAAAGTCTTCACAAAATACCCTCACATTCCAACGCAGATCTAAACAACCTGAGCAAACTATCAGGAAACATTCCCTCGCATAAATTAATTCAGTGGTGCCACCACTTCGAATTTCTTCTCAGATAACTAGGATGCTTTTTGTGAACCCCATGAGATGTTTTAAATAGCTCAGTACCCCATGAAAATTTTGGAAGTTCTACATATAGCCTGAAGCCGGTTCGTACAAGGGCTGACAGCAATCTAACTCTCCGGTACCTAAAAATATGACAAGAACACCCCCCAACACGGAACTTCAACATTTTGATGTTCAGTCCCAAAGTATTTAACCTATACAGCTGACTTACAGACGGAGATCTATAGTCCTAATTAAATGCCCGCATATCCTATAAAATATATACAGAGATCCTGCACATTGGAATGGAATTGCAATGTATTGTCAGAAGCAGTACTTGGAGAAGCAGCAACTAAAGCTAGTTTACAAGAAACGATAAGAGAAGCGATAAAAGATGTCTCATTCTTTTTGAGTATAACCATTTAAGAGGCATCTGGAAGACACCTCCATCAAATCTCTCACCTATGGATTTCAAACCGGAATTAATAAATTCCACCTTTCTACTGACACATAGGTTGAACAGTAATACTGGCATTATGATTCCCATATATCTTAGGTAAAAGCCATAATCTGAATTCCATTTGCTCTCTAACCTGAAGTATTTCAAAATCCATGCTTCCCTGTGTCTCAGGAAAGTTCCACGCTATAGTTTTTCCGGTATAAGGGAATTTCTGCACATTTTCTGGAAGCTGAGCCTGTTCACAAAACGAAGACTTACTGGCCAGAGGAAATAAAAATATAATCTAGTTATAAAGGTATTTTAACAGTGTCTAATGTGATGGGGGGGACTGGAAATTGTGGTCCAGCTGACCGAGCTGTAATGACTTCTAGAAACTACAATAGATTAAACATTCCTGAAGACACATGTGCTCAAAGTCTGAATAACTGAAATATTCAAAATGGCTTAGGAAGATTCTTTTAACACAATATTGCTGCTTTCTCTTTGCAAATACAAGGGCAGAACCAACTAAGCAGTGTATGAGTACCTTCAACAATTACTTAGGTATACAGATTTACACATCAGGGACATTCTAAAATGAGATTAGAGCAATGTTTAAGCACAGAAAACAGCAGATTCAGTATAACTTACTTAAAATCAGAAAATGATAAAAATATTTGGTCCCTACTCAACAACAAACATGATGAACCCATAACAACTTCCACTTTTACATCATTTCAAAGAAAAAATAAACAAATAGCATTTTATGCCACTGAAGTAATCTTCAACAGTCCTTTTCAGAGTTGACTCTGAGAGCACAGCCCTCCCCACTCTTTCAGCTGTAACAGAACACCACATTTCAACTTCATGGTGGTGTTTTTGTTGGTTTTTTCTTTGTATTATGAAATATACTAGTCGTCTGTTGATTCTATTGGGACTAAAAAAGCAATTGTTCGGCTTCATTAAAGAAAAGGTTAAAAATTGTGCTTGAACAGTGAATCCACAGAAATATCCTAAGTACAAATGTAAAAGCATTAACTATACTGATGGCCTAAGGATAAGAACAGTTTTAGAATCGGTGATTGGATCCCTGTGCAACAGCATTTCTCTTCCAGGCCCTGCTACAGTACTTGCGAAAAAGCACCATGACCTAGCGATGTCCTCACACACCTTGGTGTAGGATCTTGTTTCTTTTATACCAAGAAGGGTCTTGCTGCATACCGTGCAACTTTGTTGTTAATCCATTACATATTAGCTGTAGCTTGTAAGTGCATTATTTGAAGTCTGAGGAAATACATGAATACATAGCTTCCTTTTACTCCATTACCAAAGCATCACTGGCCCTACAGTATTCTTCATCAGAGCCTAAATCTGTATTTGTTAGTTCCCTGAGCTTTATTCAATATACATTGGATAGCTGTTCTTCCCAGCTGCATTTCTTCCATCTTTTATCTTGTGTTTTGGAGGGGCTGGCTTCTAACAGCAACTTCCTAAAACTGCAGCAAGATCAAAATCTGCCCTGACAGACCAGTAGGTCACATTTGGGTGCGGGACTGGGGGACAGAGGGACACAGGACAGGACACACAACAAAACAAAATAAAAAAAAAACTTGTTCAGCACAATAAAGGCTTGGAAAACATATTCATACTAACACGAGCTAGATTTTGGACAGGAAGAAGAGCAGGGACATTTAAGCCTTCTACCATTAGTAGAAAGCAGGAAAGAGAGCATAAACAGATCAGGATGCTGATGGCCACAACATTTTCATATGCATGCAGGAGAAACATTAAGCCAGCCTTCAATTCTGAGCATTTTATTACCCTCAGATTCCAAAGGCAAGCTGTGAATGTCAAAAGTATTAAGAATTAAAAGAAAATTGTCAAGAATTTCTAAATGCAATTAAGCTCCTCAACCACGGCCTCAATAAGGCTAAAAAAAGTTCTATAGGGAACTACTGCAAAGTGAGGAAGGAACTGCAGGTGCACATAGCTGTGCGGGAACACAGGGTACTCTGCTAATAGCACTACGCCTCGCAGAAACAACTGAGTCAGCAGAATTTCTATTTATATGCTCTCTTCCTACAACAGTCATAGTCAAGGCAGAAAACTCAGCAGTCCTGCCTCAAGGGAAAAATTGGTATGCTTGAGAAAGAATCAGCAGTATGGTATAAGAAGTAATTCTACCTTTCAAGCTTACACAGGGGTTGTAGATTATTGGCAGAAAAAGAGTAAGTTATCAATAAAGCAGTTACGGTGGAAGTTTTGTGCTTTCCCCACTTCTCTTTGTTTCCAAGAGTAAGACACTCCCCCTTCAGAAACCTATTTGGCACACGAGTAACCAAGACAGCCTTAGTAAGCCAATTTTGACGGCCATAGGTCTGCATGTAGAAATGGCTGAGACCCTACAGCACTGTTTTCCTTTTGTGAGGCTGACTTCCGTGATGCCATTTAAGACAAGTTCATTACTGGTATTTTATTTAATGTAGCTAATAGACCAGATCAATTTTTGGACCTGTCAGCTCCATGCTTTCTTCCAATACAAAAGTTGTTTTCATGTAAAATGGCTACTTTTTGTCATAGCCAAATTGCACAACTAACTCAATCATTACTGAGGAATTCCCTCAGATTTTCTGTTTTTAACAAGTTATCCCATTTTCCAACACTCCTATTAAACTCAGTATCATTGGTGTATAGACAGGTTAACAAGAAGATTTAACTTTAACCTTCCATCGGAAAAAAACCTGAATAGCAAAATGTTTCCCCAAATGGATGGAAATCTGCAATGAAAAAAATATGTTTTAAAGTTTCTGAAAGATCCACATGCTTAATTCTAGAAATACATGGTATTACATCTAAAACAAGTAATTGGATCTTTCGGTGTATAATCACTGATATGGATAAAAACTCATCAACAACATTAGACTGAGACTATAAATTTATTTTCTAATCTACAAGCAACAATAAGCAAACATCTCTTCTCAGGTCCTATGTGGTTTTAATAGGAACACTAAACGGATGTAAATTGTTACCGTTTTATCCCTGAGTCGTTCTCCATGGATAAGAAAATCAGCACAGCTATTCTCTTCCTGGGGAATGACTTTGAAGACTGTGACACAGCTTAGTCCACCCCCTCCAAGTGGTAACCATCCACCACTTGAGTCATCCCGGGTCATCACCACAGCTCGCACTCGTGCATAACTATTACTGGAAGAGATGCAAAAGAAGAAATTAGTTTTTCCATAAATGCAAACCAGCTAAGTCTAGCTAAAAATCAAACCAAAACAAAAATCAAACCAAAACAACAAACCCACAACCAACATCTCAATAATTAACACTGTGGATGTTCAGTCCTTTTGTAACAGTCACCTAGAAGAAACCAGCCTAAGAAGACTCTCTAAAAAATGTTTCTCTGTACTTTTATGCCTTCATTAGGACTTCTTGAAGCGTACATGTGACTCTCTGTAAAGAAACTTAACCAGACAATATAGTTCCTCAGAGTCAGAACTGATAATTCTTCTAAAAACTTCACAGTCAGTGATCTAGCTAGAGAGGGCCAGGGGCGGCAAGAGAGTAAGAATCAACTCCCAATTTACTTTAGACTAATCATGAAGCCAGTCAGCCACCATGAAATTGCACAGAAAAGAGAACAAGAAAGTAGAACAAGGTCAGGCCTTCTGCCACTGAAATCTAAACAAGAACAGGCTTCTAGTCAGAAACCCTGCTCCCCTTCGTCCGTCTGTCCCTCCCTCCCTCCTCCCCACGCACATAACCCGTCCTTTGCAAGGGCAGGTCAGGACACACACGCTGTGGGCTTCAACAACAGAACCAGTTACGGCTACTTAGAACCTAACATTTGTAGCATCTACTAGCTGTAGGGAACACTCCTGTACTCGCAGTGTGTGGAAAATTACTTGCATTCTACAATTTAACAGCTTTTCCCATCATTTAGCATTTTTATAAAATAAACTAACGGTTATCACTTCATTACTTAAAAGCCAAATTCCTTTTTCCGAGTCTCAGAAAAAGAGTTTTTGGTTATCTTCTCTCTCTTAGCTTTTATTTATTTCTTTTAAATTAAATTACATGTTTTAGTTTTGGTTACGAATTTGCTGCTACTTCAGTTGGAAAACCCCATGGTTTACCACGGATGTTATAAGATCCTACATTTGAAGTATGGTTTACTGTATGAATGTAATACTGCATGAATGAGTAGTCCCAACACTTCAAAAGAAATAAGCTTCGTGATATCTTTTGCAACTTATTTCTGGCTGAGGGTTAAGTACTTATGCCAGTTAGCATTAGTGATGGCAAATACAAGGACTGAACAGGAAATATTAGAAGAGGACAAACTTGTTGCTTCTGTACAAAATTATTTGCGACCACCGAAAACCATTCACCGAAGCGCTGTATTTTAAAATCATCACTGCTTTACCCCCGCCCCCCCCAAATGTCCCAAAATAACTGAAGGTAGGCTTTTTTGCGTAATTAATATATTATGTTCTCACACACACATATGATTCACACAGATGATTCACTTATATATATATATATATATGAAAGTATTTTGCTGCAAGCATCTAAAGCTTAAATACATAACGGTTTGCAAAATGGGAAATAAAACAAGACTATCCAATTTTAGCCCACAGGCAAGTGAATTTGTTTATAGAGACTTTGTTTGCCCCCACAAGCAAAAAGCCAGCCTCCCCCGCCTCCCCCTGAACCTCATCGTTAAAATGACAGTTCAGTCAATGTTTCTCACCGTTTCTGTACCAACATCTTTTAGTAACTCCTCCCACAGAGCAGACAAATATAATCAACAAAAATCCAATCCTTCACTGTATGCTTCTATCAGTTCTAATATTTGCAACTTAAAATGGCTATATCTTGACGCTTAATAATATTACTGAAAGTTGAATCATTCATTGGCCTCTGTTGCTGCATTTTACTCAGAGATAAGTTCAAATTGTAATTGTACACTTAAGACACAAGTAGTTCTTTGTCTCGTTTCTCTCGGGTGACGAGCCTCTTCTGACAGAAACTGAGGACACCAGGACTTTCCTCTGAAACGGTAAGAAATAGGATGGACTAACTGGTTAAACCCATACACTCTCTTTGCTATTCCCCATTCAAGCGAACTACAAATTTAGCTTTAAAGTTATTCACTCTACAAATCTGATCGTAAATCTGAATATTAGAACTTCCTTTTGTAAACCAACAGACCGCAGATGGAGTTCAGGTAAGCATAATTTAGGGATATCACAGAACTTCACTTAGGCTACATGAGAAAACTTGAACAGATTAATTTTTTATTTTTTTTTAAACGAAAGTTTACACTCCACATCCATTTTCTTTTCAAGAATCACTAAGGAGAAGCAAAGATGGATGATACATATCATATCTCAATGGCCTAAGTACTTCATTTGCCAGAGGTTTTACATCAGTATTGGGTTCCCTCTGCCGATACTGAGACACCTAGTCCGGTCTCGTTAACAACCTTGTATTTTGCTTTCGTATTTTATATTCTTTAACCTTTTTTAAACAACATTTATCCTTTCAGATATTTTAGAAACGACTGTCAAATTCACTGCATTAGTGCAAGAGCCAAAACAGAAGTCCTTAACAGGTAATTATTTAATGAATAACCTCTTAAATTGAAACAGAACAGTTTTTCCAGACAACCACTCTGTAAATTAACCGGACAAATGCATTACTGCACTTGCAACAATGCCAAAGACTATGAAGAGATTGCTTAGTTTTATATTTTGCTGCTGTTGTTGTTCAGTTTTTAATATTATTTTTTATATTTTAAAGGAACTCACAATTGGTAATGACAGCTATTTTTAGTAATAATACAAAGCTGGTTTGCAATTAGCCGCAACGGAGCAGCAGGACTTAGAATAATTTCCATTTCCAGAATCCTCTGCAAACAAAACAGCATCTGCCCGCCACACTACTGGTGCTACTGAAACCCTCTAGACTTCTTGGGTCTCTGTAAGTGTTGTAGCCCCATCTACTTAGGGGAATTTTGGAACAAATTGCTAAAATGCTGGTATAGTTTAGCTGTGGGAAAGAGGGCAGACAAGGCTCCAGTGTTTCCTGGCACCACTCCCAGAGCCTGACATTTTTACCTACTCTTGCACATCTAGCAGCTCTATCAGGAATACCTACACAAAAGAAAGCCAAATAAACATGGCAATCAGCTGAGCATTGCTTTTATGAAACCTTTTACTAGAGCTACCGCAAGCACGTGAAATGTAGCATGAAGAGCAGCGTTGCAACAGCAGGTCCAAACCTACTGTAACACAGACAACCTTTCCCAAGATCCCCCGATTTTGGTTGTGGCCACTGGAAACTCTTGAGGCTTCCCCAGAGTCTGCACTGAGCACCAGTGAAGGCTGGGGACAGCCACACCAGAACCCAAGACCAATTCCTAACAACTATAGAAACAGAGTGTCTCAGATCAGGAGATGAGAGTATCATATTCTTCTGTGATTGCAGTGAGTTATAAATTGTGATGAAGTAGTAAAAAAAAAAAAAAAAAAAAAAAAAAAAAAGTTATCTACAGTGGAATCTCCCCCTAGTAGACAAGAGCTAGTGAAGAGTACAGCCTGTGTCTGAATTGTAACCCTCTTGAATTTGAAATGAAGTT
>Ga0181612_156207_pt1 | contig 30886 bp, 25 predicted proteins | sample HoacroProtozoa21_FD_119630 | JGI IMG/M metagenome (GOLD analysis project Ga0181612, IMG submission 119630) | Hoatzin crop microbial communities from Cojedes, Venezuel. Combined Assembly of Gp0051906, Gp0051904, Gp0051908 | reverse complement strand
GGGGGACTGGAGGGCATAGTTTTGCACTAATTTTTCAACCCCCTTTGGGTGAATCATTGGCAGAACTCTCTTCTTGCTTCTGAAGCACGGCGAAAGCCCTCAATTAAAACCAGAAGGCAAGTTAGACTTCCTATCTGAATTTGAATACAGTCACTGGTATACACAGTAAAAGTCTTTTGTTCTGAAATCCATTGACCAGTTCCAAGGGATCTCACATCTCACTGAGCAATATGGTACTGGAAATAGTGAAGTAACTGGGGACGAGAGGTTCGCAGCAGGGAAGAAGGACCTTTTCAGGGTTACCAGGTAACAGTGCAATCTGTTGCATTTTTTGCATCCCTCCATCCTCTTTTGGCTATAGCGATAGCGTTCCCGCAGATACAAAGCAGTTTCTCCCCTCATTTTTCCATGAAGGGTTGCAAAGCAACGTGTCTCGGGGGAGAGCGGGAGCACTGAATTTGCTGTGTGTATCTGGGAGGTAAGAACTTCTTCCCCCGACTCTGCTTTTGTGAAAGAAACACCAAGCTCAGTTTCTTTGGTTTTCTTCTGAGTTATTGAGTTAATTTAAAACTCTTTAAAGAAGCGTTATGGTTCTAGGAGACTGAGTGTGAGGAGCTGTAGCTCAGGGGGTACTGAAGCTGCTCGTTGGCACAGCAGCCTCAGCCGCCATTCTGCACTCCACCCGTGGGCTGTAGCGAGTACCCTTACTAAACACAGCAGTCTGCCTGCTTTACTAACCAGTTACTCCTCACCTCGCCGCCAGCTCAGGCTGTTCTTAGGCAGTGGTCACCTGTCTGCTGAAAATGGGTTGAGTTAATCTTTTGTTCAAAAGCTAATAGTTGTAGATACCTACCCTATATCTAAAATGTGGAACACTGTTACTGCTCCCCGGAGCTCCTCGCTGCTGCTGCCTTGCATTAGCGCTAGCGTCCTGCTTCTGGTCTCGTGCGTAGTCTTCAGCTTGTGCTGCCAGTGGAAGCAGCCAGAGCAGGAGCAGTATTACGTGTCCAGCAGCACTGCGGGGTTGTCTAAAGCGTAACTTTCCTCGAAGGACCTGTTAAAAACATGCAATGCTGCTCACTGCGGTGCAGTCCTACATCTGGCAAAATGACCTTCCCTCAGTGGTGTCCCTGGGATGGCACTGCTGTACAGTTCAGGCAGTACTGACTACAAAATACTTCAACTAGGCATTAAAGTATATAGAAAATAATTGCAGAAGATCAAATTTTAGAACTCAAGCATTTGTTGCTTGCAAACTCAGTATATCACATTTTCAGATTCTGAAACTACTTTAAAAAATATGCATTTCCTGCACTTTCTGATGCGAGAAATCCTTGCTATAGAGGGGCCTGACCTTTACGGTAGAGGATGGGATGCTGCATGGTGGAGAGCTGCTGAAGCAGAAAGCTTGCGTGTCGCGGTCCGGGTCACCGTGTAGAGCCGTGGCTGCACTGCTTTGTGGGCCCACTTTGGTTTATAGGGCGTACTTTGACTGCAGAATTGTTTCAGAAGTTTACATCCCACCTTAGCAATGAATTTGAGGTTGAAGGAAGCTTTTTGCTTTTAGTCAAGGATTATAACAGGACTCAGCAGAGCGAAGGAAGATACTGAAAAGCCTCTCTGAAGCAGAACTCCTGTTTTTTAATACTAGAGCAGCATATGCTCATTAAAAAACAAGTTATGCATAAGGTTACTGTTTCTAGGCTTTGCAAACTTGTATTCCTTTTGAGAACAGCATTTTTCGCTCATCAGCCCAGTTGCACTTGACCGTACAGCATCTGCAGCAAGCTTGCAAGAACCGGGCAGTGAGCAAAGACAGGCAACCGCGCTCCCCCTTCTAGTGAGCTTTTGTCCCCTTGAAGTCAGGGCTGCGTGCAGGGCCTTGCAGCAGCTCCGCGTGCCTGTCCCAGCCGGCTTCCAAAGCCCTGCGGTGCCCTCGAGTGGCCGCACTCTGCAACTTGTCCCCGTACAGCTTCCAGATACAGCTGTCTGCTGGGTTCCCGCTCAGGATTAACTAAACCGGGCTAATTTGACATGATTCGGTCAGGGAAGAAACGTGTGAGTTAAGGCTCTTTTTCCTGAAGTCTGGTTTGTTCTTGGGGGTAGCTGAAGAAGCGGTGTTCTGGGCCAGAGCACCTTTAGGCTGTGGCAAAGACTATTGTAAAGCTCTGATGTTCAACACGTTTTTTTTTACTTTTTTAATAACAAATCTGCAAAGACAAGCTTTTACCTGTAGTTTAATATTTATATACTGATGGATAGCACCTAGAGGCCCAAACCAACATTTGAGCCCCCTCCGTGTCTCTGCCCCAAAGAGCTTACAGTCTAAGCAGTTGAGAAGAAGTAGGCGAAAATGACAACCATGCTTTCTTTTGTAGATCAGTAACTCCGATCCAACCCAGGTCAAGCGATTTACCTGCTCTAAGGCACAGAGTGTGCCACGGGAATTAAACCAACATCTCTTGAATCTCTGCTGCTTCCTCTCTAGACACTTTTCTCTTAATAAAAACCAGACCATTTGGAAAGTTCAGCCTGAAACAGATTACGGTTCAGGGCTGTCCTCCAGGTCAGGGTGAGAGCTACAGGAACAGAACAGAGAACATATCTTTCACAAGCGTAGCTCCCTCACATATTTTCATTTTCTGCGTCATCTTGGCAGGTCTGGGACCTAAAGCTGCCACAAAACTAGCTGTTCTGGGTGCTAGCTGCCTTAGAGTGGAATGGGATTGCCTCTCTTTTCAATTCAGTGGGCTTTGCTTTATGTGCTGCAAGAGATGCTTAAAGCTTAGGAAGATGCACCATTTATGCACTACTGGAACAAATGTGTTCTGCCCTTTCCCCTTCTGCTTTTTTGGGGCTAGGGGTAGGCTGCTAGGTTCATTTTAGGCTTCTGGGGAGCCAGCAGTAAGTTAAGGGCTTGTGTTTACAAGAGGAGACTTACTATTTTATTTCAGCCTTGGTAACAAGTTCTTGACTTGGAGGTAGCAGCCGGTTCAGTTTATTTCTAGATGCATCAGAAAACCAAAATAAAATGAGGTGAAGGATGCACACTGCTGCATTGCCCACTCTACCAACATGTATAACTGCAGCTAATTGAAAAAAGACTAAGCTATTAATGTTTTGCATTTTAAACTAAAGAACTTCACTTGCATACTTAGTTGAAAGCTTTTGAAATCAGCACCAATCTCACTGTATAAATCACTGCCACCTGGTCAGTCACCAGTCCTATGTCTTTTGTCAAATGTGCAGAAAGCAAGGCGATTTCTGATGCTCTGTGTTTACAACGATAACTGAAAGGTAAGAATGGATAGCCATTAGCAGATAAATTACAGTGGTCAATAAACAAATACACCTCACCTGTATAAAGCCATATGTTAATGCACAAGTTAAGTTGTATTGATAGTTGAGGTGGCAACATACAACGCAAATACTGAAGTACCATCACTTGGCAAATAGTCTGGCTTTGTCAGGGAGCTCTGTTTAAACAGAAGGGTAAATCAAACAGCGCTGACCAGAGAAGCTGAAGAGTCATGCGTACAAAAAGTGATCACTTTCCAGCTACTGCACAAGGAGTGACATTCTTTAAGACATACACAGCAGGATTCTTACAAAGTGACATCAGAAAGACTGCATGCACCATCTTTCAAGGCCGTATGTGAACTATACATACACAAGAGTTGCTGTATATTCTGTAAATACATTGTGGATGTGTAGAAATTCACATAAGATTAAAAGATTAATTTGTAAATAGGAGAAGATCAGTTTCCACCAGCTTATGCTTTACTTTATTCAGAAGGTTTCTTAGCGTGTATACTATTTTGGATAAGATGCATGTCACCACTTCAGAGTAGAGGTTTCACGTAAGCGTAATCTTCAATGCTTTGGTAACTGGCTATTCCCAAGGAACAGGTTCTGTTAAACCAAACTGATGACTAAACTGTGAATGTGACTTTTATTCAGAAAAGAAGGATATAGAATATGGCTAATTATTTCACATGTCTTCACAAGATACAAAAAACCCTTTTCAAGTGGATTGGGATTTCTAAGCACAAATAAAACCACCAATAGCATGGTGTACAACATTGAAAACCCTGATCAAAATGACTTCAGAATAATTGCGCATTCCCCAAAATACATCAGGTTGGCGACCGAGGAAGGAAATGAACTATTGAATAAACTGGCATAAGGGGTAAATTCTCTCTGTACCACAAGTTTCATAATAAAATACTGCTGTATGTTTTAATTTTAGATATAAGCATTTTTATATCAGTCTGGTTTGTTTCTAAATGACCAAAAGTTTCAACTAAAAAGGTGTTTACACAATATACACATTTCATTACTTACAAAGAGAAATAAGCTTAAAATTTCATATTAAAAACCTGGGATACAGTAAGGTTAGTAGCACCATGAAAAATGTTTTTCAAAACTGCAGTCTTGTTATTTTAAACATACTCAGTGCGTCGCGTTTTTCTTTCTTCTCTTGGTTGATCAAAAAGGTGCCATTTTGGTACGGGGAGAGAAATGAAAAATTTCATCTTCTGATCCTTTCTGAACCTCAAGTGTTCTTCGTTGTTTCCAAGAGGTCAATTCTTTCATCTGAGTCCGGTTGTCAGATATGTACCAAACAACCCTTCGTTTGGCACGAGTGAGGTACACTTAAATTTGCACGGTTAAAACAGTTTGGATTTGTTTTTTCTCTTCTTTCTGCACAGTAGCACCATTGTTGCAGCTGGAAGACAGTGCATCTTAGGAATTTTCAACTGTTTTATAAACGTTCTCCAAGACGTTACGTCTTCTTCATGCAAACTTGACAACGACTAATACGCGTCCTCAGGTCTCCAGCTTTCAGTGTCTCTGACTGAGGTTTACTGGGTGACAGACACAAAAGGAAGGTTAGGTTAGCTGCTTCTGTGCTTACAGAACTGTTCCTTTAAACTTCTGCTTAATTCACAGTTTAAGGTAATACTGAAGTACGTAAGTGGGGAACTAGTCCTGTATTTGAGGAGTTCTCCCTATGAGTGAGTGATCTTTCTGTGTGTCCTCAGCACCAGGTGACAGATGTGCAGGTTCATCCAGTGTCCTCACACACAAGGACTGCTAAGTGGCTGCTTCACTTCGGCACTGGATGTAGCACAAACACCAAACCGAGTGGAAGGTGAACTTTGTACATCTGAGACAGCATTTCTGGCATCTGTCTTTGTAGCTTTTGGGCTTCTCAGTTGAAGGGTACTTTAACAACCCATAAAAAATACCACTATAGTGAGATTGGTACTTCAGTGCTGGCTTTTCTGAACTATTTATTTGTAGTCCAAAAGGGTAGGGAGGTGGGAGATCAATATAACATATTTGCGTAATATGTGTGTACACAGAGTAAGTCCAATTCTTAAAAGTTTCTTTAAAAAAATTAGAATTAAAAAAAGAAGTTGTGTTTATGGGAGAAAGGAAACTTGCAGGGGTGGGGTAGTTGTTAGCAGGCAGTCTTCACCAGGGAATTACCACTCATGAGCTACCCTGAGAACTTAGAGTGATGACTGCATTAAGTATCACAGTTGTAGGTGTTGGACAAAACCAACTTAGGGGCCACTACTGCTATGTAAACACAGTGCACATTGCCAGTCCTGTACCACAAAGCTACATTTTTCAGTTTGGTGGCATTGGGGAATATTTCCAAAGTTTTTATCAATATACAAACAGGGCACTAGCAATTTATTATATGAAAGGAGATGATTTTTCAAAGAAAAAAAACCATTTTGCTACTGAAGTTGAAAGGGAAAAGGTTTGAGGAGCTGAGAGACTCCAGCTGAAGTGCTGACTGCAGAGAAGCTGACGAAAGAATGTCACTTGGCTTCTTCGCCACCAAAATGTCATCCTCATTCTTCTGCAAAGTACTGGAAAAAATGCTTGCCATGGAGGGTATGAAACCTTCACACAAGACTTTTAAAAACAGGTTATAGGAATGTCTGCCTTAAAAGGTTTAAGTGGAGTTGGATCTTGCCCTTCATACCTGTCCCTTGTATGTCTGTGAACTACCTTTTCAAATATTTGACTCAATTGAAAGGCTTGGCAAGAAAGAAACCCAACAAAATCGATCTTTTAGGCTCCAAATACAGTAACTACAGTAGGATTGCTTTCAGAGAAGGTACTACTAAATGTGAATAAGAATTGACATAAAAAGAATCTGACTGCTTGCAAAACAGAATGTGCCTGAGCAAGTTTTTTACATAATATTAAAGGCTTACCAAGGAAGCACTTGAAAAACTGGTTGTGAGGGGGAAAACACACTAAATTATTTCCCTATACCCCTGGTAAACAAATTTCTTTTGATCTTTGGAATAAATTCAGTTTTCAAAGCTTTCATTGTGGAATACAGAAACAAGTTTTCTTACCTGAACATTTCTGACACCTCTACAGTTGCCAGCCAGAAACTATATGAATTGGCGTAGTAATTACAAGTGCCACGACCATGGCATTCAATAAACGGAGCTGAGCGGAATTCTTCTAAGCAGGACCCAGGTGATGCCAAGGCCTGTCCAGAGCCCTCTGCTCCAGCACTAGTGTGCTGGTGTAGGGGTGGAAGAAGGAAACACACAAACAAGAATGTTACAGTAGGTGCTAAAAATTAAGTAGCACAGCATTCAGCTACTAAAAGAGCCACTGTTCATTCTTGGTTGAGATAACGTGGTGTCAGGCACCTCCATAAATATCAGTAACAATGAGCTCTGTGCAGTGGAAAAATCACTGTTAATCTTGGCTGCCATGGTTAGTAATTGAAGGTAAAGTCTTTTGAATGACAACCGTTACAGCTGTGAACAAAGTCCTAAAGCAGCTCGTGGAGGACACTTCTGGAGTAGGCAGCAGTTCTTACCATCATGAAAGAGTAACCAATCCAAAGGGAGTCCCAGCTTTGAGGACACGGAGGAATCTGAATGGTCTGACTGTGCACAGCTATCACCATAGCAGGAGCTTCACACACAATGCATCTGGACACAGGGGAGGGATCAGAGAAACACGTGATCGGAGTAGGCTTTAGTGAGAATTCTTACCCAGAGAAAGGGAGAAAAAATTGGCCTGTGAGAGGCTGTCCTATTAATCTAGACTTCTGCTTCTCACGTATTTTGTAACTGCAGTAAGACAGTATTTTGAGTGAAAAATCTGCCTGTATTTCCACTAACAACCATTGGGTAAAATACTGAAGCAGTTCCTGAAACAAAAACTGGAAGCTCAAAGTCTCCGAGTGAATGCCTTTATTTTAGAGCTAATGGCTCTCATTTTCTCTTTCCTGTCCATGGCGGCTTTGCGCTGCTGACTACATAGCTTCCTCAGTCGAGGAGAATTCTTACAGCCTTTCAGCCTCTAATTATCACTGCTGCATGCAGACACACCATTTCAGACAACAAATGCTTTAAAACAAGCGATTTTCCTAGTATTTCCCAGAGCAAAACATGACAGATTCATCTCCTAATATCCAACCCACACGTTGGAAATACACGGATAAGATGTGCTATTTATCCAGATACTGAGAGATCTGATAGCCTGCTTTGTCTCACCGGCTAATGAATGGCTGGATGCTTTGCCCAGTCAGCGGCTCCATGCTCATCGGCATCGGCTCTGGAGTTGAGAGCCAGTAGGAATAGTCATTTCTTGACGCAAAATTACAAACATTGTTGATGTTGCAGAACATGAAGGGCATGGTGCTGAAACGTCTCAGACAGCTCCCAGCAGTACCTACAGAGTAAGATGCATAAAAGGTGACGGCAAAGTTTTCACTTCATTGCTTTTTATAGCAATTCTTTGAGAACAGTAATTGTGTATTCTTCCTCTCCACCTGTGAGCGCACAGCATGTGCTATCAGATTGTCACATGTGGGAAAAACTTAACTTCTCAGTTTTGATTTACATTCTTTCATCCTGAATTAAAATGTGCAGCTTCTGGAGGTAGCAGATCTTAGCATGCAATCCCCATCCTCACCTAAAAAAATCTCTAAGACTCGTATCTTCAGAAAGCCAGAGCATTTGAAGAAGCAGCTACAACCTCTTTCCCCTTAAAGACAGAACACACAAAATATCTCACCCAAATCCTGGCCATGTGCTCTCTCGTTTCCTTGCACATATAGAAGAGAGAATCCATCATATATTCTCGATGTTCCTTGTGGACATAGTGGTGTATCCCTGGTCTGGCTGTGCCGAGTTATAAGGAATCCATGAGCAACAGAAGCTGTTCCAGGAGGACCGGGTGGGCCTTGTAAGCCATCAGGGCCAGGAGGTCCCTGTATTCCTCGTGAACCTGTTCACACAAGAGAAACATAACACACAGTATTTATTAACACCACTTCTTGTTCTTTTAGGACTAATGTAGCTCTGAGAGGTAGCACAGTCTTGTGATTAAGGTGCTTGTGAGTTGGGTATCTGCTAACACTATCTTCCTCAAATTATATTTTCACGTAAGCTTGGTTAAATCACTGAGGCTGTCACAGCTAGTTATAAAATAATGGTGCAGCTTCCCTGTGTTGTAGAGGTATTGCGAAGTTCAATACGTTCGAGAGCCATGAGGCACTAAGATAACAACTGCATTGGACATGACAGCCACAGAAATGAGTCCAAATCCACTTCCCAATTCCATCTGATCCACAGATCTGTGTATGCAGCTTAATAAGATAACGTTGAAACATCATGTTCAAGATCACAAAATAAATGGCAGAGCCAGAAACAGAAGCAAGTCTCACTCTAGGGCATGCTATGATAGCACCTGAGCCAAAGCCCACCAAAATGAATAGAAAAGCTACAGTCAGTTTTGAAGTAGGTTACAAAAAGTGGAAACGGGCTAGAACAACCTTGACCGAGAGCAAGAATGAGTCGTATGACTGAGAAAGGCATCAAAAAAGGCATTTGTTCTTGAACAGCAAAAATATCAGGAAACATAACTACAAATATTTAGACTGTGTTATTCCGCAGCCATTATTATTTAAATTTTTTCACAAAAATAATGCTAATGGATTTCACAGAGCATAGAGCTTCTCAGAGAAAAGGGAAAAAGAGGCATTATGGATTTTTGTACTATTTTAACTGTTTAAATTCTAATACTTTTTCTCACAGCTTGCAATATATAGCTACTTAATATGTATCATCATCTTTAGAAAACTTCCCCAGGGCCCAGTCTGATTTCTTTTCTCAAATCATAATTCAGTAAATCTAAGCAATAGCTGCACGGTAGCCTGATCTCTGCCTTTGGCGAAATTCTCTCCTTTATGAAGACTCGTTTTCCCCATTCATGATTTCCATGCAAAATTAAAATTATTTTACTAATCTCTCTCTTCTCTTTCTTATTAGCTTGATTATCTTCTGTGCTGCAAAGGGGATGCCATTAAGCTTGAGATAAAGCACTCTACAATATTATTCAGCAATGACCGGCAATGTGTTGGTTACAGGACTATTCCAAACCAAAGTACGTTCAGCTGCTTGTAATATTTTTGCATTAAGAAATCCTAAATTTATGATTTTATTATTATTCACATGAATTCCCACTTCCCAATATTAGCCTGCAACTCTTTTTCCACTGGGTCCTCATAGGATAAGCACCATACCTGGTTGGCCTGGAAGGCCTCTCTCTCCTTTACGTCCTGCTGGACCATCAAAACCAGGTAGTCCATCTCGCCCTGGGTCACCAGGGAGACCAATTGGACCTAGAACAGACAAATGCGTAAGTGAAATAAAAGCTCTTGAAATCTCACTGCAGACATCTTTAAATTGTCTGGGACTCATCTATTGTTTCTTCATGATATATTAGAGAAGAACAGACATTAAATCAGATTTATATGGTAGACCCCTACATATTTACCTATTATCTCTTGCTGAATTCAGTAGGTTGTCTCTGCAGCCTATGCCAAGTGACTCGCATTGCGGCCTGCAGTCAGCTATACGTCTTAGTCATTAGTCTGCAGCTACCTAGGATCGTACCTGGCAAACCCTGTGGCCCTGGCAATCCAGGTGGCCCTTTCGACCCAGGCTGTCCTGGAGGACCCGGGGGACCAGCATCACCTTTGACAACGATGCTTCGTCCAATGGTACCTGGTAAACCTGGTGGACCTGTGAAAAAGCAGTTTAGTATTAGAGAAACCAAGGTGGAAGAGAGCATGAGGATTAGTTTCTGTCATTCTTTATTGCAAAGTCAGAAGCCAAGAGCTCTATCAATGCAAAGAATAAATGTATATACAAGGCAAAAAAGTGCTCTTTGTGACACCACCCCCCCCTCCCCCAAAGGACAGTTCTTGCAGTGGTTAGTCTGTGATACAGAGTATAAAATACGGTAGGATTACTTGTAGTGCTAAAATATATAGCCTGGAATTGTGTTTAAGCTGTTGCTCTCTTTACTTTCATTGCTGAGACCGACTCAGTCCTGCATCTGTGTAACAAATTCTGCTGGCGGGGAGCAAGAGTGGCAAAGAGGTTACTGAGGACTCCTACCTGGTGGGCCTGGCAGTCCTTGACTGCCTGTGAGGCCAGGGGGTCCTGCAGGTCCAGTGGGACCCTTCATACCTGAAACATCAAATTCACACAGTTACACAGTGAAAGAACATGCTGTCTTACAAAATCTGCCCCAAGAATGGACAAAATCAGGCTACTTTTCTCCCGAAGGGCTGTTACTGTGTCTGGAGGTTTTCACTTTAGATGCCAGTTAAATACCTGGGAATACCCAGTTGAATACCTGGGAATCCTGGAACGCCTGGAACCCCGGGGTCGCCCTTCATTCCATTCAGCCCTGGACGACCAGGATCCCCCTGAACAGAACAGCTTCACGTTATTCACTCATCTCCTCAGCAGTTTCAGAAAAATAGACAGAAAAGGTGGCTGGGGGACAAATAAGCACGCTTTGGGGCTGTGAACCAGTGCTTTGAAGGGCTGAGGCCATGCCTTCTGCTTACTGCACTGGGCACTGTCAGAGAACGCTGTAACATGAAGCGTGCAGTGACAGCTCCAGCTCCCCCAGAAATATGACTGGGACACCCTGCCCAGATGCTGGGTGATACATCAAGGAAAAGACCCTCTTACTTGCCAAAAGACAGGGTGTTAGCTACCACATTTTGGCTTTAGTTTTACTATGATAAACTGCATATTCCATCCAAAGATATTCCATTTTTATTGCATTTAAAAATAAACTGGGGGAAAACTCCATTTCTTGTCCTACCTGGCGTCCAGGTGGTCCTTGATCTCCCTTTTGACCTGTCAGGCCAGGTGGACCAGGTTGACCCGGGTTCCCTTTTTCCCCTTTAAGTCCTCCACTGCCTGGTGGCCCTCGTGGACCTTCTGGGCCTGGCGGACCTTAACATTGCAGAACAAATATACCTATATCAGTTCACATCAACCATTTTCCCCAAGTTTGTGCCTTCAGCGTAAAAAAAAAAAAAAAAGAAATATTTTGGCTTGACTTCCCAGCTCTATTTCAATGCTGAATTCAGGATAAACTAAAAGGAAAACAAATAGAGGGATTATTTGCACTACCCCAATCAGGAACCAAGGCTCCTTATGTAGCTGATGAAGAGAAGCAGGTCCTTCCAGAAGGCCATGCAACTCACCTGTGTCAGAAGCTTACCAATGACCATACTGGTGCCTTTAGTAGGAGCCAAGAAACCCCAAATTAGATGGTACAAATATCCCCTCTGCTGATCTGCATCACATTCACCATCTCTTAAGTGCTATTTTAAAAGACCAAATTCCTTTTGAAATCCAGTCTCAACAATGTAAAATATTGCTGCTTTTCTGCTGTTAGAATTTGACATACCTGTTGAGGAGCCCGGTCTATGCTGTCTACTGACTGCTGGGCAGCAGAAAGCCCATCATTCTGCCTTGCTTAATCAATCATCTGAGTTGCAGAAACTTGTGTTGAATGACTCACCCTGCAACTGATTTGTCTATCTTTGTAGAATTATGCTGTGTATATCCAACAGAAGAACTGGGCTGGTCTTTAAATATGTTCCCCTTTGCTACAGCCACATTAATCCAAAGCAAAGCAGTGGATTTAAAAGAAACCTAGGTATTTGGAGAACTGAAAGATGAGACCCCTATCTTTATGCCACCATTTAAACAGAATGTAACCGATATTAATTTGTGGTGAAACAAACTGTAAGCAAGTGCAGCAACAGCTAAGAACATTTTACCAGCTGGATCTCATAATTGGATTAACAGAAGGATCTCTTTGCAGGATAGTGCCATGTCATTCTCCCTTGTAGCACAACAAATCTAATAATATCAGTGTGCTGAATTTTCAATTCTTCTGCAACCTTGAATAATTTAACATCTCCTTTGACATCCTCATAGTCTACATTCAGTGGATAAATTTGATGAGCTGTACTTCTGCATGCAAATCTAAGTATAGAATTCCTTCCAAAATTTTTCTTTTTAAATCAACAGCAATTTTGTACCAGATTTCACACATATCCTGTAGCAGTTTCAGCTACAGAAAACATCCCATCATGCAAGGATTTTTTGTGTTCATTTTGCTCTTTTATACTGGTGTAGTACTGTACACATGCAAAATAATAACAGGTTACCATCTGAGGCATGCTAATCAAACACATACAGTCTGCAGGGTAACCACAGTCCTTAAAAAGATACTAACAGAATTACAGAAAAACATCTGCTTCCCTTACATCAAGTGCAATGTAGTAAAATAAATTGACCGAGTTAAGAGTCTAACCTGGAAGACCTGGAAGGATCAGAGTTCACCAAAGCCCAATGATCGATGTTAGAAGGGTCAGACATCACACAGTACAAAACAAGATTACTAGTTAGAAATAGTACAGATGACAGCATATACACTACACAACAACCCATTTCACCAGCATATTTTGTATTTACAATATAATCCACATGCATGCATAAAACCAGACATGAATACACAATGATATGTATTTTCAGATACAAGTTATTCTGGTGACTAGGCTCTGCTAAGACTAATTTGACACTTCATTTAACAGCAAACTTAAAGCTTTACTAAAGAATATGTTATTGCTTTAACATTACAGCTGAGGCCTACGAGTGGTTAGTCCTACGCACAACGGGGTTTGGACTGTGTAACCATTTCACTGACAATAGTCACCATCACAGGGCCTGAAGCCTGGCAGATACGCAGGTAGATTGTGAATGACAGCTTGCTCTTGAGCAAAATTCTGCTTTGGGCAGGGGGAAAGTGTGAATAACAGAAGGACTTAGCACCAGTAATTGGGTATGAGCCTTGACTATCTATGACTACAATTCTAGGACTGAAAAGTAGGCTTATACCTGCTCCATAATGGTAAGCAGGACTGATATGGATCAAAAGGGTTGCAAATGCTATAAGCAAAAATACAGCAGAACTTACAAATTAATAAATTGTTGATGCTAATTTACCTCTTTAAGGTTATTGTGGAGAATGGCATGTGATAACATCCTTAGAAAAAAATCATTTAAATGTCCTCTTTCAAAAGGTGAGCTGGTTGTCCCTACCATGCTCCTGAATTCATACGTATTTTAGCTTCTGTGCCACTTGCATTTTTCATGTCAGTGAAATGATTGAAATATATCAACATATCTCCATGCAAATTACAGCTAAAAACTATAATAAATACATCAGGTTTACCTCAATGCACTATTTCTTACACATTCTGTAAATTATTTTAAATACTAACTGTAATACAGCTGTTAAAAATAATGACATGGACATTGTATTGTTACTGTTTAGTACTTATAAACTATATTTCACAGTGAGATAAGTTTTGCTGTGATTTATAAATCTGTCCTGTACTTGTTGATCATTGAATGCTGGCTGATCACAGTCACAGGGTAGAACAAAACATGAAGCAATTGAGAAGTTGCCCTCTGCATACCCATGATGGTAACGCACTTTGAAAGTGTGGTTACTGCTTGTGTGGCCACAGTTAAATTAAAAGGTAAAGCCACATTCATTTTTTTGTATGACGGCATAAAGCTAGGATTCAAACGTCAGGGGCTACCACATTTGCCACCTCACAGTGCTTAGGACAGCATACTAAAAACTAAATTTATTCCATTATTGAATTTTCATGACAGCTCTTTGCTTCTTGAAAGTCATCATAGCAAAACCTAAAGACATCGTTCTTATTAAACAGATATACCAAGTCATTTTCAATCTAGACACAGATGTTCACAATCTTCCCAAGAGCTGGCTTGTGCTACATGCTGATCTGCTAAAATGACAATAAGCTTGTGAAAATCACCATGTTCTTATCAATCCTGTTCCACTGCCCTAGCGCTAGGGCGGGGAGGGCTGTATGCTTCGTTTTCATTAAATGCATACTAAAGGAAGAGCTTTCCTCATTCTCTCTAAACGTGCTGGTGAAGCAATACAATGGAAATAAGGATTTCTCTGCACTGGAAAGTTACAATGCTCTAAGTTGGGAACGTAAAGCGTCACTGTTATTCTGTATAAATTTTCCTGCAGACACTGTTGGTATAAAAGAAACATCTAATTTATTTAAGTCACTTGAGAGTGTCCAAAATCAACAGTAGCAGGTGTTATAAAAATGAATACTGCCACTTGCCCAAGCTGCAAAACACAATTATACAGCAAAGACGTGGGAGGACAGCGCAAGATGCTTTTTAAAAAAAGATGAAAACCAGTATATTATTGTTTTCAACTGCACCAAGAATAAATATACTAAAACAAGTTTTCAAAGTCTTGCAGATCTGGACCCACATGATCTTCCACCATGGGGAGAGCAACACTCTGCCCTTCCATTGTCAGTCCTACAACAACCTGGAGGAAGAGTCTGAAAACCAACTCTGAGCTTTTCTTTTCTACCACAAATTAAAAGGTATGTCTGAAACATGACTCAGCATATCTACATTTAGACGCTACAAAAGTATATACATTCATTTTCATGCAAAGTTATTATTTTGGAGTTAAGGGGCTAACCTGAGGGACCTGGGAGTAGGGGGTCAGAGTTCACCAAGGTCATCATTAGAACAAGGGGAAAAACATCAAAATTGTTAGAAATATCAACAAGCTAACATATTCAACTAAACCTTTCTTTTTAGATTTAGCTCAATATTCCTTTACATACAGTATGCAAAACACCAAACTATTATTATTCATTGCAATGAAAATAGACATGTGGAGTAACAGTAATGTTGTGTTGCCCTGGAAATTGGCTTAATTTAATAATCAATTAATAAATGCGTCCCAACATCATCTATCAGCATTTGTTTTAGGGACAACTCAACTGAAGTCAGAGCGCTACATCACATTTGACTCCATCGCTTTTACTAATCTTAGAATATATCCAGAAGCCAACAACAAACAGTATATGTATACAGCTTCTGGTTTTATGTACGTCCCCAGGAGGGGGGTAATTTGACAGCCACACAGCTGCTTTTATGACTAGCTGCCTTATGTTGAAATGTTACAAAATCAGCGTTCCAACAATAGACTGTTATCCTCTGAAACAAAAGGCTGGAGTGCTGATTGTACCAGAACTGCAATAATAGTTTGGTTTATCCACATTAGTTCACGCATAACTGAGCAAAACAAATGCTTTACTTTATACATTGCATGCAACAAAAATGGAAATAAAGAAAGAAAGAAAAAGAGAGAGAGAGAGAGAGAGAACATGGCTGAGCAGAACCTCACTGGTTGTTTCCTCCCTGCCAATACACATAAAACTGCACAAAATGAGCCCCACCACTCCTCTGCCTCCCCAGCTGATCAGAGTCAGTAAGCACCTAGCACCTAATTTATACAGAGAACTGAACAGGATGAGAGGCTTCATAAAACCAACAACACTACAGCAGAGCACAGTGTCTCAGCTGGTAGTTTTATTATACATCAGGAGCTGCTTAGCTGGTTTACCACTTTTTAAATTTTTATTTTTATTTTTTTTTTTAGCCTTTGGAGATATCCTCTGTATAAGAATCTTTTAAAAACAAAAGCCTATATTCTCATGGACCAATCAGCCACGCCCTTACGGACCAATCAGCTTCCTGTGCCAAAATTTTAATTCCTGTACCACTCTACATACAGGAAAATTATCTCTGGAAGATCCTGACACGTAGGATGTCTTAGGCCTTTATTTGGGCACACTTAAATTACAAAGCTCAAGCCCAGCATCCCACCATCTCTTACCCCTTTACTCCTCTCATCTGACCCAGCTGCAACTCTAACCACAGTGAGCAGAGCAGGGATTACTTGTCCCATACTCCTACCTGCCAGCGAGCAACTAGGCAGAAGAGGACAAGGCCACATGGAAATTGGAAAGCAAATTAGGACTACCAACTGGCTGCAGGGATGCTCCACTGACTGGTTAGAGCCCCTGGGAGTAAGTTCCTCCAGGAGAAAGGAAGGCACACACTCCTCCTTCCACTAACCAAACCAGGAAGAAATTGTGACTGACAGTGAATTATTAACCCACTGCATTGTTCCACACCAGTCACATAAAAATTAGATTTCGGATACAACACAATTCAAATATTTTTACTAGGACTAAAAGAAAACCTCATTATACTGGCAAGCAGCATCCCAGTTTTAAGGTGTTATAAATTAAAACCAAATGTTGTTTAGAATCACTCATTTCTAAATACACAGTTAGGATAGATGAGTTCATAGCCTACTCTGCACAAGAGAAAAGCTCATACTGACACTGAGAATAATCAAACATTACTCAACTCCAGTTCTAGTGAAAATATTTTTATAATATTCCATTCTAAAAACGTTTTTCAGTGGGATTGCCTCCTCCTGCATCAGAAGCAAGAATGAGGAAAAAGCGAATCTTAAAATCTTTCCAAGTATGTACTGCAAAACCAAACTCTCCTTTGCCATTTTACAAGTGTACTAACCCCAAACTAACTTTGCCCAAACAAATCTTTGAATTACAGAAAAATCTGAGGTCAGAGTTTGAGGGCAATAAATAAAAATATTACTTCTCCATTAATACGCAAAGAAAAAAAATACTGTAATCAACCACTAGCTTGGTTTGAAAATAGTCTCCTTGAAGGAGAATCTCAAGCATGTTAAGTGAGATGAGTCTTCTTGGTGGCAAAGTACTTCTGGACTCACAATACAGCAATAAGCTTGAGCCAGAGCTGCGACAGGTTCGTTAAAGTTAGATTTTTCAAGAGCAGCGTCTAAATGCAAATAACTATTCTATGACACAAAATATAAATCAAATTCTAATGCATGCCAGGGAGCTGCTCAGCAATGTTAACTCAGTATAGTGTTTTTTCATTCCCAGAATTAGTTGGTGCAGGAACAAAATGCAAACGTGGAGTGGAAAGATGAGCACGGCATGATGGTGCACTGAGTCCGTGGGAGCCACATGACACAATGGAGCAATGACTTATGTTACATGACACGAAGATGAAGAGGCAGCTATCCAATTTGATCATGCTGTGATGCTAGCGTGAATTTGATTTTCATGACTCTTAAAATGATGGGGTTTGTTACTTTTGGGTTTTTGTGCGCGATGACGTTTGCTGATCATGTGACAATACTGCAAAGGTATCAGATGTTCAAAAGTCGGTATCGTGCTCACTAGATGATTACTGTGACAGCATGCGGAGAATCTCCCGTTTATTAACGCATTCGATTTTTGCTGCCAGGTATCAGACTGAAGCTATTTTTAGATACTCTTACTTTTGGCAACAAGATCCTCTGGTTGCCCACAAACATTAAGACCTATGCCATGAGGCTTGAACTTCTCCATCCAAATAAATTGAGAAAGTTTAAAGGCTGATAACCTACCAGCAAAATATGAAAGCACTGGCAGATATTGATAGGTACGGATCACGCTCTTACCCGGCCTTCCTGGAACACCTGGTGGGCCAGGGCTACCTTTAGGACCTTCCAGAGGTGGCCCTGGTAATCCTGGTGGACCTGGTGGACCCTGTAGACCAGGGAATCCATGGAAACCTGGTTCGCCCTTCAGACCTGGAAGTCCAGGGGGCCCTGGTGGGCCGGGTAAACCCAGTTCTCCTTTTTGTCCTGTAAAACCAAACCAGCCACGTTTATAAGTGCTGCTACAAATAGGTATGCAAAAAAGTCCAAATGCCAGTTTGCAGAGCCATTGTCTCTCTCCTGCAGAAGGTGCAAGTCTGGCCACAACTCACCCCATTTGCGCAGTGAGACAGCATAAAATTGGTCTAACATTCAGAAAAGAGTTAGGGCTAATAGTTCTTGCAGTAGAAAGTGCTATAGCTTCTGACACGTTAGAAGGTCTTACTAAGTCTTACTTTACTTCTCAGTAAGGCTGTAATTCCTAAACATCCTCTGAGCTTGTAAGCCTGCAGGCAGCGCTTTCTGTGAAGAAATCTGTCAATATTAAGACTTCACAATTTTTTTGGGTAACTGCTGAAAGTTAAGACATACTTGCAAAATTTTCAGATAAGCTTGAGGAATTCAGGAGCTTTAATGCTACTGGAAAGTAATGTGACTTAGATTGTGAAGTTGCTTTTCAAAATATAGCAAGCAGCTCTATTTTCAAAGCAGCTTCATTTGTCATCTGTTGTATGAATGCTTTATTTACTGAGACAAACCAGCTAAGTTCCACACAATGCAGTAGACTGTTATCCTGTGTGGATGTATTCTGTCTGCATAACTGCTAATTTACAAGATTCAGTAGTCAGTAATGAGTGTCTTTATTACTGTGGTTAATTGAAAATGGTCTGCTGAGGGAAAAAAAGAGTTGTTTTAGTTGTTGCTATGGCATTCAGTTGTTGCAGAACCTACAACATGCCCTTCTCTTTTTGGTGTATAGATACATTTTACATTCACTTTTTTTAACAAAGAACAACAGAGAAACTTTACCTGACAACCCTGGGAGTCCTGGAGGTCCTGGGCGCCCAAAACCTGGTAGACCTGAAAAGAAGCAGATTCAGCAAATAATGAACATTTAGCTTTCAGGTCTCCAGGAACAGGAATATGAGGCTGAAAATGATGAAAGTGCAGTTCGTCCAAGTCTCTGATTCCTTGAGACTACCAGGATTCTCATTCACTCACCAGTCTACACCAAAACTACAGGTTTTGCTACAAAATGCACCTGTAACTTTCGTAAGTATTTCCATCCATTCACAAGATCCTCTTTCAGATTTTGAGAGTTAATACATTTGTATTTTTGGTTGGGGTTCGATCTTCAAGGCAGACATTACACTGTTTATCCATTCTGTAACCGAGTTGAAGCAATATAGCTATCATGGAATACAGGAACAGGGGCTGGTGTGGAACTCTAGTAATGAAAATCTAAGAGCTGATTGAATTCTTGTCCTGTGCTTCATTAGCAGGTTGACAGCACGCTTTGTGAACCATTCAGCAGCTAGGAACCACAGAGGCAGCTTTGAGGGTGTATGGGCAGTTATAGGAAAAATAGAATAGAGAAAGCAAAACAACACAATGCAGAGTGAAGAGGAGAAAACAAACAGCAAGGATACCTAACCTGGCTCGCCCTTCTGACCAGCTGGTCCAGGGATACCGTCTCGACCAGGCTGTCCCTTCTCCCCTGAAGGACCAGGAGGGCCAGGACGACCAATATCACCTAAAAGGGGGACAGAACGCATTAGCACAGTAATGCCTAACCTGCAATAAAAAAAGCTCCCCCTGCCCACCATCTGAATCTGAAAGTGTGACAATATAACAACAAATTCACAAGGGTGTAATCTTGAAATTAAAACCTTTCTCTCTCCCCCCGACAATCAGAAAAGGCTTTTACACCTGTGACCTTTTAAGCAGTTAGTGTTTGCTAAAAATAATGTAATAGTTCCTTTTAAGATAAATTAGAATTTTGCTCCTATAAAACCAGGTTAGACCACTGGAATACTTAACATAAATCAAGCTGGTAAATATTGAAACAGTTAACTTTTTGTTTCAATAGTTAATGGTATGACTATGACAGCAGACACAAGTTGTCAAGAGCAGGTTAAAATTTCTTTCTTTTCTGTTTAATTTCAGTGAACTATGTCTGTGCAAAGGTGTTTGAGCATCCATACACATATAGATGCATTTTCATGATGTTAAAAAGATAAGAAGAAAGGAAGTGGCTTCCTGTGTTATGCTTTTCACAGAAGCAGCTGACCTTCACTGCACTGTTCATGCTCACCTGCAGGCCCAGGCGGTCCAGGCAGGCCAGGATTACCTGGAGGCCCCTCGATACCTTTTGGTCCTGGAATTCCTGGCGTCCCTGTAAAGTACAGGCATTTCAATAAAATTAAGCACAAAGCTGGCTTTTCATCAGATCTTGAAATGCTATGATCTGAGATGCTGAGTAACAAATAAGCTCATTGTATCAAGATACTATATTTGTGCTCATTTTGCAGATGTACAGCTGATCAAGGAGATGAATTATAAAGCAAAGAATGCACAGAAACAAAACATGGTAGCACAACTGTCCTTACTGCTACTCTCAATACTGTCTTCTCAATTGTTGAGTGCCCGTGGCCAAGGACACAGGAAGCCTGGCACCCTGCTAGGAAATTATCATTTCAGAGACAGGTAGTTCTGCTTGACAGCAAATTGAAAACATTATGAACTGTGGTTGGATAGTCCTTCCCCAATCCTCTTTTTCCTTTCCCGAAAAAGGATCTTAATAAAAATGGTCTTAGAATTTACACTGGATTCTCACCCCTACAGCATCCACTGAGTGGGAGGTAGGAAAAACAATCGATTTGTTGCAGTGTGCCTGTTCGGAACAGGATCTGAGCCTGATCAAGGTAGCGTCTCAACACATCATTTTGACTGTTCGCAGACTTTCAGGCATGACATGAAGCAGAGGTTAAACACTGTCAGGTTCACAGCCTGGTTTTGTACTCTTCTAAGCATCCTGCTGCCATGACTACACTGTTATAAATTTCCTAACTTCCTACATTAAAGCAGCTCAAGCATGCTTGTAGAACAGTCTTTACTGCTGCAAATGCAGCGTAGGTAAAAACCCTGTTTCTTTAAATTGAGAATGAAAGAACTGACATATACCCATCAATAAATCTCTATTAATAGTTTTTAGAGAAGGGTGCAAGACCTAATTTCATTATGTTTCAAAAATAGATTTCCCTTTAGGACATCTTTTTACAAAATAAATGCTATTTAAAAAGCCCGGTTTTCCTGATGACACTTTTTATTGATTCATGAAGGAATAATATGGAGCCAAACACAGGTATTTTGTGGGTCAGAAGAGGTGAGAGTCTGACTGCTGTGGGGAGTGGAGAGCATTAGCTAACACAACTGCTACATTCCCTCAGATGAATAATTTCAGAAGGCACTCTTGCATGCATTCACAGACTTACTGTTGCAGTGACAATTCCAACAGCACATAACTTAGAAGCAGCAGACTGCTAGAAACTTTGAAAGAAGCTGCAGCCCTCCACCGAGTACCCACTGTATATAGAAAATTTAAAAATTTTGTTCAGAATTACCTGGGAATCCAGGAAGGCCTGGTTCTCCTTTTGCACCTGGACTGCCTGGAAATCCAGGCAAACCAGGATTTCCAGCTATACCTTTACTGCCTGGACTACCTGGGTATCCAGACAAACCACGATCACCCTAGAAAACATTAAGCAGACATAAGAAACCAGTCTTTGTAAGATGGAGTAAGCCCTTCTTGTATGTTCCCAGTCTCACCATCACAAACAGGTCACTATTATATTGTGTACACTTCTCCTTATATCCAGTTAATGTTAACCACCTCACACAGAAAACTATTTGGAACCAGCAATTGTAAAGATTTTAACAGTTTTCCCCTACAATTTTGTAAAGACTATCACAGCTTTTCCTCAGAACTGGCCTATGTTAAAGAAAAAAGTGTTCTTTCAGAAGAGACAGAGGTTTTTATCCCGTGGTAATAGAGAAGGAAAAAAGAAATCTGTGGAACTTTAATCATGCCATGTTTTTGCAAAATTAATTGCTGCTCAGCATCAATTGTAAGGCATCAGTGAAGGCTGCTAGGTACTCTGTAGGTCTTTTTGTCACTTTTGTGGGTGACAGAAAGGATGATATAGGTACATGTTCATGCAAATGTTTTATATAGACTTAAAAATTCTAAGCAGCATAATCATGATATATCAGCTCCTTAGTCATTTATTTTTAAATGCATATTGTCTTTTTTTTTTTAGCATTAACTACTTTATTAGACATGGGAACAATTATATTAATTGTATAAATCACTACCAACTACCAAAATGTCAGTGGGTGTCACAGTGCAGAGTAGGCTACTAACTGAACCCAACTTGAAAGGTCTGGTAAAAAATCTTCTCCTTTAACCAGATTAAATCATATATAAATATTTTCACCTTTAAAATTAGAAATTTTTGCTCCCACCTGAAAAGAACTAACCCCAGTCAACCCTGCTTGTTGTTAATATATTTATATACATATTGACAGTTATACATAATATATATTAAGTTATAGTTTAAAAAAAATTAACACAATCTAATTTCCTCATCAAATTTTCTGTTGAAGAATTTTGTAAATGTACCTTTGGTCCAGGGGGACCAGGAATACCGAGGCTTGAAAGACCAGGGTCACCTTTCTCCCCTTTCAATCCAGGAAATCCTGCTGGCCCAGGCTGCCCTGGACGTCCTGCTATTCCTTGGCTGCCTTTAGTCCCTGGGGGACCTGTCCAGAAGACAAAACACAAGTTCTATAAATATAAATAAAACTTCTGCAGAGGTTTAGAGAAACCACTCAAATTACAGCAACTGAACTAGAAATGACTAAAAAATTGACTGGCTGGCTTTGAATACCCAATGTGTTTTTATTTTTAAAAACAAACTAAAACAGTTATCTAAAAATTTCTCATGGCTTTTTGCGTGCCATTTCTAAGCTTTCTTTTTTTATTCTTAAGTTACACGAATCCAAATATCTCATTGTAGTATCTAGGCACAATTTAACATTAGAATCCTCAGAAACTGGATTTTTTTGTTTCAGCAATCTTTCTAAGTAATGGAATTCACTTTCTCCTTCCCCTTTTGCTTGTGTCTGATGTCTGTCTTTTGACAGGTGGGTTTACAGAATCATCTTTTTTCTGAACTTTTACAGAGTAGAATCTGAGAAACTAGAAAAGTATGAAAGTTACAAAATGTAGATCATTCTGCTTCTACATCCATAAGCACTTTAAAATAATATATATTTACAATATATTTGCTATTTGCATTTTCTGTTTTAACAGGTATTTCCAGTTTCTTATGTACTATTTCAACAAATGTGCATGTAGGGCTTTCTGTATTCCTCATTTGCATTGCCATTTAAATTAGATACTGCACACAAGCAGATCCACCTTTGTACTATACAAAAGGAAAACCCTGGCCCAAATCAAGTAAAATACAAGCACAGAAACTAACCTGGAAGGCCCATCTCTCCCATGGCACCTTTTAACCCTGGAGGTCCTGTTGGTCCTGGCTGCCCAGGAAGGCCTGTGTCTCCCTTGATGCCTAGGAAAGTTGTGTGTTTAGTTAATTAACAGCAATAATTAAAAGTTTCTGATATTCATGCATTCTCATACGAATATGCTTGTCATCTAGTTACAATTGTGATGGATTTGGAGTTGATTTAGGCCTCATACTGCTCCTACATGCTTTTTCACACCCATTTGTAGTGAAATATTAAACATCCTCTGTTTGTTCCAAGCCAGGATTTGACTAGGGCAACAACTTCTTTGTTTTGAAGATTAGTCTAATGAAACGGGTCAAATCTCAGTCCATGATCTACTAACCATCTGAAACAATTTAGTACTGGTGCGACTTGGTCTCTCATGAGCTGCTCTGCAGAACGAACACATTATCACTTTCTCATCTGCAATAGGCATTCAGTAGCTTCTATTCTAGAATCACATGCAACCTACAATGCTCAAACTAGTTTGAGTCCTGGATGGTTAAAAAATTCCCCAAGCCTGACAAGATATTTAGAGCAAGACCTACATTAGACATAGTGAGAAAAAATTCAAGATTTCAGATAAATTGTTACAGCTGTAGGAAGAAGCAGTGCTAAACCGAGTTCGTTTGCTGGATCCTTGCAATTCTTTAAAGCAGAGACGTGACATCCAGAAAGCCGTTGCAATACATTCATTTGGCCATTTGCAAAGTATGAGTATAATGACTAACAATATTAGAAATAAACATATGAAACAGGCAAGTCCTGTAGGCAGATCCTGCAGTCACGCTGTTTGCTCCCTCAAGGGGTAAGCACTTTCCCAGTCATCCTAAAAGCTATCCTCATCTTCAGTGGGATCAGTTTAAAACTGCTTCTGGGTCTGTTCGAAGGAAAGAGCTCAAAGCATGTTGTTTGGATAATGATTTTAAATGCTGCAGCTTTAAGTGTAAATCCCTAGGCTTTGCTTAGATATACCTGGATTAACATCCCGAGCCCATGTGATAAAAAGGCACACAAATTCTTACACGTCCAAACTGTCCATCTGAGGCCTTGTTTACTTACCTGGCAATCCTGGCACACCCAGTGGGCCACTAATTCCCGGTGGGCCTGGGTCACCTGGGAGACCTTGATAACCTTTCTGTCCTGATAAACCGGGAATACCTCAAAGGAAAAAGATTCACAGTATTTTCACTACTATTACTACTACTGTATGTTTTCTTTTACCTTAAGAGATCAGATGTAACCACAGGTGAATAAAAATCCAAATACGTTTTTTTCTTCAGTAAATATAATTCTCCTAAGTTTACCAAAGAGAAATATCGCAGAACACAAAATTTTGCTTCTGGAAAATTAAGAATTATGATGGAACAGGAACAATATAAGTAAGCAGAGGAAAAAGTAACTTTACTAATGCCAATATACTTCATTCAGAAGGGACGGTCTAACCTCTCCATGCTAACCTCTCTCTATTCATCCAGATTATTTATACACATATTTATTACATTGCACACCAGAAGCACTTTGGGACTGATCTCTTATAAAATGTAATCCAGGTGTTTTAGCAGATTTTTACAAATTCTACGTTGTGTTACCCAATACAATAACTTTATGCTGCCGTGCAGGCATAGTAAAAACTGCCCTCTACAGCTCTTACTTAACAGAGGGGGAAAAAAAAAAGAAAAAAAAAAAGGAAAGTGTCTTAAGATCCTACCTAGGCTTCACAGAAATTAATACAATAGACAAATTAGCACAATAATGGCTGGGCCAATATTAGAGAAAGGCATTCTGCTTCTCTCTAGGGTAGAATATTTTTACTCTTCTCAAGACTAAATTAGAGTTCAAAGCAGACACCAGAACCCCTTGAAGGGGGGGAGCAAGCAAGTGGGAAGGAAAACAAACTTGAGTGAACTGAGAAAACCTTCCAGGCTGCCAGCTTGCCGAGCAGAAACACACACAGAGATGACATTTAGCTCAGGGGCGGGTAAGCTTATAGAGATACCCAAAGGGAGAATCTGGAGCGGATGACCTGTGCAATTCCGTCCTACAGGCAAAGGTCCAAGGGCCTGCGATACAGCAGGAATGCAGCCAGCACAGCAGCCATGACAACTCTCTCTCATCACACTTAGGAATAACACCTAGCAGACTGAACTGTGACCCTGCTGAAAGCACCTTAGTGCTATTGCAATACCACCATATGCCAAATAATGGTAACAGTTAACAAGCAAGGACATTGCAAACTACGCATACAGAGTAACTTGGTCTTAGAACCACTTAAAAAAAAAGTCTAAAATAAGAGAACCTTAAGCCACCTCTATATTCCGAGTTTATATTTTTCTGTAAGAAAGAATGATCTGTAATGGATTCAGTTACAGGTCACTGTCATCAGCAGAGGACAAACCACCTCCCCAGACCCATATGCAGTGTTCTGTACCTGGAACACCTGGCTCGCCTTTTTCTCCTTTTGCTCCTAGCTGTTTCGGATCAACTGTTCCAGGTGGACCTGGCAGGCCTGCTTCACCCTTGATGCCTTTCTGTCCTACCGGCCCAGGAGGCCCTGGCGGACCAGGTAATCCATTATTACCTACAGTAGGTACAGACAAGAAAAGGGAAAAAAATACAATCCTTAATGTAGGCTAATATATTTGTAATGCTTTTTCTTACACAGGGAGTCCATGGTTTATTCATGAAATTGGAATTCACTAAATGATCAGTTAGTTTATGCAAGGTTCTCCACCTTAGGCACTTTAAGCCCTGGAACAAAGCCGAGTGAGCGGACTGCATGGGCACGTCTGTATGCTGCAGTCTGTCAGCTCTGACCAGCCCAGCTTGGAGGAAGCAGCTGTCTGTGTGACCCACACCGAGCGAGCTCCCAGAGCCCCACCACACTGTGCCACTAGCACAGAGGAGTTACAACAGCTACAGCAGCTTTCCATTCACAGCCTCCTTGTTCTGGGGAGACGAGTGGGTTTTTCTTCTACCAAATTCCTCCAAATTCATCTCCAATAAGGGGGTTGGGAAAATGGGGATAGAACAGTTTCTCTGTGATACCTATAGGCCTGATTCTGGATGACTCCATAACCCAAAGCTACCGATTTTCTTCTTTCTGCTGCTTAAAGCAGACTTTAGAACATACTTCAGAAATATTTCCCTACTTCAATGCCATCAATCCAAAGGTAATATTTTAAAAATAGCTAACATTTCATGGCATCAATTAAGAAAAAAGAGTGACTGAATGCTATGGCTTAAAAAACTGCAAAGCAATTCTGAACAGCAGCACTGTCAAAAGAAGATAACCCAGGCAGATCCCAGTAGTGAAGATCTAGATGTTAGTATTACAAAGCCTCTTTCCACACAGGACACAGAAAACAGCATTCTGCATTCTCTTCAGGGCAGATAAAAGAAACATTACCTTTCAATCCAGGCAGGCCACTTCTTCCAGGAGTTCCTGGAGGCCCTGGAGGACCAGGAGCTCCCATGGCACCCATCTCGCCTTTGGCACCTAAACACATTGAATCACCATTATCATTCTGAACAAAAACTCAGAACTTATTGGTAACTAACTTTCACTTCCTCGCATCTTTATGGTATTTAATAACATGCACATAAAGCCTGTTTTAAGGGAATTACAAGCACCCAGTTCTTGTATACATATAAATCAGCTAAAATGACACTTGAAAATTGTGGCAAATTTTCTACAGTCAAGTCCTGGGAAGAAAATGTGCAGTGCACTGTTCTTTATGGTAGAAAGCATTTTTATACCTCCAATAAGTTTAGTTCCCTGGTTTGAAACATAAATACTTGTTGGAAAGCAAACTTGAATTTATTGAAAGCCAAAAAGACAATTAGTTATACACTACTTTTAGAATCTTTTGTATCACCCTCTCTATCTAAAGACAGAGATCTCAAAATTCACTTTTGAGATTTCTGTTTCAGCAGGCAAAATGGACTGTCTTAACTAAATAGTCTAACACACAGAATAAGGAAATTAATATTTAAAACTATGTGTTGGATCCAATTGATAGCATTTGTAATTATTTCCTTTAAACAAATTCTATTTCTAAATTGTAGCAATGACTAGAAAAAAACAATCACAAAATAAATTAGAAAAGCGTCATAATGATGATGATCAAAGTCACGTCTGAAAATTATGAAAGAGAATAAAGTGCAAAATCAACTTACAGGGAAGAGTGGAGAGGTGACAAGGATTTTAATGCAACAAATTTTGTTACAATTTTTTTTAAAAAGTATGAGATGTAATGGTTACATGTAACCAACTTTAAATGGATAGGATAAACCTTGAAACTCATTAAGCTAGCATGCCCAAGCATAAGGAGCATCCACCTGCAACTTCATTTTGGTCTTTGTCCACAGGTAAAAAAATGTGACCTTACCTGGAAATCCAGGTATTCCATCCTGGCCAGGTGGTCCAGGTGAACCCTGAGGCCCTGGAAGACCAGGGGGCCCTGGATATCCTGGGGCTCCTTGGTCACCTGGAGGACCAGGAACGTCGAAGCCTGGAGGACCTGGATCCCCTTTCTCCCCTGGAATGCCCTGCAACCCTAGACAATGTTGTTAAGACACAACCTGTTAGCAAAAAGTAAGGCAAGGCTGAGATCTGTGTGTCTCTGAGCATAGTACTGTAGGAATAGCTAAGTTTTATCTGCAGTCCGCTTCTAGCACTGGTTCTGCTAAAGCCATTTATTTTTTAATGGCTTCCAGGTGTTAAAAGGCCATATTCTCCTGAAGAGAAGCATTACTAAAATTTTGCCAAGTTTTGGCAAATACAATTAAAAAAAATCTCAAAAGGAAAACAACAACTCTCTTCAACAACCCTTTAAGTCTGATTAACAAAACAAAAAGTCAAGATTGATTAGACTGGTTTGTATTTTATCATTCAGTACTGAGATTCTTACAAGGATATTTCCATTAATGATTCCATTTTACTACATTCTAAGATAACATCAGCTGAATATTTTTGAAGGATAGCTAAATTCTGCATTGCATTACATTTCCTGAATGAAAAATATGAAGTGTCAAAATACACTTAAGATTGTTTAACGCTAATGATACCGAGGCTTGAGGCACTACTGAAGCAAGCAGACAGCTTGTTTTCCTCCAGTGCACTGTACCAGTGAAGATGCTCAGTCTGGAAATGTAGCTGACAAAAACGGATTATTCTTAAAATCTGAAGTTAAGAAAAGGCTTTGGTAAAGAAACCACAGTACCTGGGGAACCTGAGGTTCAAAAGCCAAGGAGTTAGAGCTCATCAGGAAGTTGAGACAGGTAGCAGTAAGGAGTTGTAACAGTCGTTAAGTTAGGGAACAAAATAAAGCACATACATGTTAGAACAAAGAAAACAATCTACTCTACAGTTACCGAAAACAGATTTAAGTACAAAGAACACAACACTAATGCAGCTAAGAGAAATCAGACTACAAGGAAACTTGGAGATCTTTTTCAAAGTGCAGCCACCACTGTATGCAGAAACAAGAGACTCAGTGAGATCTTTTCAAATATTGATGGTATGTTTTAAAAATAAAATTATTTTACCCTCTCTCCTTGTCTAGTATTCTCTTTGCAACTAGGGCACAAGCTTTTTCTGAACTGTTTGTTACACAAAACTGTCATTACTTGATACTGGCTTGGAAGCCTTCTGAACACCAGAGTACACCCTACCAATGCTGGTAAATCCCTTCAAATACAGATTTTCAAACGATGCTGCTTATTTATAACACAAAAAGCCCCTAGATAATTTTTTCCCATTCTTTTAGTTCTATGACGCAAATTTACATTGTTACACCTACAGAGACAGCAAATGGCATGTTACGTGCCCTAGCATAGTCTACCGAGATGACGACAAGACCACGCCAAAACCTCGTAACTAACTACAAGGCAGTATTACTCTGTAACAGTGAGCCCCGCTCTCGACTGCAGGAACAAGTTTAAGAGTGATGTCATATCTGTTCTTTGCACACTAAACAGGCAAATCGAGATTTCTTGACAGCATAGGCTGTAGACTTCCATTTATTTAATGATAAGCATGGTCCCCCTTGGAAACAGCTTATCACTGCATAAAATTATGGTGTCATGTGCCTGGAACTGCTTACTTTGCAGAGAAAAAAACACTACCAGAGGATGGATAAGGACTGCACATGCTCTGTGTTTAAGCAGTCTCTATCAGCAAGTGGGGGAAAAAAAAAAAAAGAGAAAACAATATATAACCCAGTAACAGGACAAACTCCGTATCTACAATGGTAAAGATACTTTTTCAAATAGAAATTCATTCCACTTGAAATTCTAGTTCTCAAAAATGCAACCATATCATCATTAGAACAACATAGACAACACAATCAATTCTAAAGTAATTTGTTACACATCCAAAAAAAGAATAGTACTGAGTTACTGTAAACTGTTTGAAGAAATGGTGGTGCAGAGAAAGGAAATTCTGAACAGGGAAACCCTTTCAAGAATTTTCCAAATTACCTGGAAAACAGAGCCCCAGAAACTTTACCTAACAATGCATAAAGGAACAGAATCAAAACAGCCTAGTAAAACAAACGAGGGATGGCAGATAGGAATGCACAAAACAGAGAAATAGCAGTGCCAAGGTAAATGCAAGGACTTCTCAAGTGGGACCTTCAACCATGCACTAGATTTCAGAGCCACTACACTGTTAGTAGCCACAATGATTAGTCAGTACAGACGTGAAGAGCAAAAATGTAAGCATTTCAAATCCACCTACTCTAGTGATAATTATGAATTTGTCAAAACTGGTATTTTGCAGAATGAATCAGTGATCTCATGAAATCAAGTTCTGGCTAACACCAGAACAGATGTTACAGGAAGACAAATTAACACACACTGGATGGAATATTCAAACTATACCAATACATCCTACCATCCCCCTCAAACACACCCTGTTGCCTTCTGTTTCAGTCCAGCCTCAAGTGCAGCCATAGGTTCAGGACAGTATAGTAAGCACAGGAAGCCAAGCAGAGGACCCACCTGCTGGCTCAGGGAACTGCTGTGCACATTGTCCAAACCCCTTCTGTCCCTACCCCTTAACACTGGACCCATTCAAGGCGTGCTGGTGCAGGGATCACACTTTCCTTTCCCCACTGGGAAACTTGTTAAAAAGTATACTTTAAACACGACCCACACTTTACATGAGTAGAACTCAAACTCCATGGGCCTGCTGACTCAAATGCTTGCCTACCTCCAAGTTAAGTACTTGCTGAATCTCAGCTCACAGTTCATAAAGATCTGAATGCGATCAACCAACCTGTGACCCATGGTCTTACAGCTGGCCATGAACTTTTCAGCACACATTGCAAACAATCACAGAATCCTAGAATGCTTTGGGTTGGAAGGGACCTTTAGAGGTCATCTAGCGCAACCGCCCTGCAGTAGGCAGGGACATGTTCAACTAGACCAGGTTGCTCAGAGCTCTGTCCAACCTGGCCTTGAATGTTTCCAGGGATGGGGCCTCCACTACTTGTCCGGGCAATCTGTTCCAGGGTTTCACCACCCTCAT
>Ga0181612_115070_pt1 | contig 30899 bp, 32 predicted proteins | sample HoacroProtozoa21_FD_119630 | JGI IMG/M metagenome (GOLD analysis project Ga0181612, IMG submission 119630) | Hoatzin crop microbial communities from Cojedes, Venezuel. Combined Assembly of Gp0051906, Gp0051904, Gp0051908 | reverse complement strand
GATTTACGTCCCCTAAAGTGAGCCGATGAACAGACAGACCATGCCAAGCAACACAAGGGCTAAGTCGAAAGCCTTGGCCTTGAGATTCTTCTCATGAAAAACCAACGCGCCAAACAGGAAACTTACTATCACAGAGCCTCGACGTATCATGGAAACTATGCTTATCATGGCTCCTGGGAGAGACAGGGCATAGAAGTAGGCAAAGTCGGCTATGGAGAGGAACACCGACACCCCAAGGATGCTCCAAGACCAATGAAAAGGCGTTGTGTGCCTGTGAGTTGGCCACCATAGTATCAATAGCATCAGCAGCATCATGGCGCACTGATAGAGCACATACCAGCTCTGAACCACCATAGTGGGAAGCGCGAGTGAGGCCATCAGATATTTGTCGTAAAGACCACTCACTGCCCCCAACAGTGCCGCAAGCACTATCATCCACACCCACTTGTTGTGCTCAAAGTCTATGCCCTCCCTCTTGCCACTGCGCGAGAGCAGCAGGAATGAGGCCACTGCCAACAGCACTCCTGCCCACTGCCAACCATTCAGTCGCTCTCCAAACACAAGCATGGCTCCTAATAGCACCATCACTGGCCGAGTGGCATTGATGGGGCCTACTATGGTGAGTGGCAAGTGCTTCATGCCAAAATATCCAAACAGCCACGAGCTAAGCACTATGAGGCTCTTCAGCAATATCCAGCGATGCACCTCCCACCCTACTCTTGGCACATGAAGAAGTGTGCCGTCGAGCAAACCAGTGGTTCTGGATAACACTATGAAAGGCAGGAAGATAAGCGACGAAAAGAGTGTATTCAGAAACAGCACTGGCAGCACTGCATTGCCCCGAAGTGCCTGCTTTTTCAAACTGTCGTAGCAGCCTAACAAAGCTGCACTCATGAATGCCAAAACCAACCATTCCATTGCCAAACTTTCAATACTTTATGTCCCAGAGAAACAAACCTTTGGCAGCCACGGAATCTCCTGCCTGTGTGCGCTGCCCACTTTCTATGATGTTGCAAAAATCTTTGACAGTTATTCTGTCCCTACCAACCTCGATGAGCGTGCCCACTATGGCTCTTACCATATTTCGGAGAAACCTGTTGGCAGTGATGACAAACACCCAACGACCATCTCCCAACTCCTGCCAAACAGCCTGACTGACAGTGCAAAGTGTGGTTTTCACGTCTGTGTGCGATTTGCAGAATGCACCAAAGTCCTCATAGTCCATCAACACTTTGGCAGCCTCGTTCATCTTATCATAGTCTAAATGATAATTTATTACAGTGGAAAAACGTAGAAGAAAGGGTGATTTCTCCTGATTAACGTAGTAATGATAAGTGCGCTCCTTGGCAGAGAATCTTGCGTGCATATCACTGCTAACAGGCCTCACTTCTGTGATGGCTATGTCATTGGGAAGCAGTCGGTTGAGCCTATATTTCAGGTTGTCAACAGAGGCTTCAGTGTCAAAATGTGCCACCATCATCTTCGCGTGCACACCAGCATCTGTCCTGCCTGCTCCCACCACCTCTGTCTCACTGCGCAACACTGTGCTAAGTGCCTCCTCCAATGTCTGCTGAACAGAGGGTGAGTGTGGTTGACGTTGCCACCCACAGTAGTCTGTTCCGTCGAAACTCAATGTAATAAAATATCTCATACCATATCCGTTTATCACATCAAACTCTCCGACAACTCTTCCCACCTCTCCATCTCGCTGTCAAGACTACGCTTGCAGTCTGTGTATTCACTCACAAGCACCATGTCTGATGCTCCCTCTGGAGTGCTCAACTTCTCATCCAGCTCTTTCATACGTTGCTCTAAATCAGCAATCTTCCGCTCACACTCCTTCACCTGTTTCTCTATCTTGTTAATCCTTCGTTGCTCTGCCTTCCTCTCCTCGTAGCTCTGCTTGTTGTCCTGTTTTGGGGTCTCCTGCTTAGGCATTTGCTTATCACTCTTCACCCCTAACTGGTCGAGCGATTCTATCTGATGATGTTGAAGAAAATCGTATATCCCGCCTAAGTGTTCCTTCACCTTTCCCCCACCAAACTCATACACTTTCTCCACCAGTCCGTCGAGAAACTCTCTGTCGTGGCTCACTATTATTGCAGTGCCATCGAAAGCCTTTATTGCCTCCTTCAGCACATCCTTCGACGGCATGTCAAGATGGTTGGTGGGCTCATCAAGTATCAGCAGGTTCACTGGCTCAAGCAGCAGTCTTATCATGGCCAGTCGGCTACGCTCACCACCACTCAAGACTTTCACTTTTTTCTCACTCTCCTCACCGCCAAACATGAATGCACCAAGTATGTCGTTTATCCTAAGTCGGTTCTCTCCAGTGGCCACGCGGTCTATTGTGTCATACACAGTCAGCTCTCCATCCAGCAGCTGTGCTTGGTTCTGTGCGAAGTATCCTATCTGCACCTGATGCCCTATCGTGAGCTTTCCTGTGAAAGGTATTTCGCCCATTATACACTTCACAAGTGTAGTCTTTCCCTCACCATTCTTACCCACGAATGCCACCTTCTCTCCACGCTTAATTGTAAGGTTAACATCCTGAAACACTGTGTGTTCACCATACTGTTTCCCTACACCGTCGCATATAACTGGATAGTCTCCACTGCGCAAACATGGGGGAAACTTCAGGTGCATCCTCGAACGGTCAACCTCATCCACCTCTATTGGCACAATCTTCTCCAACTGTTTGATTCTGCTCTGCACCTGAACCGCTTTTGTAGGCTTATATCTGAACCGCTCTATGAAGTCCTTCATGTCGGCTATCTCCTTCTGTTGGTTCTCGTAAGCCCTCAACTGTTGCTCCCTTCGTTCAGCACGAAGTTTCACATATTCATCATACTTCACCTTGTAGTCAACAATCCTTCCACAAGATATTTCCAGGGTTCTGTTCGTTACATTGTTTATGAATGCACGGTCGTGGCTCACCAAGACAACTGCTTTCCCCCTCTGTGCAAGGAATTGTTCGAGCCACTGTATGCTCTCAATGTCGAGGTGGTTTGTTGGTTCGTCGAGCAGCAACACATCTGGTTTTTGTAAAAGTATTTTAGCCAACTCTATGCGCATTCTCCATCCTCCAGAGAACTCGCTTGTTGGTCTCCCAAAGTCTTCCCTATTAAATCCCAGACCAAGCAATGTTCGCTCTATGTCGGCCTCATAATTCTCTGCTCCCATCATCTGATAACGGTCGTGCAGAGCAGTAAACTTGTTCACTAACTCCAAGTAGCTTTCACTCTCATAGTCAGTGCGTTGAGCCATCTCTTCATTCAGATGGTCAAGCTCTTTCTTCATCCTTTTCAGACCCTCGAAAGCCTTGCTTGCCTCCTCGCGCACAGAGGTGTTGTCTTGCAGCACCATCACCTGTGGCAGATAGCCAATGGTGCAATCGGAAGGAATGGAGACTGTGCCAGATGTTGGCTGTTGCTGACGACAAAGAATTTTCAACAGCGTTGACTTGCCTGCACCATTCTTTCCCACCAGTGCTATTCGGTCTTTGTCGTTGACCACAAAACTGACCTCTTGGAACAGAGGCTTTGCCGAAAATTCTACCTTTAAGTTTTCAACGGAAATCATTGCTACTATTTCTATAGTCCCCCATATCGTTCAGGCTGGGTCAGACGCACAAGAATAAACGTTCCCACAAGCAAGCACACCAACAGAAACAGCATGACTATCAGGAAAATAATGCAACCATTCACTGATTTCTTCTCCTTGTTTTCAGTCACGTCTTGGGTTATTTCCGTGGAAACCACAGCCTCTCTTTGCTGCTCCCCAGGGAGTGTGCAAACCACTTCGTGATGACAATATGGGCAATAGCAGCGGATGTATTCACCCTGCTCTCCCTTCACCTCGAACAGTCCATTACACTTTGGGCAAGTTATTCTGAATTTCATTTGTCTTCTCCTTCTTTAGGAAACCGTTTCACAAAGCGCATCTCCTTGATAATCTTTGCAGTACGCTTCACTATATAGTTGCTTGGATGTGCCGAATTGAACCTCAACGGATTAGGCAGAGTGGCTGCAATAGTGGCGCATTGGTCTTTTGTCAGTTCCGACGCGTGCACTCCAAAGTGCTCCATTGCCACAGCTTCTGCACCATAGATGCCATCTCCCATCTCTATTGAGTTCAGATAGACTTCCATAATGCGCTGCTTGCTCCACATCAACTCTATCAGCACAGTGAAGTATGCCTCAAGCCCTTTCCTCACCCATGAGCGACCCTGCCACAGAAACACATTCTTTGCTGTTTGCTGAGTGATGGTGCTTCCTCCTAACGTTCGTTTTCCTTTCACATTATTCTTAGCAGCATTCTCTATGGCTTTATAGTCGAACCCGTGGTGTTTCAGGAAGTTAGCATCTTCGCTTGCAATGACTGCAACAGGCATATTGGGAGAAATCTCTTCCAGCGAAACCCACTTATGGCTGAGCTTCATTGGTCGCCCAGCCTTTGCCTGCTGATAACACCTTGTGAACATCAATGGCGTGAAATAAACAGGCAGAAAACGGAACGCCACAACCCCAAGAATAGTGGAGCCGAAGAAGGCTACCAGTATCCATCGGATTGTGGCGCTAATATACTTCTTTATTGCCAATATTTCTTAGCAACTAAGTTATTACTGCAGAGTGCCTGCCTCAGCCTGGTTAATCATAGCCTGGCTTGCATACATATAAACCTCTACACGGCGGTTCTGCTGGCGTCCTGCAGCAGTAGAGTTGTCGGCAACAGGGTTTGAAGAGCCTTGTCCCTCGACACTCTTAATCTGCGATGAGCTAACACCACAGCTCTTCAGATAGTTCTCTACGCTCTGTGCACGCTGTACAGAGAGAGGCTGATTGATGGCATCAGTACCAGTGTTGTCTGTGTGGCCATAGATAGCTACGTCGCAATCCTTATTGGAATTAAGGACCTTTGCAAACTGTGCCAGAGAGTTCTTAGCACTGGTGTTCAGGTCAGCCTTGCTGGTAGCAAAGAGAATACCAGAGTCGAATGTAACCTTAACGGCAGAGAGTCCATTGTTGTCGGTAACTTCCTGAACCTGTGCATCCTGCACTGCTGCAGCCTGAGCCTTAACCTTGTCCATGTGCTTTCCGATAAGAGCACCAGCACCAGTGCCTACTGCTGTACCAATGGCAGCACCAACGGCAGTATTGCCAGCCACCTTACCAACGACAGCTCCTAAGAGAGCTCCACCTGCGGCACCGATACCAGCACCTTTTGCCAAGTTGTTACATCCTGCCACGATAATACCGAGGCAAAGAGTCAACGAAAGGAATTTCAATTTTTTCATCTTTACTTTTTTATTAAATGGTTTGTTGAAATAATCGTTATCGGGTGCAAAGATAGTAGAAATAGACCAAAAAAACAAAATTATCTGCGTTAACTTGCGTTAATGTGCTACGATTTTTGTAATTTTGCACCCAAATTAGAATAAAGTATAAAGAATATGGCAAAAGAATTAAAGGATTTAACCAAAAGAGCCGACAACTACAGCCAGTGGTACAACGACCTTGTCGTAAAAGCAGACTTGGCAGAGCAGTCGGCAGTGCGCGGTTGCATGGTGATAAAACCTTACGGCTACGCCATCTGGGAAAAGATGCAGCATCAACTCGACCTGATGTTCAAGGAGACAGGTGCACAGAATGCTTATTTCCCCTTGCTGATACCAAAGTCGTTTCTCTCAAGAGAGGCTGAGCACGTGGAAGGCTTCGCTAAGGAGTGCGCAGTGGTAACACACTATCGTCTGCGTGCCAAGGAAGACAAAAGTGGTGTGGAGGTTGACCCTGCCGCAAAGTTAGAGGAAGAACTAATCATTCGCCCCACCTCGGAGACAATCATCTGGAACACTTATAAAAACTGGATACACTCTTGGCGCGACCTTCCCCTTATGTGCAATCAGTGGTGCAACGTAATGCGTTGGGAAATGCGCACTCGACCATTCCTTCGCACTTCGGAGTTCCTATGGCAAGAAGGACATACTGCCCATGCCACACGCGAGGAGGCAGAAGAAGAGGCACAGAAGATGCTAAAAGTTTATGCCAAGTTTGCCGAGGAATGGATGGCAGTGCCTGTGGTTCAGGGAGTAAAGAGTGAGACAGAGCGTTTTGCTGGTGCTCTCGACACATACACCATAGAGGCAATGATGCAAGACGGGAAAGCTCTGCAGAGCGGTACTTCTCACTTCCTCGGACAGAACTTTGCAAAGGCATTCGACGTAACCTATTTAAATAAGGAGAACAAGCCTGAGTATGTTTGGGCAACGTCGTGGGGAGTTTCTACAAGGCTTATCGGAGCACTTATCATGACCCATAGCGACGACAACGGACTGGTGCTTCCACCGCGTCTTGCCCCTATACAAGTGGTTATCGTTCCTATCACTAAGGACAAAGAGCAACTCGACGCTATCACGGCAAAGATGACTCCTATAATAGAGAAACTCAGAAACATGGGCATATCAGTGAAGTATGATGATGCAGACAACAAGCGTCCAGGCTTCAAGTTTGCCGACTATGAGCTGAAGGGAGTGCCTGTTCGTCTTGTCATGGGAGGCCGCGACTTGGAGAATGGCACCGTCGAGATTATGAGACGAGACACTCTGGAAAAGGAGACCATCTCGCTGGAAGGCATAGAGCAGCACGTGAAAGAGACACTCGAAGAGATACAGAAAGCCATCTTTGAGAAGGCAAAGAAGTATCGCGACGAGCGTATCTATGAATGCGAGAATTATGAGGAGTTCAAGGAAAAGATAAAGGATGGAGGTTTCTTCCTCTGCCATTGGGACGGAACAGCAGAGACCGAGGCAAAGATTAAGGAGGAGACTCAGGCCACCATTCGTTGTGTTCCCTTCGGAGTAGAGCAAACACCTGGCACCGACATGGTTAGCGGAAAGCCTGCCAAGCATCGTGTCATCATAGCACGAAGCTACTAACACAAAAATTGAGTCCTTGAGTTTACAACGTCTTATCGCTGAAATTCAAGGACTCAATGCTTTTTATTGTTCCCCGTTCTTATTCCGTGATATATTTCAGAAGGCGTGTGAGCCACTCTTCACTCGTCCAGCTGAAGTTGTCGTTTGCTATCACTGCACGGAAGATGTACTGCTTGCTCTTCGGCAGTTTCCTCTTGATGGCGCGCTCGTCAACTGGTATCACTTGACCATTATACCTATAATAATAATATGTGAATAGTGGATACATACGGTCTTCCTCGGTGGAATTGTCAACTGTCGAGTATTGCATTACGTCGCCAAAACGTATCTGAGTAAACTCTTGCGCGTTCTTCATTCTCGCCGACCAAGTAGCTACGTCAATCATCTTCACAGCAAGCAATTCATTGTCTTTCACCGATGAAACCACCGTAGCCAGGGCAGTGTCGCACCTAACATAGCGCTTGTCTGCAAACTCCACCGACTGCAGTTTCTCGGTATCGACGGCGTAGGTGAATACACCTTTCTTATAATAAAGCGTACTGTTCTTCAAGAATATGTTGGCATTAGCCTTTAGCGTGTCGCCATTTGTCATGACAACCTGTGCTGGCTGGAACGTCTCATATTCCGTGGTCCACTTTGTTTCTCCTGCACTCACTTGGGCGCGAATGTTTAGAACCGATGATGCTAACAATAGAATAAGGTAGATTCGTTTCATGACTAAAAGGGTTAAAAGGGTGAAGAAAAAGCTCTTCACCCTTGTTGTTATCTGATGCGGTCGGCAGCCCTGACGAGTTTTTCGTCTGCAATAATCCCGCTACGAGCAAACCAGATGAATACTATTGCTACGGCAGGCAGCGCGGCAGTGATGGATGGACGGAAGGTAGCCTCCTGAGCCACTTGCGACATCACTCCATAGACAATATACCAGCCAATGAGCAGCAGCACGTTGAAAATGCAGAACTTGGCTTGCATCATCCTGTTTTTGTAAGCGAAGATAGTGAGCGTCGTGAAGATGGCCGTGAATATCAATATGGCAAACAGCGGCCACGTGGAGAAGTCGTGCTCATTGTTCTCCGTCGTAATCCAGAGGTTGTACATCTTTCCCGTCGTCAGACCTTCCAGATTGAAAGTTCCGATTTGAGTGGAAAGAGCCACAATCATCAGTATGACGGCAGCGATGAGCCAGAGGGTTTGTTTGCGCTGAATCATTCTTCTTCAGGTTGTTTGGTTGGGTCGCGCCAATACACCTTGCCGTCGAGGAACTCTTGCGTAGCAATGAGCGTTGGCTTTGGCAGCTTCTCGTAGTATCTTGAAATCTCGATTTGCTCTCTGTTCTCGAACACTTCCTCAAGCGAGTCGTTATAGGAAGCAAACTCTGCGAGCTTCTTGCTGAGGTCTTCCTTTATCTGTACCGATATTTGGTCGGCACGCTTGGCAATGATTGCCACGCTCTCGTAGATGTTTCCTGTCTCCTGACAGAGGTCCATGATGTTGCGCGTCGTAGTGTTTACTGGCGCTTTAGATTTCTTGTAATCCATATTGTTTATCTGTGTTATTTTAATCTTTCGTAACTTTCTTGCATTCGGCGATGTATTTCTCTGCCAGTGCTTTGTCCTTGGAATCAGGATACTCGTTGAGGAATCCGTAGCACTCATCCTCTGCATCGCGATAGCGGTCGAGCTTCTTCTCTTCCACGCTTTGGCGGGCTAAGTCGTACTTTGCCTTCATCACAAGCAGGGCGAACTCTTCGCGATAACTGCTGTAAGGATAGGTCTTCAGCGCGTTTTCTGCCGTGATGATGCAAGCCTGATAGTTTGAGCCACCGTAGTTGCAGTTGCCATAATATCCTCCCAAGTCATAATAAAGACGGGCAGAGAGCAACTCTTTCATCACGAGGCGGTCTTGCAGCGCAAACAGTTGTTGCTGTGCAGTCTTGCGATATTGTGAGTCGGGATAGCGGTCGAGGAACTGCTGATAGGCATTGATTGCTCCGATGGTGGCACTCTGGTCGAGCCTTGGCTCTGGTGCACTCTCGAAGAGCGACTGCCCTACGTAGAAGTTGGCTTGCTCGGCGTAAGTTCCCTTTGGGTAGCTCTTGGCATACTTCTTGAACGTCTCCGATGCCATCTCATAGTCTCCCGAACAATACTCCGCCATACCGAGCATATAGAGGCTTTCCTCTGCATTGTCGGTACCCTTCATCACGGTGATAAGGTCTTGCAGCAACGTTACGGCATGAGTGTACCTACCGTCGGCAAAGCATTCCTTGGCATACTCGTAACGGTAGTCGTAATCCTGCAAACGATAGACGCTGTTGAACTCCGTTGCACAGCTGCTCATGAGCGCGGCAACGAATATTGCGGAGAATATCTTTTTCTTCATTTCATTTTCTTCAGCCTGCAAAGTTACGCATTTTCAGCATAATATGCAAGATTTTTTGTGATTATTGACAAATATTTCCTTCGCGACACCTATTTCTTAATATTCCTCAAGCGTCTGGATGACCTTACCGTCGTGCCCGATGGTTATGCGCACAAGATAGCAGCTTGCCCCGTCGGGTATGCAGAGAGTGGCAGCGAAATGGAAGCCTTCGGCGTCGGTGCCAATGTACTCCATGTTGCTCAGTACCGAGCTTTTCAGGAAGTCGGCAGGCACGAGATTAGTGAATTGGTTCTTTCTGAAGTCGCGCCCGAAGAGCTTGGTCTTCCCGTGATAGACTCCGATGTGTATGGTGTTGTCGTAATAGACGTTGTTCACCGCTACCCCATCGTCGTTGTAGCTTCTGACGAAGACCTTGTAAGTTGTTGGATTGATGTCTATGTAGTGGTGATAGCGCTCACCCTGCCAGAACACCACGGTGTCCCTTTTGGTGAGTTTCGTTACTATCAGTGCCTTGGGTTTCTCGGCGACAAAGGCTGTGGTGTCAGTCGGTTCGTCGCTCTTTTCCAGTTTTACGATGTCGCCGACCTGATTGTGGAACCAGAACAGATGGGGCGACTGCTTCTCTATCTTATACTTGTTGTCTCCGAGCACAAGGGTGTCGCCCACTATTTTAAAGTAGGTGGGCATGCTTGTTGTGTCGGGATAGAAGATAGTATCACCCTCTACACGAAAGGCTATTTCCTCGTCTTCCGTGTCTTTCCAAATGCCTTGCAACAGCTGCTTGGCACGAGTGTTCTCCTGCTTTTCCACTTGTGAGTCGTTTGTCTGCTTGCTTCCGCACGCGGCAAGAAGGGCGAGACAAGCGACCACAATTACAATCTTTCGCATTCTTTGTAGTTGAAACGTGTATCAGCGACCGATGCAATGATACTCGAAGCCATTCTCTTCCAACTCCTCAGGGTCGAAGATGTTGCGTCCGTCTATGATAAGCGGACGGCGCATGGCTTTCTTCACTACTCCCCAAGTAGGCAGACGGAACTCTTTCCACTCGGTGAGCAAAAGAAGTGCGTCGGCTTCGAGCACTGCGTCGTACTTATCGTTGCAATAAGTTACTGCGTCGCCAACTCTGCGTTTGCACTCCTCCATTGCCACGGGGTCGTAGGCACGGATGTTGCATCCTGCCTCCTTCAGAAGGCCTATCATCACCAGTGCTGTTGACTCACGCATATCGTCGGTCTCCGGCTTGAACGAGAGTCCCCACAATGCAACAGTCTTTCCCTTCAGGGGCTCATCACCGAGAGAAGCCTTCAGCTTGTCGAAGAGAATGCTCTTCTGTCGCTCGTTTACTCTCTCAACGGCCTTTAGAACTTCCATTGAATACCCGTTGGTGTCGGCTGTCTTTATCAGTGCTTTCACGTCTTTGGGGAAACAAGAACCTCCGTAACCGCAACCAGCGTAGAGGAACTTTCGTCCTATTCTGGTGTCGGAACCAATGCCGGCACGCACCATGTTAACGTCGGCACCCACACGTTCGCATAGGTTTGCTATGTCGTTCATAAACGAGATACGCGTTGCGAGCATAGAGTTGGCCGCATACTTAGTCATTTCCGCGCTTGGAATATCCATAAAGATAACTCGGAAATTATTGATAAGGAATGGTTTATAGAGTCGTGTCAGCACTTTCTTTGCCTTCTCGCTCTCCACTCCCACCACTACGCGGTCGGGGCTCATGAAGTCTTTTATTGCATTGCCTTCCTTTAGGAACTCCGGATTGGAAGCCACGTCGAAGTCTATCTTGGCTCCTCGCTTGTCGAGCTCGTCCTGAATGGTCTTGCGCACTTTCTTGGCAGTGCCCACGGGAACGGTGCTCTTTGTTACGACAACGAGATAGCGATTGAGGTTCTCGCCAATAGTCTTTGCCACCTGCAACACGTATTTCAGGTCTGCCGAGCCATCCTCGTCGGGAGGCGTTCCTACGGCAGAGAAGACTATCTCTTGCTCGTTCAGCACCGAAGCAAGGTCTGTGGTAAACTTCAGTCTGCCTGCCTTGACGTTTTTCAACACTAACTCGTCGAGGCCAGGCTCGTAGATAGGAATCTCTCCGTTCTTGAGTTTCTCAATCTTCTGAGCGTCCACATCCACGCAGGTAACGTTAGCGCCAGTGTCTGCGAAGCAAGTGCCGCTGACCAGTCCTACGTATCCTGTTCCAACAATTGCGATATTCATATAATGTCTTTCAATTTAAATGGTTAATCAATCGAATAGGTCTGCCTCGCTAAGGCTCTTACCGTGAAGGTCTTTCTCGCTCGTGATGACATCCTTGGAGTCGATAGGCCAATCTATTCCTATCTCCGGGTCGTCGAAACGAATGCTCGCTTCTGCCTGGGGAGCATAGGCGTTATCTACCTTATAAGTGAACACTGCCTCTTCGCTAAGAACGAGGAAACCATGTGCGAAACCGCGGGGAATGAATAGTTGGCGCTTGTTCTCCTCGCTTAGCTCGACGGCTACATACTTGCCAAACGTAGGGCTGCTCTTGCGCAAATCCACTGCTACATCGACAACCTTACCCTTGATGACTCTCACTAACTTAGCCTGCGAGAACTCGCCTTTCTGGTAGTGTAGTCCACGAAGAACACCGTAACTCGACTTCGACTCGTTGTCTTGAACAAAATCCACTTGCCCCACGTTCTCTTCAAATTCAGCCTTTTTCCACGCTTCCATGAAGTAACCACGAGCATCATTAAACACTTTCGGCTCAATCACATAGACGCCTTTGATTTCAGTTTCTCTGTAAATCATTTGCTATTTATACTATTCAAAATTATGGTGCAAATTTACGAAATTCTTTCTAAACCGCCAACTATTTTAAGACTTTAATCGGTTTTTTCAGTAATTTATAGAATTGTAACATCGAGCCACGACGACCACAAAACCGATGCGCGGCGACGACGCTGGGACAACACCACCGTGATAGTTTCTTATTACGGTGGAAATAAATACTTAACACGGTGAGAATAATCAGACATCACGGTGGTGTTAATCTCACTGAAATTAGCACAACAAGAGGCGACTTAAACGACAACGAGATAACTATCTCAATAGAAGAAAGAAACGACTCTCGCCGCAACCATAATTCACTTTAACCGAGACAACCAAACCTCTCTCTTATAGCCAAGAAGCAAAATCAGCGAAAGAAAAACTTCTGATAATTTTTTCGCAATAATATTTGCACGAATGAAATTTATTGCTTACCTTTGCAACGTGATTGAATTGAGCAGACATATCGAGATACTATTGTTGAGGAACGATTGCGTTATCGTTCCCGACTTTGGTGGCTTTATGGCTCACCATATTGACGCGCGACGAGACGAAGACGGACTCTTCGTGCCGCCAATGAGGACTATCGGTTTCAATCCACAACTAAGACTAAACGACTCTCTGCTTGCACAGTCGTATGCCGAGGCCTACGACAGCAGCTATCCCGAAGCAGTGAGGCGAATAGAGAGCGAAGTTAACGAGCTAAGGCAACATCTCGAAAACGAGGGTAGCTTCGAGCTGAGCAACATTGGTACGCTTAAACTCAACGAAGACCATCACTACGTGTTCGAGCCTTGCGAGGCAGGGATATTGACCCCAGAGCTCTATGGGCTTACCACATTCGAGATGAAGCCGCTTTCCGAGCAGAAGAAAGAGCCCGAAAAGCAAGAGACCATAGCCACGGAAGCGCCGAAGGAAAAGCCAAAGGCCATAGAGAAAGCGCTCTACACAGACGACGACAGCGACGAATATATCCGCATACCACGCCGATGGGTCAGGAATGCAGCCACGGCAGCCGTAGCACTCATAGCAGTGCTTGTGCTCTCAATGCCACTGGCAAACAGCGGGCTCATGCAGATGGCAACCACCCGCATCAGTGGCGACGACACCTTCAAACCTATGGCTTCAGAGCAGAAAGTGCCTGCCAAAGTGGAGACACAGAAAGCAGCAGAAAAGCCTGCCGAGCAACCAAAGGCAGAGCCCCAGCCCGCTCCCGCAGAGACAACAGAGGCTGAGCCAGAGGCAACCAAGACCGTGGCAGAAGAGAAGCCCATCGAAAAGAAGGAAGAGAAACAGCTTGCGCAGCCCACAGGATACTGCATAGTGCTGGCCAGCCAAGTAACTCGCAAGAACGCACAGGCATTCGTTCAGCAGCTCCACAGAGAGGGATTGCTCGAAGCCACCGTCTATGTCAAGAACGGAGTAGTACGAGTAATCTACAAGAACTTCGAGACCGAGGCAGAAGCCTACAACGACCTCAACATGATGCGAGGCGACGTTTACTTCGACGACGCTTGGGTGATGAAAATGTAGCACGCGTATGAAACGAGTGAAATGCCCTAAGTGCGACAACTATCTAACATTCGACGAGACACAATACGAGAGCGGACAAAGACTTGTTTTCGAGTGTCCTGAGTGCGGACGTCAGTTTGGCATCCGCATTGGCGTGTCGAAACTAAGAAACACGCAGCGCGAAGACAAACCAGAGGAGAACGCGCGCGAGGCTCACTACGGCACGCTGACGGTGATAGAGAACCGCTTCCACTATAAGCAAGTGCTACCCCTGCAACTGGGCGACAACGTGATAGGAAGATATCAGAAAGGCAGCGGCATCAACACGCCAATAGAGACATCAGACCCAAGCGTAGATGCTCATCACTGCATAATAAACGTGTCGGAAGACAAGAAAGGCAGGCTGCGCTTCGTATTGCGCGACGGTCCCAGCGTAACGGGAACATTTGTCGATAACGAGATTCTCGGCGACAGAGAGCGACGAATCATCGAAGACGGCACACTGTTCACCATAGGGGCTACATCGATAATCCTGAAAGTCAATAATGAAGATGATGAAAATAACAGAACAAACCCAAAAGGAGCTTGAGAGAGCAGTAAGAAAAATAGCCGACAAATTCCCCACCGGAGAAGATGCCTCCATGATGACCGACATACACGTAAGGGTAACACAGGAGACAGGAGAGCTGACGGCGTTCGACGACGACGACCAGGAAATCACGCGATGCATAGTGGAACAATGGATTGACAACAAGGATTCAGAGTTCTACAACGACATCACCACCCCATTGCGACAGACACTGCTACGCATGAGAAAGACGGTGGACAACATGGCAATCATTAAGCCTTTCTCGTTTGTACTTGAAGACGACGACAAAGAAACAGTGGCAGAGCTATATGTGGCCGACGACGATACCATCATAATAGACGGAGAACTGATGGAGGGACTCGACAAAGAGCTCGACGACTTCTTCGACAAACTAATGAAGGAATGACGATGAGCGACAACGACAAGAGGCAAAACCCTTTCTTCCTTCCATACAAGACACCACACGAGACGCCCCCATTCGACCAAATACGCAACGAAGACTTCGAGGAGGCAATACTGGAAGGAATAAAGAGAGAGGACGAGCAAATAGAGAGAATCGTCAACAATCCCGAACCACCAACGTTCGACAACACCATCATCTTCGTTGACGACGACAAAGACAACTACTATGACCTGCTCGACCGAGCCACAACCGTATTCTACAACTTGCTCTCGGCAGAGACCAACGACGACCTTGACGCGCTGGCACAACGACTGTCGCCCATCATCACCAAGCACGCCAACGACATACACCTCAACGAGAAACTGTTCGAGCGAATACGGCAGGTGCATCGCAAACACCGCAAGCTGACGCCTGAAGAGAAGACTCTTCTCGACAAATGCTACCAAGGATTCGTCAGAAGCGGTGCACTGCTAAGCAAGGAAGACAAGGAGAAGCTGCGCCAACTGTCGGAAGAAGGAAGCCAGCTCTCGCTTAAATTCTCGCAGAACCTGCTAAAGGAAGAGAAGGCATTCACACTGCACATCACCGACACTGCCGACCTCGACGGACTGCCCGACACTGCCATTGAGCAGGCACGACAGGCTGCGCAAGAGAGAGAACTCGACGGTTGGGTGTTCACTCTCGACTATCCCAGCTATTCACCCTTTATGACTTATTCCACTAAAAGGGAACTGCGCGAGAAGATGTACATGGCACATAATACTATATGTACGCGCGCGAACGAATACAACAATATCGAGATATGCAAACGTCTTATCAATCTTAGGAGAGAAGTGGCACAGTTGCTCGGCTTCAACACCTTCGCAGACTATGTATTGAAAAACCGTATGGCCGGAAACCGACGCAATGTATATCGACTGCTGAACGACTTGATAGAGGCTTATCGTCCTACTGCCGTGAAAGAGCACGAGGCAGTGGAACAGATGGCGAAGCGCATGGAAGGCAAAGACTTCAAGATGAAGCCGTGGGACTCAGCGTTCTATTCGCATAAGCTGCAGATGAAGAAGTATAACATCGACGCCGAGATGCTCCGACCATACTTACAACTGGAAAAAGTTATCGAGGGCGTGTTCGGACTTGCCAACCGTCTTTACGGCATCACATTCAAGGAGAACAAGCAGATTCCCGTCTATCATCCAGACGTGAAGGCCTACGAGGTTTTCGACAAAGACGGGGCGTATCTCGCTGTCTTCTTCGCCGATTTCCATCCACGCAAAGGCAAGCAAGGCGGCGCATGGATGACTGAATATCAGGGACAATGGATTGACAGAAAGGGAGAAAACGTTCGACCACATGTCAGCGTCGTGATGAATCTGACGAAGTCCACTCCCGAAAAGCCCGCGTTGCTGACATTGGGAGAGGTGGAGACTTTCCTCCACGAATTTGGCCATTCGCTGCACGCTATGTTCGCAAACACACGGTTCGAGAGTCTTTCCGGCACCAACGTGATGTGGGACTTCGTGGAACTTCCTTCGCAATTCATGGAGAACTATGCCATTGAAAAGGAAGTCCTGAGAACATTCGCATTCCACTATGAAACAGGCGAGCCACTGCCCGACGAACTGATAGACCGCGTGGTGAAAAGCAGGAACTTCCTTTGTGCGTCGGGATGCTTGCGACAAGTGAGCCTCGGACTGCTCGACATGGCATACTACACTCGTAAGGATGCGTTCGACGAAGAGTTGATTCCATTCGAGAAAAAGGCATGGAAAAAGGCTATCATAGGTAAGCAGCTTCCGGAAACGTGCATGACCGTACAATTCAGGCATATCATGGCGGGAGGCTACGCCGCTGGTTACTACAGCTACAAGTGGGCAGAGGTGCTCGACGCCGACGCATTCAGCGTGTTCAAGAAGCACGGCATCTTCGACCAAGCGACGGCACAGAGCTTCCGCGACAACATACTGTCGAAAGGTGGCACAGAGCATCCCATGACGCTCTACAAACGATTCCGTGGCAGCGAACCCACCATCGACGCACTTCTCCGCCGCAACGGTATCAAGAGACAAAAACGGAATGGACGAAAAGCAACATAAGTTAGACCTGCGCTATCTCCGCATGGCACGCATCTGGGCAGAGAATAGTTATTGCACGCGACGGCAAGTGGGAGCACTTGTTGTCAAGGACAAAATGATTATCAGCGACGGATATAACGGAACACCAAGCGGATTCGAGAACGTTTGCGAAGACGAAAACAATCTTACCAAGCCTTACGTTCTCCACGCAGAAGCCAATGCCATAACAAAGCTGGCGCGCAGCAACAACAACAGCGACGGTGCTACCATATACATAACAGCATCTCCATGCATCGAGTGCGCCAAACTAATAATACAGTCGGGCATCCGACGTGTGGTTTACGGAGAGCAGTATCGTCTCGACGACGGGATAAGGCTGCTTCGCCGTGCCAATATTGAAGTGATTTACCTCAACCCAGACGAACAATAATGAGTCAGTACAGACATAGTAGATTTTCACCGCTGCTCATGGCCATCTGCGTGGTCGTGGGCATTCTCGTCGGCACTTTCTACGCCAACCACTTTGGAGGAAACAAACTCAGCATCATAAACACTCGAAGCAACAAGATAAGCAATCTGCTGCACATCATATCCGACAAATATGTTGACAAGGTGGATGCCGACAGTCTCGTAGAGATTGCCATGCCAGAGATACTTGCAGAGTTAGACCCCCACTCCGCCTATATTCCGGCAAGCGACGCTCAGTCTGTCGCCGACGACCTTAGCAAAAGTTTCTCTGGCGTAGGCATAGAGTTTGTTATCCGTCAGGACACTATCAGAGTGCAAAACGTGATAAAAAACGGTCCCGCCGACAGAGCAGGCATCTTGGCAGGTGATAAAATCGTATCAATAGACGGCAAACCATTCGTTGGAAAGAGCTGCACGAATGAAGAGGCTATGCGTCGTCTCAAGGGACCAAAGGACACAAAGGTGGAGATTGGCGTGCTGAGATATAAGGAAAAGAAGCCCCGCACGTTCACAGTAGTACGAGGCGACATCGTGCAACACACCATTTCCGCCACTTATATGCTCGACAATAACACGGGATACATAAAGGTGAAGAAGTTTGGCGAGAGCACTTATCCGGAACTTCTCATCGCTCTTGCCAAACTATCACAGCAGAAGAACTTCGACAATCTTATCATCGATTTAAGGGAAAACACTGGAGGCTATCTTGGAGCCGCGGTGCAAATGGCCAACGAGTTCCTGCCGAAGAACCGACTAATAGTATATACGGAAGGACGTCAATCTCCGCGTGAAGAATATAAAAGCACAGGGAAAGGAAGTTATCAATCAATACCATTGGTGGTTCTAATAGACGAAGGCTCAGCATCATCATCGGAGATATTCGCCGGCGCCATACAAGACAACGACCGAGGAACAGTCATTGGTCGTCGCTCATTTGGCAAAGGATTGGTTCAGCAACAGATACCATTCTCGGATGGCTCTATGATTCGTCTCACCGTGGCACGATACTACACACCCTCCGGACGTTGCATACAAAAGCCTTACACTCTCGGCAAAGACGAGGCATACGAGCAAGACTTGCTCAGCAGATACGAGCACGGAGAACTTTTCTCTCAGGACAGCATCAAGCACACAGGACCTGAATATCACACGAGCATAGGCCGCGTGGTATATGGCGGCGGTGGCATCACTCCCGATGTGTTCGTAGCGGAAGACACAGTCAATATGACGTCGTATTATAAGGAGGCTGCCATGAGTGGATTGATATTGCAATTCGCATTCAACTACACCGACGATAACAGACAGACGCTCAATAAGTATAGCACGATGGAGTCGCTGTCGTCGTATCTTCACAAGCAGAACATAGTGGAGCAGTTCGCTTCGTGGGCCGACAAGAACGGATTGAAGCGCCGCAACCTCATGATACAGAAGTCGCATCAATTGCTCGAACGCTTCCTCACAAGCAGGATAGTATATAACATTCTCGACGAGGAAGCTCTCCACGAATACCTTAACCGCGACGACCCATCAATAAAGGCGGCACAAAAGGCTTTCACCGACGGAAACCATGCTTTCCCCCAGAAGCCCGCGGAAGAAAAGGCGCAGAAAGTGGCTAAAAATGCAAGTCTGCAATCACTTGCCCACCGACACTCTCGTTCAGTTTCCTGACAAGCTCGGTTCGCCGCAACCTTAGGTCGGAACGAAGTGCAGGATTGGTAATCGTAACGAAAAGCGTCTGGTTGCGGATATACAACTCCGATGAATAAGCGGCAACGCGCTCGCCAACCACTTCTGGCCAAGCAGCAATCAGACGGCGTTGCAACAGTGGCGTCTCAAGTCCCTGCTGGCGAAGGTTTCTTCTCAGCAGTTCGCCGATTGACTTCACTTCTCGCTTAAACATGCTCCACCTCCTTTATTTCGCCACGGTCAACGTGATAGATTTTGTAATCCTTGGAAGAGCCGCGCAATATTTGGTCTAAGTGTTCGCGATTAGTATCGGTGATAAATATTTGCCCGAACGTGTCGCCGGAGACCAACGATACTATCTGCTCCACACGCTCGGCGTCGAGCTTGTCGAAAATATCGTCGAGAAGCAATATGGGCAACTGTCGTCGTCCACAACGCTTTAGGAAATCAAACTGTGCGAGCTTGAGGGCTACTACGAATGTCTTGTGTTGTCCCTGACTACCCTCACGCTTCATCTGGTGGCCGTCGAGCATAATCTCAAGGTCGTCTCGGTGTATTCCGTGCAGAGAATAACCCACGGCACGGTCTTTCATCCTGTCTCTCTGAATCACCTCCAATAGTGATCCGCGCTGACAATGAGAGACATAGTTCAGCGCCACGGTCTCGTTGTTCTTTGAAATCACCTCGTAGAACTGCTGAAAGACGGGGGAAAGCTGGCTTACGAACGCCGTGCGCTTCTCGTAGATTCGCTCTCCCTCCTCGGCCATCTGCTCCTCAAAGATTTTCAACACCTCTACGTCGGGCTCTTCCTCTTGCCGTAGCATGGCGTTGCGCTGCTGCAAAGCCTTGTTGTATCGCGATAACGACTCGATGTAGTCATAGTCGTATTGCGAAATCACCATGTCCATAAGCCTCCGTCGCTCCTCGCTTCCTCCCTCGATAAGAAAGGCGTCGGAAGGTGATACGAGCACGAGCGGAATTAGTCCGATATGCTCCGACAACCGCTTATATTCCTTTTTGTTACGCTTGAAATGCTTCTTCGTGCCGCGCTTCATTCCGCAATATATCGACTCAATGCCGTCGTGGTCGTCGGTCTCATATTCGCCTTCAAGCACGAAGAACGGTTGGTCGTGGCGAACAACCTGCGCGTCGAGACTCCCCATTGCGCTCTTGCAAAACGAGAGATAGAACACTGCGTCGAGCACATTCGTCTTGCCCATACCATTGTTTCCGATGAAACAATTCAGCTTCGGCGATAGCGACAACTGCGCTTCGGCGATGTTTCTATAGTTGACAATCGAGAGTTTTTTTAGGAACATTCGCTCTTCTTATTTACAATTTCCGTGCAAAGTTAACCCTTTTCTCGTTGAAAAACAAAAAAAGTTTCGTTTAAATTTTCGTATATGAGAGTTTTTCACTAATTTTGCACCGCTTTATGTAAAAAAGAAAATAAACAGAACTATAATAATGGCAAAACAGAACAACAATCAGGGCGTCCTCAATGTGGAGGAATCCCTCAACCAGAAAGAAGCCTTCTTCTTGAAGTACAAGAAGGCAATCATCGGCGTAATCATTGCAGCCATAGTGCTTGTTGCAGCATTCCTGCTATACAAGAACTACGTTGCAGAGCCGAGAGAGAACAAGGCCAGCACTGCTTTGGCCAAGGGACAAGAATACTTCGCAGAGAACGAATTCGAGAAAGCTCTCAATGGCGACGGTATGGGCTACGCAGGATTCTTGAAGATTTCAAGCGACTACAGCGGCACCGATGCAGGCAATCTCGCCAATGGTCTCGCAGGACTGTCGTATGCCAAATTAGGCAAATGGCAGGAAGCAGCCAACTATCTTGAGAAGTTTAGCGGAAGCGACGACCAAATGATATCGCCCGCCATCACCGCAGCACTCGGCAACTGCTATGCCAATCTGAAACAATTAGACAAAGCCGTTGACCTTCTCACCAAGGCAGCAAAGCAAGCCGACAATAACGCTCTCTCGCCAACATTCCTGATTCAGGCAGGCGAAATACTGGAAAGCCAAGGCAAGAAAGACGAGGCTCTGAAACTCTACAAGGAGATAAAGGAAAAGTACATCAACTCGATGGCTTATCAAACTATCGACAAGTACATCGAACAAGCAAGCGCAAAGTAAATGGCTACCGAGCTTCATCTGAATTCGGAAAACGACAATGCCAACGTGCCAGACGCAAGCAATATGTGCTTTGGCATCGTAGTGTCGGAATGGAACAAGCAGATTACGGGTGCTTTACTCGAAGGAGCAGTGAATGCTCTTGAGCGTTATGGCGCAATACCAGAGAACATTCACATCAAGAGCGTGCCTGGCAGCTTCGAGCTCATCTATGGTGCTCACCAGATGTCGCTAAACGACGGCTTCGACGCCATTATAATCTTAGGATGTGTCATTCGTGGTGAAACGCCACACTTCGACTACATCTGTCAGGGCGTTACGCAAGGAATAGCGCACATCAACGCTACGAGCCAGATACCAGTGATATACGGACTCCTCACCACCAACGACCTTGAGCAGGCGCAAGAACGAGCTGGAGGACGACTCGGAAACAAGGGAGAAGAGTGTGCCATCGACGCTATCAAGATGGCAAAGTTCTGACAATCAACATTCATCATAAAACGAGCGAGCATCCACACGGGTGCTCGCTTGTTTTTGTTTCAATCAATGTGAAGAGTCGTCAGAACTCTATCCGCACCGGATTGGTGTCTGTGTCGCTCGTCGTTGCGGTGCTGGCTACGGTGAGCGTTCCTCCTACGTCGAGCGGACGACTATTGGCGCTGTAGCTGTAAGTAGTGCCACCGTTGAACAGAGCATCCGAGTCGCACTTGATGCCCTTAGGAGCGGAATAGTCTTTCTCGCCCGTGGTAACGACGCTTAGTTCGCCTCCCGACATGGTAATCTGAGTGTTGCAGTTCAAGCCCTTCGCGCTCGAACCGGTGCTTTTCAGTCGCATTATGCCGGCGGTCTGCACGTAGGCACTGTCGCATTTCACTGCTGCAACGTTTGTTGTGTCCGAATTTTCTATGGCGGAAGTACCAGAGGTAATCACCGTTGTCCTGCCGCCAGACACGCGGATAAAGCTCTCGCAATTGATGCCCTTAGCTCCGTTGGCCGTGGTTTCCACGTTGATGACGCCACCGTCAAGGTAGATTCCGTCGTTAACCTTTATGCCGTTGCCAGCCGTCGTGCTTACGTAGATGTTCACTCCTGGTCGGAATCGGATGTAGTCGTCGCTGGCGATACCATTTTTCACGGTGCCATAGACGTTTAGCCGTCCTGTTCCGCTAAAGACAATCTGACCGTCGCTATAGAGCGTTCCCTTCTCTTTCTCGTTTTCCGGAGTGTTGTATGTTCCGCCATCGCTAAGGGTGTTTGTGGTTCCGTCGGCGAGAACGATGTAGAGCGTCTTGCCGCATTGATTGTTGATGGCAGCTCCCGAAGGATTGGTTATGGTAGCGCCGTTGAGCTTTATCTCAAACTTTCTTTCGCTATAGACCTTGAAAGAGCCGTCGGTAGTGGTGCCGGAGAGCACATAGCAGATGTGTTTCTTCGTGGCGTTCATCTCGACGTGAGCCCCGCTGACCGTGGCCGTAACATAGTCTGTTGCTCCCTCTATCGTGGCGGTGTCACCACTATAATATATATATACGGTGCGGTCGAAGGATGAGTTCTCTACGTAGTCGTTGTAAGCCTCGTCTGTGGAGTCTGTCACCACCACGTCGGTCTCCGAGAGCGACGATGTGTCTATCGAGATGCTCTTTATGGTATCGGTGGTTTCCGTAGTACCGAGAGCGGCCTCGAACTCCTCTGCGCTTCCATAGATGTCGTCGTTTTGGCAGCTGACCGCCACTGTTGCGAGCATTGCTGCAAACAATATCTTTTTCATGTCGTAGTCTTAGAATTTAAATTTGTAGGCTATGCTAACGACGTGCATGTCGGGTTCGTCGTCGAAGTCATCGTTGTCTTTGATGTTTTGATAGACGTAGGCGAAGTCTATGGAGTGCTGTTTCGATATCTTCCAACCAGCTCCGAGAGTATATCTTGTCTTGGAAAGACCGTCTCCTCCATGAAACAGTTCGACGCTGGCAAAGGGGTCAACCTTGCACTTGCGTATGTTGTAGTCAACTTTCAGTCGGCTTCGCAAGACGTTACGCCCCTTGCCGGAAACCTCTCCCCACGTCTTGGTCGATGCGTCGTAGGTCTTGTCTGCCACACTCGGACGATAGGTGTATTGCCATCGTTCGCGCAGCGAGAAGTTGAACCGTCCTAAGTCTATGTCGCCAGTGAGAGCTACGTCGAATCTGTGGCGCACTCCCCAATAAGATGGCGTCCACTTCATCTTCTCGGTCTTGACGTTCTCGCGATTGTTGTTCACGAGCAGCTTATAGTTTGCGCTCGCCTTCAGGTGGTCGATAATCTTATACTGAAGGCCCACCGCCCCACTCCATCTGTCGCTTGTCTTCAGCGAGTTTCTCAGCCTGTATTCGCCCTCGAAGCCCACCGACCATTTGGTGTTGAGCTTCTTTTCCGCCGATGCTCCTATCCAGAGGCCGAAGTCGTCGTCGGCAGCGCGGGCTGTGTTGGGCGCGAGCAGAGCCAACGCCACTATCAGTTGTCCGAAGATACGTTTGTCCATTGTTCCTTTGATAGTTTATAAAGATGGTCGATGCTGTTGTCTTCGTCGCCTTCTGGCAGATATGTTATCTTTACCACTGCCATGTCTTTCAGCAGGTCGAGTGCTCCCACTTCCACCTTGAGAATCTTCAATCCGGTGCGTTGCTCCAGGTCGTTCTTCAGCTCGTCGCGCTTTTCCGGGGTGATGAGCGCTATTCGGTCATACTGTATCAGCTTGGTGCATACGTGTTTCAGTCCGAAGTAAGCCTCGGCAAACCATGTTGCCGCAAGGAACACTATGTTGACGAAAGCCAACTCGTAATAGTTTATCGTGGCGGCAAGCGCATTTATCACCGATAGCGCTATGATGAGAAACATGTAGGTCATCTCTCTCACGGGCATGGTCTCCGTGCGATAGCGCATGATGCTGAAGATGCCGAACAGACCGATACCGATGCCTATCGACGTCTTTCCCTTCATGTCTTCCAATACGAACATCATGAAGAACACGAGGAAGAAGATGGCCACTCCGACGAGTTGGAATGTGAACGAGAAGTCTCGTCTGTGGCTCTTTGGGAAGTAGAAGAAATAGACGAGTATGGCCACCACGATTGTGTTCACTGCAAATCTGACGATCATCTCGATGAAGTCTGGCGATAGTATCTCGCCGTTGGCAGCAAGTGCCGATAACATTAAGTCGTTCATATCGTTAAGCGTTATTAATGATTTTCTCGTATCTACGAAGTCTTTTCTTGAAAAGGTTTTGTTTCAGCTCTGGATTTGTGAGCGCACTGCCGATGCAATACTTCGAGAATCCGCTCGGCTTGATGCGCAGTTGTCGCAACAGTTCGAGTATCGGAGAGTATTGCAGTCCGTCGCGTTTCAGCTCTATTATCGCCAGATTGTCCATCTTTCGGTCTATTCCCGTGGCGAGGTTGAGAAACTCCAGCGACGTGTCTATCGTCAGACGCTCGGTCTTGGCATTGTTGACGAGCGTCAGTCTGAGGAAACGGTTGGCTATCTTCTCCTCCATCTCCTTAGGGTCGTAGCGCAGATAAGTGCGCAGAAACTCGTCGTAGCCCTCGTACTCCTCGTTTTGCCTTAGGAAGCGAATGTCGTAGTCGGGATGCCGTGGGTCGAAGCTCTTTATCTCTACGCGTTTCTTCTTTGTGCGCCCGTGATTGTCTTTTGTCTTCACTTCCAAGAAGTTAAGGTTACTATCGACGTAAGACCTTATGCGCAGTTTCTGTCGATTGACGCGCCCTCGCTGATGCGTCGCGTACATATTATAATCTGGCGTGTCGAAATAGATGGTGGAATAAGGTATCAGTCGTTGTCCGTCAACCTCCTGGGCGCGATAGTCGTCGCGGGCGAGAGTGAGCAGTTGGCACAGTCGCTCCACGGTGGTAACAAACTTGGTGTCAGTGCGGTTCATCAGCTTGATGCCGCTCATCTCTGCAAGCGTTATTGGCCTGAAACGGCCTACAATCTCGTTCATTTTCACTATCGCATTTGGTTTCGTCTGCAAAAGTAATGAAATATTCATTACAAAACAAAGAAAATCAGTAAAAACAGCCAATTTTTCAATTCACTATCTTATAAAAAGCCACAAATCGTGAGAAAAAATCATCGCGGCGGGGGGAGCAGATTAACACGGTGGAAACAAGAAACTATTACGGTGGAAATAACAAATTAACACGGTGGAAACAACAAACTATTACGGTGGTGATAACAGCGCACCCTCGCGACGCCCATCCACCGACGTTGCCACGATAGCGTCGAGCGGCGACGAAAGCCAAACATTATCAAGACAATAATTTGGCAAAGTCGCAATTTATTCGTACCTTTGCACCCAAAATAATAAATCAGAGGAAATGATAACGTTGACAAACCTCGCCATACAGTTTGGCAAGAAAATCCTTTATAAGGACGTAAACATCAAGTTCACAAGCGGCAACATCTACGGCATAATAGGAGCCAACGGAGCTGGAAAATCGACGCTGCTACGAGCTATAAGCGGCGACCTTGAGCCTAACAAGGGAACAGTGGAGCTCGGTCCTGGCGAACGACTGTCGGTACTGGAACAAGACCACTTCAAATATGACACATTTAGAGTCATCGACACTGTCTTGCAAGGACACGCACCGCTATGGGAGAACATGAAGGAGAGAGAGGCACTCTACAATAAGCCTGAGATGACAGAAGAAGACGGAGTGCGCGCTGCCGACCTTGAAATGAAGTTTGCCGAAATGGACGGTTGGAACGCAGAAAGCGATGCGGCACAGATGCTTTCCAACCTCGGAGTGAAAGAGGATAAGCACGACAAGCTGATGAGCGAACTGTCGAACAACGAGAAAGTGCGCGTAATGCTGGCTCGCGCCCTCTTCGGCAATCCCGACAACTTACTGCTCGACGAGCCTACCAACGACCTCGACCTCGACACCGTTCAGTGGCTTGAGGAATATCTGTCGAACGTAGAACAGACCGTTCTCGTGGTAAGCCACGACCGCCACTTCCTCGATGCCGTATCGACACAGACTCTCGACATCGACTTCGGCAAGGTGACAATGTTTGCCGGCAACTACTCCTTCTGGTACGAGAGCTCGCAGCTCGCCCTTCGCCAGGCGCAAAACCAGCGACTCAAGGCCGAGGAGAAGCGCAAGCAGTTAGAGGAATTCATACGCAGATTCTCGGCAAACGTGGCAAAGAGCAAGCAGACCACTTCGAGAAAGAAGATGCTCGAAAAACTCAACGTCGAGGAAATACGCCCTTCCAGCCGCAAATATCCCGGCATAATCTTTACCATGGAACGAGAGCCGGGCACGCAGATACTCGAAGTGAAAGGCCTGAAAGCCACGGAAGAAGACGGAACGGTGCTCTTCGACAACGTGAACTTCACGATTGAAAAGGGTCAGAAGACCGTGTTTCTCTCGCACAACCCAAAGGCCATGACCGCCCTGTTCGAGATTATCAACGGCAATCGTCAAGCCGACGCAGGAGAATACAAGTGGGGCGTCACCATAACGACGGCCTATCTGCCCCTCGACAACACCGAATTCTTCAAGTCGGAACTAAACCTCGTGGAGTGGCTCTCGCAGTTTGGCAAGGGCAACGAAGTGCAGATGAAGTCGTTTCTCGGACGAATGCTCTTCAAGGAAGAAGACGTATATAAAAAGGTGAACGTGCTGTCGGGAGGAGAGAAGATGCGCTGCATGATAGCAAGAATGCAACTGAAAAACGCTAACTGCCTCATACTCGACACACCTACGAACCATCTCGACCTCGAAAGCATTCAGGCATTCAACAATAATCTTGTCAGCTTCAAAGGCAATATCCTCTTCGCTTCACACGACCATGAGTTCATTCAAACAGTCGCTGACCGCATCATAGAATTGACTCCGAAAGGAACCATCGACAAGCTGATGAACTACGACGACTACATCTACGACGAAGCAATAAAAGCGCAAAAAGAGAAGATGTATGCGCAAGATTAACCACTTTGGCAAGGTTTTTGCTAATCGTTTTAGAAAAAAGGAGAACATAAACATGGAAGAGAAAAAGAACAACACAGCTGAAAGCGAAATGGAAAACCAAGCTGCCGAGGAACAAGAACAACCGCAGCAGGAAACCCAGGAAACCACGAAGCAACCAGAAACAGAGGAAAACAGCCCAGAGGAGACGCAAGCCGACCCGCTGGCCGACGCCCTGAAAGAAATAGACGCCCTCAAGGATAAATACTTACGCTCGGTGGCCGAGTTCGACAACTACCGCAAGCGCACCATCAAAGAAAAGGCCGACCTCATACTCGGAGGGTCGGAAAAAGCCGTCACTGCCATTTTGCCAGTCATCGACGACATGGAGCGCGCACTGCAAAACGGAGAGAAGACAGAAGACGCCAAGGTGCTAAAAGAGGGAATGGAGCTAATCTATCATAAACTGCTGAAAGTGCTCGAAGGCTTAGGAGTCAGCAAGATAGAGACCGACGACGCCGACTTCGACACCGACTTCCACGAGGCAATAGCCATGATTCCAGGCGTGGAAGACCAGAAGAAAGGTAAGGTCATCGATTGCGTACAATCGGGATATAAGCTAAACGACAAGGTAATCAGACATGCTAAAGTGGCAGTCGGACAATGACAAATTGGCATTCTGACAAATAAAAGGGAGGAAACGAGATTATGGCACAAAAGAGAGATTATTACGAAGTGCTTGGCGTGCAGAAGAACGCCACCGAAGACGAGATAAAGTCAGCATACCGAAAGATTGCCATCAAGTATCACCCAGACCGCAATCCTGGCGACAAGCAGGCCGAAGAGAAGTTCAAGGAAGCTGCCGAAGCCTACGCAGTGTTGCACGACCCAGAGAAGCGTCAGCAATACGACCAGTTCGGATTCAACGGACCAATGGGCGACGGAAGCGGTGGTTTCGGTGGATTTGGCGGCTCAATGAACATGGACGACATATTCTCCATGTTCGGCGACATATTTGGCGGTCGTGGATTTGGCGGATTCGGAGGATTTAGCTCTCAACGTCGCGCCCAACAAGCACGAGGTAGCGATCTCCGTCTTAAAGTGAAACTTTCGCTCGAAGAAGTAGCCACCGGAGTTACGAAGAAATTCAAGGTCCGTAAGGATGTGATGTGCAACCATTGCCACGGAACAGGTGCCGAGGCTGGTAGCAGCTCGGAAACGTGCCCTACGTGCCACGGTTCAGGAGTGATAACCCACACCACCCAGAGTCTGTTCGGCATGATGCAGACGCAAGGAGTATGTCCCACTTGCGGCGGAGAAGGAAAGGTTATAAAGAACAAGTGCCACGAATGCGGAGGGTCGGGAGTTGTCAAAGGCGAGGAAGTAGTCGAGATAAAAATCCCTGCTGGCGTGGCAGAAGGCATGGTTGTAAACGTTCCCGGTAAAGGAAACGCAGGACATCACAACGGTGCCAACGGAAACATACAGGTATTCATCGAGGTAGAAGAGCACAACACGTTTATTCGCGACGATAATAATCTGATATACAACGTGCTGCTCGACTTCCCCACCGCAGCCCTCGGAGGAACGATAGAGATACCGACGCTACAAGGCACTCACATAAAACTAAAGATTGCCGCAGGCACTCAGCCCGGCACGGTGCTACGACTGAAAGGAAAAGGACTGCCCTCGGTGCAAGGCTACGGACGCGGCACTGGCGACTTGATAGTAAACGTCAGCGTTTACGTTCCCAAGAGTCTGTCGCGCGACGAGAAGGACACCATCGAGAAACTGCGCCAAAGCAACAACTTCAAGGGAGACGCAGCCACGAAGCAATCCATCTTTAATAGGTTCAGAAACTACTTTTAATCAAAGATGACTTACGAGCAGACAGTAGATTATCTCTACCACTGCATGCCAATGTTCGAGCGACAAGGTGCTGCCGGATACAAGGAAGGTCTGGACAACACTCTGGCGCTCGATGCGCATTTCAAGCATCCGCACCGAAACTATAAGACCATACACGTGGCTGGCACTAACGGTAAAGGTTCGTGTTCACACACGTTGGCTTCCATTCTTCAGGCGCAAGGACTGAAAGTCGGCCTCTACACTTCGCCACACATAATAGACTTTCGTGAGCGCATCAGGGTGAACGGAGTGCCTGTTGACGAGCAGTATGTCGTTGAGTTCGTAGCACAGCATCGCGATTTCTTCGAGCCGCTGCATCCCTCTTTCTTCGAGGTCGTTACGGCAATGGCATTCAAGTATTTCAGCGACAAGGCGGTTGACATAGCTGTAATAGAGGTCGGTCTTGGCGGACGACTTGACTGCACAAACATCATCTCCCCCATCCTATCGATTATAACCAACATCAGCTTCGACCACACACAGTTTCTCGGCGACACTCTCGCCAAGATAGCAACCGAGAAAGCAGGCATCATCAAGCCAACGGTTCCAGTAGTCATAGGCGAGACTACCGAGGAAACGCGACCCGTCTTCGCCGAAAAAGCCCGAACGGAACAGTCGCCGATATATTTTGCCGAAGACGAACCAGAAGTTCTTTCGTCCGAAACCATTCCAGAAGGAGGACGACTCTATCGCACCGTTAGTTTCGGAACGCTGAAAGGCAACCTCGAAGGTGAATACCAAGAACGCAACACAAACACCCTGCTTTGCGCCCTGAAGCTGCTTAACGTCAGTCCCGATGCCGTGAGACAAGGATTTGCAAACGTTGCCAAATCCACGGGATTGCTCGGACGCTGGCAAACCATTGCCGAACATCCACGAGTGATTTGCGACACCGGACACAACGTGGGAGGTTGGCAATACGTGGCAAACCAACTGAAATCGCAACCGTGCCACCACCTACATATTATAATAGGTATGGTGAGCGACAAGGACATCGACGGAGTGATGCAACTGCTCCCCGCCGATGCCACCTACTATTTCACGAAAGCCAACAACCATCGCGCCATACCCGAAACCACCGTAAAAGAAATAGCCCATCGCCACGGCATCGAAGGGACGTCGTTTCCCGACGTCGAAACTGCCTATAAAGCAGCACTTAATAACGCCGACGATAAGGATTTAATCTTTGTTGGGGGAAGTTCTTACGTGGTTGCCGACTTCTTGAAAAATCACTTTTAGGTGTTTTTAACACTGTAGTAACCTTTTTTTTCGTCGATTTTTGTGTTCATCTCAATTTTTATTCCTATCTTTGCAGAGATGAAATAACTATAAACAAAATCAACATGGCAAACACAGTAGAAAAAAAGAACCTCTGTGGTCTGAAAAGGGAAGATTTTCAGACCGTCATCAATGGTAAGAAGACAGACTTATACATCCTAAAGAACCGTCTGGGCTTTGAAGTGGCAATCACTAACTATGGAGGCGCAATAGTAGCCATAATGGTGCCCGACAAAGAAGGGAACGTAGCAAATGTCATTCAGGGTCACGACAACATACAAGACGTGATCAATTCGCCCGAACCTTACCTTTCGACGCTTATCGGTCGCTATGGCAACCGAATATGCAGAGGAAAGTTCCAGCTCAATGGCAAGGATTATCAGCTTGCCATCAATAATGGTCCTAACTCACTTCACGGAGGACTCAAGGGTTTCAACGCTAAAGTATGGGATGCCAAGCAGATGAGTCCGCGCTCACTGGCACTACACTACGTATCTCCCTACGGCGAAGAAGGATTTACCGGAGAGTTCCGTGTTACGGCAGAATTTACGTTCACAGACAATAACGAGCTCGTGATAGAATATTTGGCTTGCACAAACAAGAAGACAGTGATGAACCTGACACACCACGGATTCTTCAGTCTTGCAGGCATCGCCAACCCTACTCCGACGATAGAAAACTTGGAGTGCGAGATTAACGCCGACTTCTATCTGCCTATCGACGACACTTCCAT